>Ga0099851_1001173_pt1 | contig 11093 bp, 10 predicted proteins | sample CB_VirMetaG_6_FD_78176 | JGI IMG/M metagenome (GOLD analysis project Ga0099851, IMG submission 78176) | Freshwater to marine saline gradient viral communities from Chesapeake Bay - CB_1508_2 Viral MetaG | ecosystem: Environmental > Aquatic > Marine > Coastal | place: USA: Chesapeake Bay... | reverse complement strand
ATGAAAAGCGGTGAAAAATATAGCGAAAACTGGAAGGAAAAATTAGGCAAAGCAATTGATCCCGCAGTAAACGAACTTTATAGTTTATTAGTCAGCGACGACGAAAAAATTCGCCAACGTGCAATCGATCAAATATTCAAGTACACAGGCAACGATATTACTAAAATCGAAGCCGATGTAAAAGTAGAACAAATTAATTTAAATTGGGGAAGCAATGAATAGCAAACCTAAACGAATAGAGGAGGCAATTGAATTTCTAGAAGGAATGAGAACAATAATGATTTCTATTCTCAAGCAATTAGAAATAGAAGAGGATTTTGAAGCGTGCTCTGAACTCTATGAGGACATAAACGATATAACTAAAGAAATTATTGAACATGAACGAATCAAATACATATCTGAGACAACTGGGAGACAATACAACGTGTACTAGTATAGTTAGGAATCCTACCACCAATATTGAATTATATGGTGAAAATTACTATAAAGTAGGATAATTGTAGACACACTTGACGGCTAAAGTCGAGTCAAACTAACATATGGACGTTAACTTATTCACACCACACATTGGGCAAAAAGAAGTAATAACTAAATTCGCTGATACATTTCACAAATTTGGTGTTGTTGCTTCACCTAGACAATATGGTAAATCATTACTAGGACAAAACTTATTATTATATTGGTTATTACAAAAACCTAATCAAAAAGGTTCATGGATAAGTCCAATATACAATCAATCAAAGAAAGTATTTCAAGAATTAGTAGGTGCGGCGCACGAATTAATCGCCGAAAAAAACAAAGCAGACCTATCAATTAAATTCATTAACGGATCAACATTATTATTTCTATCAGCGGAACGATATGATTCAATTAGGGGATTTAGTTTTACTCATGTAGTAATTGATGAGGGAGCATTTATCAAAGAACAAGCTATTAATGAAGCAATATTACCGACGTTAACAGCAATTGGTAAGAAATGTTTAATTATATCAACACCTAAAGGTAAGAATTGGTTTTATGAATATTGGCTACGCGGTAATCAATTAAATGAAACGTATATCTCATTTAAAGGTAAATCAATCGATAACCCATATGCTGATCAAGAATTTATAGCTGAACAGCGCCGTTCCTTACCTGAAGATATTTTTAGGCAAGAGTATTTAGCTGAATTTAGCGATGCAGGAAGTGAGGTATTTAGAAATTTAGATGGTGTATGTGTATTAAGTGGATTTGAACAACAAAGTAGGGATAGATGTTTTGCTGGTATAGATACTGGTTTATCAAATGATTATTCGGTATTAACAATTATAAACGAAGCAGGTAGAGTATTATACATCGATAGAACCAACGGTGAAAATATATCTGTCATCGCCGAACAATTTATGTCAGCATTAAGACGATTTAATATTGTAGGTGGTTATATAGAAACGAATGGTATCGGTCAAGCAATGTTTGATTTAATTAATCCTAAGTTTAGAAAACTACAGAAATTTACTACAACACAAGATAGTAAAACTACTATTGTACGTACGTTAATAGAAGACATTGAACAAGGAAATGTCGAATTACCAACTAAGGAATTCTATCCCGAATTATATAAAGAATTAACATTATATACTTATAAATTAGGTAATAATGGTAAACTATCATTTACACACCCTAACGGAATGCATGATGATTTAGTCGACGGATTATTATTAGCTAACAAAGCACGTAATACAATAAAGACAAGTAGAATCTATATAGGACAAAATTAACAAACCATTTACTCAAAAAATATATATTTATTAACGTATGAAAATTAAAATTACACTACCTGAATATATAAGCGTAGCTGAATCGCAAGAACTAGCTAACTTAGAACACCTAACTGAATTACGTAAAGTGATTAAAGTTATAAGTGTATTAGGTAATATAGACGAAGACGAAATATTAAAATGGGATAGTGATTCAGTAAAACAAATCTATATCGACTTAATGAAGGCAATGGATTTCAAAGAGGAATTCCACCCTATATTCGAATACGAAGGTAAATTATATGGCTACGCTAATATCAATAAAATGACATTAGGCGAATATAACGATTTAGAACGTTTAGCTAAAGAACCTACTAAGAATCTACACGAAATAATGGCTATATTATATCGCCCAATTAAAAAACATAGATTCAATAGTTTACCATTTAAATTAATTCATAAAGTAAGAGTATTTGTAGAGAAAATGGATAACATATTCTCACATTATACACTTAAAAAATACAATAGTGAGGATAGATTAGCTACGGCGGATGTAATGAAAAAACTACCTGCAGGCTTCGCTTTAGGGGCACTCGCTTTTTTTTTAGCCACCGCGAACGGCTACTCAATAACTACTCTTCCATCTTCAACAGTAGAGGAAAAAGTGATGAAGAAGGAATTGATGAAGATGAACCAAAGTCTTTTGGAGAACACTGGGGATGGTTTGCGACGGTTTATCATTTGTCCAAGTCAAGTATACTCAATATCACAAAGGAAAAATGTATCACTGACTTAAATTTTGTATTCGTACTAAATTATTTAGCAATCGATAAAGATTGGAGCAACGAAGAGAAGAAACAATTAAATGCCGCTAGGGCACAAACAAGAAGAATAATATGAAAACATTAATTATCATCCTAATCGTAGCTATAATTGGCTATGCTGTATGGAAATTCATTGAAGCAAAACGTATTAAAAACGCTAATAAACCAACCATACATAAGGTATCGGTTAAACCTACTACTGAGGTTAAATCAACTAAACAACGTAGAAAAGAAATAGATGATGATACGGCAATGAGTGAAGAAATTATGAAGAATAATCAAAAACTAAGATAATGAACGACAAGATATTAGAACTAAAAGCAGCGGGACGTAATCATTCCCAAATAGCATCGATGTTAGGTATTCATAAACAAGATGTTGATTCAGTAATTAATGGTTCGACGGAAGAGGTAAAAAAAAATGCTGTAGCCGAAGGTAAAATACCTAAAATTAGTAAACTAAGCAAATTAAGAGAAGATGCCTCAACTGAGCTATAAGGAAATAATAGACATATTTCAAGAAGCGACAACTGCCCATTTAAATGTTCATTCATTTAATACGGGCACAATTGATTTCTTAGATGCTAGTTCACAAAACATAAAATATCCATACGTATTTCTACGTCCAATGCAATCGCCTGGATTACAAAATATGACAAGAACATTAGCATTTGAACTATATTGTCTAGATGTACCTAACTTATCTAATGAAAGTCCACAACAATTAATGTCAGTAATGGAACAAACATTATACGACATAATTTCTTATTTTAATAGAGGTTCATACCAGCAAGACGTTGAAATTAATTTATCATCTATATTGCCTATAAACGAAGCATTTCAAGATAGAGCATACGGATGGATGGCTAACATAGAAGTAATTACCGACGGAAAATGGGATTATTGTAATTTCCCATCAGCATAATGAATAACGATAACACCATACAATCTCTAGAAGAGATAACAGAACGTATCAAAGATCAAGCAATTGAGAATTTGATGAATAACAAATCATTCGTTAGTGGTGATTTAGCACGTTCCATCTTTACTGAAGTAGATAAAGTTAATGCCGTAGGAACAGTAGGTGTAGGTGAATGGTATGGAGTTGCTGTTGAAGAAGGAATAGGTAGGCGAGCAGGAGGTATTCCACCAATAGCACCTATCAAAGATTGGATTAAAAGAAGGGGCTTAGCACCTAAAGCAGGTACTACAATTGACGGATTCGCAATTGCCATCGCACGAAAAATTGCTAAAAATGGAACTAATCCAAAAGCACGTCCATTTATGGCACCTTCTGTAGAACAAGTAATGAGGAATTTTGGGAATGAAAATTTAGAAATAGCAGTATCAAAAGATATAAACGATACAGTAATTGTAGCATACGAAAAAAATAAACAATGAGCGCAGTAGTAATAAACCAATCCCCAACGCTACCTAACGGAACACAAGCTGATGTAATCTATACTTTACAATCAGTTTCCTCTTCATTACCACAATATAAATTTATCTGTCAAATTAAAGACGATAGTGGCAATGTATTATCTCAGGTAAAGCAAGTTCCAAATACTAGCGGATATGGAGTATTCGAAGTAGGTAAATTATTAGATGACCATATGGGGTATGATACTCCTTGGTTAACTGATGCTATTGTAAACTCTACAAATAATAATATACGTAATTTTGAAATATCGTTTGGTGAGGAATTTGGAACATCCATTTCATCATCATTAACTGCTTCCATCGACGTAAGTGCTTCATTATCATCCTCAACTTCATTTATTCCTGCAGTACAAGAACGTGATAGTGGAATGTTTAATTGGGATAGTGGTTCATATTGGGCGTTAACTAACGCTTCAAACGTCGTATCTGCGGTTAATGAGGAATCACGCCACAATGCGTTGATAGTATCTTCAAGCGATTATCTAACGTTGTCTACGTTGAATATCATTGCTGCACAAGGAGCGTTTGATGGGGCATTAGTTCAATTTTATAATAGTAATTTAACTCCACAAGGAGCAGGATTACCAATAGAAAATACAGCATATACAGCTGATACTATAAACAATAGATTATTACATATACCAATTGGTCCTCAAAACCTAATAGAATTTAACGCATCGTTTATTCCATATATTAGTAATCCATCATCCTATCCTTATTATTCAGTAAAATTAATTTACGAACTTACCGACGGACCATTCCATTTATTTAAAAATGAAGAATGTTTAACATTTGAGGGTAGAAACTTCGCATTTATAAACAAGCAAGGTGTATTCGATTATTATAGGGCTACATTAGTAGATAGACAAACTGAACAATTTAATAGAAAGACATATAAAGCCCCTTACATCAATTATTCTACAGATAGTGGTGTAGTAGATTATTCATATTCGAGACGAGGCGATACACAATATTTTGCTTCATTTAGTAATAATTTTGAAGTAGAAACTGATTGGTTAACTACTGAACAATCAAATTGGTTATTTGAATTATTTGAATCACCAAGTGTATATGTACAACAAGGAAGTGATTTTATAGGTATTATAATTACTAATGCCTCAGAAACATATAGAACAAATCCAGCGGGACAAAGAATGTTCAAATACACGATACAATATAGATTATCTAATTCTAAGAGAAGTAGAACATAATGGGAGGAGATTTAATACTTAGGGTCTATTACGATGGGCAATGGCAAGATCTGGATGTTGATAGTAACATCCCCTTGCGTTTAGATATTTCAGCAGTTGAAAATACATCAATTGGAGAAATATATGGCGTAGGTTCACAGACATTTCAATTGCCAGGAACGAGACGAAATAATGCTTTCTTTAAAGGAGCATATAAAGTAGGAGCACAAAACATTCCTGCTTTTTTCGATTCAATAGATTGCGAAGTATTATATAATGGAGAATCACTTATACAAGGTGAATTTCAATTAGAAGAAGTTATAACTGACGAAGATGGCTACGTACAATATAATGTCCAAGTAGCTGATGAATCAGTTCAATTAAAAAATCAATTAGATGGTTTACTAATCCGCGATGCGGATTTTAGTAATTATAACCATACATTAAGCACAGCAAGTATATCTTCATCTTGGGCAGGTGATTTATTAAGTGGTAGTATATTTTATCCATTAGCAGATTATGGTACGGATGAACCTGATAATTATCCATCAATACCTAGAATACAATTAGGTGGAACATCTGCTTCATTCGAAGGAGCAATTGATAATCCATCTACACCACTTCAATTACGTCAAGTACTACCTGCAATATCTGCACGTTCATTAGTAGATGTTATATTTGAGCAAGTAGGATTTAAATACACTTCATCATTAATTGATGGTCCAGCATTTAACGAATTATTTGTTTTACCTAAAGGACAACAAGATTTAGGAGCAGTATTAAGTGGAAGCGGACAACAAACATTTGAGGCAATAAACGACGGATTATATCAAGTAATACCAGAAGATACTGCTACTATAGTTCAATTTCAAACCGAAGTATTCGATAACGGAGGAAATTATAATAATGGTACTTATGAATATACTATACCTGAATTCGGTGATTACTCATTTTATACGGCAATAACATTTACTAACCCAGCTTCTAATGATGCTAATGCTATAGTTAGACTAAGGTTTCTTGTTAATGGTAGTGTAGTATCTGCTACTACAGAATTTTACGAACGTCCTCCATTTGACCCCTCTATTATAACACAAACACTTACCTATAATGCTCAATTAAATCAAGGGCAAGTAGTTAAAGTTCAAGTGTATATGGAAAAAGCAAGCCCATTAGGTACATTAAATGAAATGCAGATATTGGGAAGTGGATTTGATACTACATTTGAATGTACATCAGCCCCAGTAGCATTTAATGATTCAACAATTAATATGGCATTACAATTCGATGCCAAAACTAAATCCTACGATTTATTAAAAGGTATGCTTACTAAATTTAATGCAGTAGCAGTACCTGAACCTAATAGTCCAAAAACAATACGTATTGAGAACTTTGAAGATTTTATGCTACAAGGTAGAGACGTAGATTGGACAGAAAAATATCAAACAGCTAAAAAAATAGGTATTAAACATCCAGTAAATGAACAATCAAAAGTTTTATTACTTAAAGATGTAGATGATGCCGATAGATTTAGTAAAATATCAATTGATAACGACCCTAATTACCAATATGGAACACAGCGAGTAATCAGCGATTCAAACGTACCTAACGGCGAGAGAACAGTTGAAACAACATACTCACCAATAGTATTAGCTCCTGCGATTCAAAGCGGTTCTGTCGATAGTGATGGGAACGCTACATTTAATTTAGGGTTAACAAATTTTGCCTTACCTCATTTATATAAATTTGATGATAAGGGACAAAAGACATTCCAATTCAAACCACGTTTAGGATATAAAGTTAATTTACCTGCAAACGGAGCATTTGACGAAACAATATACGTGGGAGCAAGTGGTAGTGCAGAAGCATTCAACGACTATGCTACTATATCTAACTTACAACAATTACCTGCTCAAATAGCAACATTAGATTTAAACTTTGATAATGGTTATAACAACTATATTCAAGGTTTATATAATCCAGCAAGTGAAGGATACGATGCGTTTAAACAATATTGGCAAAATTATATTGAAACATTGTATTGGGATGAAAATAGAAAAATTACATTAGACTTAAAATTCTCACCTAGTGAATATAAAGATATCCGTCTTAATGATAGGGTATTTATTAGTGGTGAACAATATAGATTAAACAAGGTAAGTGGATTTAATATTCAAAATGATGATGTAGTAAAAGTTGAACTACTTAAACAACGTCCTACATTAGGTGTTCCAAATGATACTAAAGACTTATTGCTTATAATGTCATCATCTAATACATTCGAAACAGCAAGATTAGGACAAAATCAAGGCGGTGGCGGAGTATATACTTATGAGATAATAACTGCTGGTAGTGCTCCTGTATTCCCTGGTGTCGGTATTAATAGTGGTAGTTTCGCATTAACAGATTTACCATACGGATTTAGAGTAGAAATTGACCCAACAAGCAGTGATGTTATAGTAAACGCTACTTATACATCAAGTTTTAATGGTATTGAGTTTAGAAGTGAAAGCGTAGTAGATAAATTAGTTGGATTCGATGAAACATTAGATTTCTACGAAACTGCGTCTTTACCTGCTTCATCAAGTTGGAATTCATTTTCAGCTTCTGTAAGCATGAGTTATACACCAGTTCCAGCTCCAACCCCAGCACCTACCCCTGCTCCAACTCCAGCACCAACACCAGCACCAACACCAGCGCCGACGCCAGCCCCAACACCAGCGCCTACGCCTGCTCCAACGCCGGCTCCAACCCCTGCTCCTACTCCCGCACCGACGCCAGCACCTACGCCAGCGCCTACACCGGCACCAACTCCTGCTCCAACGCCAGCTCCAACACCTGCGCCAACACCAGCACCGACGCCCGCGCCTACTCCAGCACCAACCCCTGCTCCAGTAGCTTGTGCTTGCTTGACAGTTGATGTATTAAATGAACAATTAACAAGCGGCGGATTAGACTTATATTATATCCTAAACGATTGTGGTGGAGGTGCGAGAGATGTTAATTTAGCAACAACAATAGGAACTGAACAAGGTGGTTCTACATACTTTGGATTATGTGGTAGTGGAACTCAAAGTAATTTATTCAAATACGGACCAAGTGGAGACCCATTTGTTGGAGAACCAGGAATGAATGTTAATCCAAATGGAGGTGCTTGTACAGTAGATGGAGATTGTCCACCTGCTTTACCTCCAGCACCAACACCTGCTCCAACTCCCGCACCTACACCAGCACCTACGCCGGCGCCTACCCCTGCTCCAACTCCAGCACCAACGCCCGCGCCGACACCTGCTCCAACGCCAGCGCCACCAGCATATACTTATTATTTTGCTGAGCCTTGTGGTGGTGGTTCAACAGTATACTTTAGAAGTGTAACAACATATAGTGCGGGTGAAGCAGTAAAAATAGATACTTATGGTTCAACATGCTACGAAGTAGGAACATCAGGTGCTCCAATAAACAGCAATGATGTAACGGAGGCATTCCCTGATTGTAGTGCTTGTAATCCGCCAACACCAGCTCCAACGCCGGCACCAACACCTGCTCCTACACCAGCACCTACACCAGCACCGACGCCAGCGCCAACACCTGCACCGACGCCTGCTCCAACTCCAGCGCCTACACCTGCGCCTACTCCAGCACCAGCACCTATAACAGTGTATGCTCAACAAATAACAGCTGAAGAAGATGGAGGATATGGAACGCCAACAACACCAGCAGCAACTGCTAAAACAGAATTATGTTTCCAATTCTTACCATATAGTGCCTATAGTGAAGATGCTAATATAACAGATGCTATACAATTAAACGCAAGATGGTTTGCTGATAGTGGTGGAAGTAATCCATTTAGTGGAGGATTTAAGTGGTATGGAGTAGCAACACCTGAAGACTTAGGAGCATTATATATAATAAGATTAAGTGATGCTGGTATAGTAGTTGAAACAACAACACCTTGTTAAAATTAATTAAATAAAGTAATGGCAATAACATTAGAATATAACATCAAAGTAAACGACGGTGCAGCAGTATCGTCGTTAGGGGATATCGAAAAAGAGTTATCCAAAATTAATGAGGAATTAAAAACAGTAGATGTTAATAGTGAAGCCTTTGATGATTTAAGTGCGAAATCTAAAATTCTAAAAAAGGATTTAGATACTGTAACTAAGTCAATCGATGGAATGACTGCAGAGGATAAAATTAAAGGATTCCAAGGCGCCATTGATATAGCAGGAGGTTCAGTAGCCGCATTAACGGGAGCCGTAGGTTTATTAGGTATTGAAAACGAAGAATTCGAAAAATATACCGCATACGCTGCCAACGCATTAGCATTCTCTCAAGGTTTAAAACAAATGGGAGACGGTGCAGTCTCTCTTGCTGAATCATTAGGTAAATCAGCTAAAGCCCAATCATTATTTAATAAGTTTACTAAATTGACAAGCTCGTCAATGGGTAAATTTAAAGTAGCATTAGCTGCAACAGGTATAGGTGCATTAGTGGTAGGTGTAGGATTGTTAATTGCCAACTTCGATAAAGTAAGTGCTTGGGTAAATAAAATGCTTACAAAATTCCCTGCTTTAGGTGCTGTAGTAGATTCAATTAAAGATGGATTTGATAGGTTTATAGAAGCTATACGTCCAGCATTAGAATGGTTAGGTTTAATGCCTGATGAAGCTGAACGTGCTGAAGAAGCAGCTAAACAATTAGCATCTACATTAGCTAAAGAAGCAGAAAAAGATTTACAACGTGCTCAAGCAGCAGGGGCATCAGCCGAAGAACTATATAAATTAAAAAAGGATTTATTAGATAAACAATTACAAGATTTAATTGCTAATAATGCTAAACAAGAAGAAATTGAGGCATTAAAATTTCAAAAAGAATTACTTGATATAGCTGAACGTGCTAGGTTAAAAGAAGAAGCTAGAAAGAAAGCAGAGGAAGAAATTAAAGCAACTAGAAAAGCTGAAATTGAAGAATTTGAAGCCCAAGCTAAAAAATTAGAGGAAACATTACGAACTGATACTAATGTAGTAATGGGATTAGCCTCAGCTAAAGACCAATTAAAAGCTTCAGTTAAAGGAATTATTCCTTTGATGACTGAAGAACATAAGCAAATTAAAAAAGGTAATGATGACTTAGATAGAAAAGCTAAGAAGGAAGCAGAAGTACAAAAAGGTGTATACGCATCCGCAGCAGCAATTACTAATTTAAGTTCCGTATTAGACCAACAATCAGTAGCAGGTAAAGCATTAGCTATATCAACAGCATTGATAAACACATATTTAGGTGTTACCGAAGCATTAAAACAAAAATCTACATTACCATCACCATTTGATGTAATTACTAAAGTAGCTAACGTAGCAACTATATTAGCAACAGGATTAGCAGCGGTTAAAAACATAAAATCAACCCCATCTACAGGAGGTGGAACACCTAGAAGTATTCCAGTTAATGGACCTCGAGTTGCTGATGTATCGCAACCTCAAATACCATTAGGATTCGCTCCAGAAACACAAGAACAGCAACCCATAAAAGCATATGTAGTAGCAGGTGATGTTTCATCATCTCAAGAGGCAAACGCAAAAATACAATCTAAAAGAACATTAGGATAATGAGAATAGTAAAATTAATAATAGACGAACTAGAGGAATTAATGGGTATTAACGCGGTTGCGTTAGTTGAAGAACCAGCTATTGAAGTTGATTTTAAAGCATTCGGTAAACAAATAGAGAAATTTGAAACCTATAATGATTATCCTAAACAAGCAGTTGAAGCCGCTAAACAAGGTATTAAACGCAATGAAGAACTAGGTAATAAATGTGCTACCCAAGTTGGTAAAGTAAGAGCACAACAATTAGCTAATGGTGAAAATGTATCATTAGATACAATCAAACGTATGCGTTCATT
>Ga0099851_1001170_pt1 | contig 11125 bp, 5 predicted proteins | sample CB_VirMetaG_6_FD_78176 | JGI IMG/M metagenome (GOLD analysis project Ga0099851, IMG submission 78176) | Freshwater to marine saline gradient viral communities from Chesapeake Bay - CB_1508_2 Viral MetaG | ecosystem: Environmental > Aquatic > Marine > Coastal | place: USA: Chesapeake Bay... | reverse complement strand
TCTCCATAAAACGTAGAACCAGTTATAGATCCTCCAGCAGAATTTTATCCACCAACTTTAATATTGGTTCCAACATTTAAGCTTCCTTGTGCAGTATCAATTGTTGCAACATTAAATGCTTTATATGCAACTAACTCAAGAACATCACCACTCTGAGCGAAACTAGTCAGACCAACAGTTGATGTATCAGTTGCACTATAGTCTTGACCTTCAATCAGACGAACACCGTTCAGATATGCGTCCAAATAACCAACAGTGTATCCAGATGCAAACGTAAAGTTTGTTTGAACTCCTGCTGGAGAAAATACTTGTCTAGCAACAACTACTGATGAATCACCAGGAGCTCTTCCAATATAACCGTTACGGTCTGCCATATCACGCTACTCCTGTAAGAATGCTGAGGCTTACATCAATTGCATTTGTAGTATCGCAATATACCCTCAACACATCATCACCCTCTAAAAGTGTCTTACCAGTATCAGAGATGACGAATGAACTTCCAGCGGGAACTGGAATCTTACTTGCAATCGCAGCACTGATTCCTGCACTATTGTCATAAACTTCAACTGTCAAACTGACTTGATTATTTGTATTATTTGCAAACGTTCCACCAATCAGAATACTCTTTGTTGCTGATGGTGAAGTGTAGACGTTTGTAACACCAAGAAACTTGACGTTTTGACTAGATGCTGCTGCAGTATTCGTTGAGTTTCTATCTGCAGTGACTTCTCCAGAACCAATCGTAGAAACTTTCGTTCCTGCAATAAAGTTCGCATTATCAATCAGATCACCTACAGAAACTGATCCAGTTGAAATACCAGTGATTAAATTAGTTGTGATTCCAATAGAACCAGCGGAACTGGTTGTTACAATTCCTGCTGCTCTTGATAATGCGTTTGAAAATGATTCTGCCATTTTTCTTTATGTGTTAAGAGTATTTATTAACCGCCAAGAGCGATTGCAAGTCCAAGTGAAACACCTGGAGTGATTGTAACAGTTGCACTTGTTCCAGCGGAAACAACATTTACATTTGTTCCTGTGGTTGATGCGAAATAAACTTCAGTAACTCCTGAACCAACAAATGTTGATTCGGATCCAACACCAATCGTTGCAGTTAAACCAGTAGCAATACCAGTTAGATTTGAACCATTACCATAGAATGAAGTTGCAGTTACTACACCAGCAACATAAACATCATTTCGGAATGTGCTGAATCCAGCAAATGTTGAAACTCCACTGACAACTTCAATACCACCGCTGAAAGTAGCAAGTCCAACGAACGTTGAAACTCCTGTTACCTTCAGATCAGTAAAGGTATTTGGTGCATTTGCAATTGCTGCTTCAATTGTTGCAGTTGTTGTTGCATCAAGAGAAGCAATGTTTTGAAGTTGTCTTGAAGAACTGATTACCTGAGTTCCATCAATTGTATATGCATTTGATGTGGTAACACCAGCATTAGTCAGACCATCTTGAATGAAGACGTAATCTTGGAAGGTGCTGAATCCAACAAATGTGGAAAGACCAGTTACCAGAAGATTTCCATCAATATTTGCATTGTTATCAACATCTAACGTTCCAACAGTAGCAATGCCAATGATATAAAGATTAGTGTCAACGGTTATTCCACCGTTACTATAAAAGTCTCCACCAACATAGAAGTCACCACCTGTTGTAGTGATTCCTCCGTTAGCAGCAAGTGTTGTAACACCTGCAACATAAACATTATCCTGGAATGTAGCAAACCCAACAAATGTTGAGAGACCTGTTACATTCAGATTGCGAACGTTGATTTCATCAATACTGACATCACCTTCAATGTCAATATCACCTGTGATTCTTGCATCACCACGAACATAGAGTGCTGTTTGACCAGTAGAAACTGGTGAACGAACATCTAACAGATATTCTGGTTGAGATGAACCAACACCAACCGAGTATCCAATTCCTGGACCTGCGAGAACTGTTAAAACTGTTCCAGCAGTTCCAACTCTTAATCCTTGGAGAGATGTTGTAAAACCAGTGACATTTACACTGGTTGCACCAATACCACCGTTTACATGAAGTTCGTATTCTGGGACCGTTGTACCGATACCAACCTTATTTGCTGTAGCATCAGCAAGAATGAGGTTAGTATCTACCTCTAGGCCATTTTTGACTACAAAATTCTTATTGACAGCCATTTCGGGTTCACTCTCCCCCGGTTAGTTTTAACTATTTAGTCAACTAACGTATCTAAGAACGACCTTTGGTGTGCTGGAACTTCCTCCAAGTTGAGTATTAATAACTGTTACTGATCCATCAGTATATCCTGATCCACCACCTCCACCAGAACTAGTAGTGCCACCACTACCACCATTTGCACCAGATCCTCCATTTCCTCCACCAGATCCAGCACCTGCCGTCTGGATTATATTGTATCCAGATTTAAATCCTCTGGTAATGGATGATGAAGTGTTTGTTACAACAGTTCCGTTAGACAATCTAAATTGAGTTGTCCCTACATCAGAACAAGCAGAGATTCCTTGTTGTTGCCAATAAACACCTTTTGTACACTTAATTACTCTTCCACCGTTAGTTCCTGTTGCTTTTGTATCTGGTGATGTTGCAGTGAGTGTTGTTAATGAACCAAAAATACCATTTGCACCTAAGGTTCCTGCACTAATAAAAGCAACACCAGTTCCAGCATTTCTACCAAAACCATCTTGACCACTAACATTCACACCTCCACCAAATCCACCTTTTCCACCAGATCCAGCAGCACCACCTTTTCCTACGCAAGCAATTAGAGCACCTTTTTTATAAATGAATGGTGTTCCAACATCAGTAAGACCAGCAATAACATATTCAACGTTTCTTTCCATCGTAAATCTTATTCTAGAGAATCCACCCTCTCCACCAGAATAAGATCCAGATGATGCGCCAACTCCACCATAAAGATCCATTTCAACTAAAATGTTCTTATCTGGAGAATATATGCTGTATAAATCTGTCACTCTATCATCACCCGCACTACCAAGTGCTGGAGTGAATTCAAATTCTCCATTGAATAGATTAATAGAGGTAAGTGCTGCTGTATTTGTAATACCTATGGCTTCTATATTAACATTATATTGATCAGCAGAAGATATAGTATTGAAATTAACAACATCCGTAAAGATTGGAGAATTTGCTGATGTTGGTGATGTTATCTTACACTGTGCTGTTCCAACTCCAACAAAGTCTGCTCTAACAGTTAAAGTTGGAGACAATGCTCCACTCAAGAATGTTTTTTGTTCTACAGTTCGTGTCGTTGTTGTTGTAACCTCAACAGGAACTGTCACAGTTTCTGTGTATGGTTCTTCAACAGTATATGTATTTGTCCATTTCCATTCAATGCTAGCATATCCATCACCATTATTTTCAGATCCATCAAAAGGAAAAGTCATTCTGCTTGAATCATATGCACCATAACTTCTTCCACCACCTTGTCCACCACTTTGATTATCTCTTCCATCACCTCCGCCACCACCTATTGCATTACTTGCACCACCACCGCTTGCTCCACCACCACCGCCGTCTCCAGCTCCAGGTCCAGGTGCGCTTCTTCCGTCCTGTCCACGACTTAATCCACCAATAGATCCGACACCAAACCCACCAGCAGGTTCTCCGTTGGATCCACCACGATTCCAAGATCCACCACCTCCACCAGATCCACCAGCAGCAATAATCGTCTGTCTACCTGCAGTGCTGTCATATACTACGGTAGCCCCACCACCACCGCCGCCACTACCAGAACATCCACCAGCATTTCCACCATTACCACCACCAGCTCCTGATGATGATCCTCCTCCAGATCCACCTCTACCAAAACAACTTCCACCACCATCACCCCTTCTTCCAATTCTGAAAGTTAAGGTTCTTCCACCACTATTATAGAAAAATCTACCAAATCTACCAGCACCACCAGATCCACCTGGACCTCCATTGTCACCTCCACCATTTCCACCAGAACCACTTGCAACTCTTACAACAACATCATAAGAAGTTGGATTTAATGTTACTTGTCCATCACTACCAAAATATCTACTTTCCGACTTTTGTTCGGAAACATCTCTTCTTCTATAACGTATTTCGTTTCTTGTCTCATACGTTGTAGTTGTCGTTGAAACATCAACAGTTCCATATGTGGTTATGGTAGAACTATCTTGAGTTAATGGAACACCATTCCAATACCATTGATAAGATAAATCATTTGCAAATGAATTATCTGTTAATCCTGCATTTACAGTAAAAGTAGCATTTTGATTTGTTGCAACAGTTCTATTTGATGGTTGAGCAACGATTTCAGTTAAAGGATAAACAGTAAGAGTTCCGACACCAGAACTAAATGGTTCATTCAATGCATTTCCAGTTGACCTTGCAGTTCCTGCTGTAACTGGAGAAGATGATTGATATGCAGATGGAATGTAATCTGCAGTTAAATAGAACTGTCTTTGATTATCTGTTGGAGTTACAAGTCTTGATAAAGTAAGAGTTGATGTTGCTGTTCCAGTTATATACTGACTATCAGACAAAGCACCAACACCAACCTCATACCAACGATATGTAATAATACCAGTGTTTGAAGCTTGGTTTGTTGGTGCATCAGGAGATCCTGTGCTTACACCAGTTGGGAATGAAGCAGTTGCAATTCCAGTGAAGGTCGCAATTCCACTCCCAGTTCCAGAAGCTACACCAGTTGATGCTACACCAACTGGATTCGTGGTAAATGAAAGAATAGGACCGTTGAGATCTAACGTTGTCTGTTTATTCAGCATTTTACTTAACCTCAGTTAGCAAAGTTTTGACCAACAACAACTCCATATATTCCTACACTTGTGATATTATTACCATCAAATACTTTAAAGGTATAGATGTCAGATCTACTTGCAGTTGGTGTTACGATTGGAAGAACACCACCACCTGGCCAGTATACTGGGATTGTAACTCCACCAGATGTCTTGAAGGTATCAATTCCAACTGTGCGGCTACCAGTTCCATCTTGATCAATTCTGATTGTAAATTCAGTAGATCCTGATGGAGCATTCGTTAATGTGAATTGGTTGATATTTGCTGTAGCAGTGCAGATAAATGTCTGTGCTTTAGAAAGATCAACAGTTACAACATTAGAAGATGGTGTTACATACTCTACATTCTCAGAATAAGTCTTAAATCTTGCGTGACCTTCAACATCTAACTTGGCTCTTGGAGATGATGTTCCAATACCAACACTTGTTCCACTTACAAAAAGGGTTGTGAGTGCAGTTCCAACGTGAATTGTGGATGATGTAATGATACCAGTAGTAATTCTACCAGTTGATGAATTTTGGAGATCAAATCCAGATGCAGTAATAATACCAGTTACATTAACATTATTTGCAGTGATAAGACCTACAAACTTAGCAACACTATGAACATAAAGTGATGTTGTTATTCCAGGATATCCAACTTCAAGGTTGTAACTTGGTAATGAAGTTCCAATACCAACATTATTAAGATCGGTATTATAAATTCCACCTGAGATGTTAGTCCATCCAGTATTTGATACATTAATATTTGTAAGAGCAGATCCATCACCAGAGAAGTAAGATGCAGTTACCGTTCCAACAATATTTGTATTTCCAATAATATTCAATGCATATCCATTTCCTGTTGTTCCAATACCAACTTCTCCATTACTAATAGAGAATTGAGTAGAACCAGATCCAACAAGTAATTGGAGAGAACCTGGAGAAGTAGTGGCAATACCAACCTGATCAAAAATACCGATATTTAAATCTTTAGAAAGACTTATGTTTCCAAATCTCTTCCAGTCATTTTGTAGAGTATATACCCAACCAACATATCCACCCTCATCTGGGTTAGCATAGTAAACCATATCACCTGGGTTACCAGCAAGTGATGGAGTTGCAATACCTACGGTATACTTTCTTGAAACCGTTGCATCACCCTGTAAGAAGAGACTATTTGCTTCCAGACCTCTTGTTGAGTTAACAGTCAGTTTGCTATTAACAATAACAGGACCATTAAACTCTGAAGTTGCTTTACCATCTTCACCACCCTCAACACGGATAGATCTAGCAAAAGTACCTTCAAGTGGGTTAACAACGTTGATATTTGGAAGAACACCAATATCTTCACCTGTAATTGTTTGAACAGGAGTGTCAAAAATTTCTTCAATACCAGTGATGGTGCTTAACTTCTTATTACCAGAGTATGAAATACCTCTGTCATTCATACCAGTGTAGAAGTTAATTCCACCCTCTCTCTTAGTTGATTGAGCCAGAAGTTCTTCTTGTGGAGTAATAATACGATTTTGTCTATCTGGTAATGCAGTTGAATAATTACCAGGACCAAAACCAACATACTCAAATGTATGACCAGATGCTCTGTTAATAGAGTGTCTTCTCAGTTCTGTTGGATTTATGAAGATCTTTCTTGCAGTTCCATTAATGTAATGAAGTGCTGGTTTTGTTCCAAGAACTCCACGGAAAACATAAATTGGATTAGTTCCTGTTACGGTTGTCTTAACTCTGACAATTTCATCATCAATTAACAGATAATCTCCAACGTTTATGTTGAGATTATTGAGACTTGTAAGATTTACTTCATCAGTGGTTACATTTGGAATATCAGCAGAAAGCGTGGTGGTAATACCTGCATAGGTAGGAATCATTCTACCACCAAGATTTTCATTATTCTCGGTGATCACACCATCATTAGATGTATAACCCAGGCGATAAACAAATGTAGTTCCTGCACCAGTAGTTGGAACAGGAGCAGATGTTCCTGCACCCAGATTAACTGAGAATCTATATGTTGGAGAAGATGTTAATACATCAAGAACCTCAGTAACAACAAAATCACCAGTATAAGTACTCTCATTAAATCCAACCAATTTAACTTTCTGATCAACTCTCAGACCATGACTATTCTGAGTTGTAATTGTAGCAATTCCACTTCCATTATCATATGCAAGTGAATTGATTCTGATTGCTTCACCAGTCAGATACATAAACGCATCAGCAGTCAGAGTTACACCTACTCCAGTTACTGTGTTAAAACCAGCAACACTTGCAACTGATTCTACATTGATAGAAGTTGCAGCACCTACGTTGACTCCAGTGATTCTATAAAGTTGATTATATCCAGCATATCCCTCAGAGGACACACCAACAACTCTTAAAGTATCACCAACATTATTATAAATTGCATCAACAGTAACAAAACCTTCAGTAAATGTTCCAGATCCAGTAGTTGGAATGCCAACAAAACTTAGAGTATTTCCAATTCCGTATGCAGATCCACCATCCATAATTCTTATAGATGCTGCATCAATAGCATTACTGGAAACAGTAACCTTTGCAGTTGCGAACTTACCAGTAGTAGATGCAGCAGCACCTACCAACTTAATATTATAATATGTTCCGTCACTATATCCAGCACCTACATTTGTGACGCTTGCTCTTGTAATACGATTCAATCCGTGATCAATAGATGTGGTGATCGTATGTGCTGTGCCAGTTTGGGATATAATATTATTAATACCAACACCAATATCAGTATCATGTACAAACTTAGTTAAAGTCTCTTTCGTAATACTATTTCTTACATCATTGACAACAACATCGCCAATCAGGGAAGAAAGTGCAAAAGACTTTGTTTCGTCTGGATCTGAATCTGGATTATCTCTGTTTGTTTGTGGATAAAGTTCTTTAACTGGTTGTGAATATTTTTCTGCAGTAAATGGAGCAACTGTTGGTGCATTGGAAGCATTCAATACAGTCAGATAGTAAATACCATCTTGTTCACCACTTACATATCTTTGTGCTTCTTGGTTTCTGTAAATATAGTATGAATTATTATAGGTTTTTCTTCTGAAATAAGGTAAAGATGTATTTCTTGCTGAAATATCATTCGTAAATGTTCCTGGATTAGTTGTTAATCCAACAGCAAAGTGTTTTGCACTACTGATTCCGGTAACATAATACTTTCTATTAAATGCTGATCCAGCAACACCTGTAGTATTAAGAGTGCTGGTTACATTTACAAGTTCTACCTCGGATCCAACAATCAGGTTGTGTGGAAGTTCTGTAGTTACATTAACTGTTGATGATCCATCCCAAGATGCATTAGCAATGAATCTGAAGTTTCTTTGTTCATTTGCATTAGACAGAGATCCACTGCCAAAATAGGTTTGAATTTCTCCATCAGTAGAACCAATAGATGTATTGGACTCTTGAAGAATAAATCCATCACTTGGTGGTCTTGCTAGTCCGTCCCTAATATTCTTAGGAACAACGTATCTTAAACGATATAACGTATCATTTGCGTTTCTATTGTCAGACTTTCTTCTTATGAACGTTCTTGGAGTTGCATCCCCAAGTGCAGTAGAACCAAGTCCAACAATTGTTGAGTAAATTGAGTTCTCAGTTGATGCTGCAGATACATTGATAAACCATTGTGAGTTTGTAGTATCATACTGAATTGGGTGTCCAATATCACCCGAATTCTTATCAGATACTCTACTTACAATCTTTAAGAGACCACCTTTTTCGTTGATTGCAAGTGCAGTGTCGGAAGTTGTTCCATTCAGTGCATCATTTAATGTTTTAGCAAGTTTAATATCAGTGTTAGTAGCGATACCAGATCCAGAGGTAATTGCATAGTAAACATTATTTGCAATCAAACCATCTGGCAGTTGTCCATTATCACTAATTACACGAACAGATTCTCCATTGATGAATGTATGTGCTTGCGTAAGAGTAATAATTTTTGCACCATTTCCATAAGTGGATCCAATACTATTAATACCAGTTGGACTCTGATTTACGGTAAATGTTTTTTCAGAACTGGAATTTGAATTTTCCATTACAATACGAGCACTATACTCGGTAACGGATCCAGCAGAAGAAACAAGAACTTTCAGACTGTCATCCTCTTTTGCACCAACTCTATATCCTTCAATAACATTCTCAGGTGGAACATCTACGTTTGTTTCACCGTAGAGGAAAAGATGTGCTGTTGATGCAACACCTACAGTCTTATTAACATCAATTGCACTGAATTCAATAGAAGTTTCAGTTAAAGGAATTTCTTTTGGTGGAATAATGTGCGTAATGTATCCAGTGTCATCTTGAGGGAATGCATCTTTTCTAAATCCAGCAGCAATCAGTGCTTTTGCACCAAAGTTGGAGTTAGAGTTGGTGATTGACATATCACCACCGTTTTCGGCAGCAAAATGTTCAGCATATCCAATTGCAAAAACTGAAACGCACTGAATAAAGGAATTATTTGTTGACTTAATATGGAAGTTTCTATATGTTGGTTTAAATACTGCTCTTGAATCATTACTAAGAGTAGCGTTAGACAATGCAACACTATCATTGTAAGTTCCAGTTGCTGTACTATATTTTACGAAAGCATTATCGTCTTTTTGAAGACCAATACCCGTGAATTGTGCAACAACCATGGATTTAAATCCTGTTGCCTTGTCACCATCAGCAAGCAAACCACACATACCATAAACAGATCTCAGAGAGATATTGAAAATGTATGGTGATGCAGAGGTTACTGTATCAGACTGAAGTGAGAGAACAGATCCAGTAACAGTAGGAAGTGCATTTGTTGGAACATTTTGCACTTGATAGATAATTTGCGTTGAACTTAACTTTTCTGCAACTACAAATTGACCATTATATATGGATGGGTCTGCGGTAATTCCTTGTATACGGAAAGGAGTGTCTACATCCAATCCATCAACTGCAGATGTAGTTGTGACGGTGATATTGGTGGTAGGAGTTACACCATCACCTGATTTAATACTGGTAATTCCTATGGATGCACCAGTTGAACCAACGATATGGAATTCATCAATTTTTGGTTGAATATCCAGACCAGAACTTGGATAATCTGGTTCAATTGCACGACCAGATGATTGTCCATAAACAAGACCAACTTTTTCATAATACATATCCAAGTCTGTGCGACTTGTTGAAAATGTTTGAAAATCATCATTAATATTAACACCATTTACACCATCAGCATACTCAAAACAAGAGAGTTTATGATGAGAGAAGTTCGGAACAAATGTGTTTGAAGTATAATCAACGTAGCAGACTCCGTTTGGATCAGCATCAAACAGAGAGAATTGCCACAAGTAACAAGTTCCCGTTACTCTAAAGATTGCAGATCTTTCAATGTTATCATTTGTTGGACTAGGAACATATTTTGGTCTGATCTTGGTTTTACGTAAATCAAGACCAACAATTGAAGTTCCTCTAGGAAGAATTACACCACCGTGAACACTATTCAACTTGTAAAGTTCATTGTCTGGTGATGTTAAATCAAAATTGGTGTTTAAATCATATGGAGGAAGATTATTTGATGTTGATCCATTACGAAGTCTATAGTTATTTGCTCCATCAGGAATCCATCCAGGACGGTTATCAACAATATGATCACCTGGATATAAAAGAATGGTTGTCTTACTAAATCTGTCGTTATTCAATCCTCTCTGATAGGAAAATCTTGCCGCTTCAATCAGAGCACGTTGAATAGTTTTAAATGGGCGTGTAAGTGAGTTACCTTGATTTTCAATACTATCAGTCGCATCCAAACTGTTTGGATCAACATAAAGAATAGTACCACGCGAAGACTTCAGAAAATTATCTAATCTGGAAAGACCCATCTTATTAATGCTTATAGTTCCGTTATGGATTATTTATCCATAAAAAAACCTCCCCGAAGAGAGGTTTAAGGAAGCACAACGACTTCGTTCACACGGAAGGAACTTATATTCTACCATACTTTTCTTCTTTCCACAAGAGTCTATCTTTTAGTTCCTTTTGAAAAACCATAAGATAGCGATGTTTACGAGAGCGATCCCTCCACTCACCATCAACACCCCTAGTGCTACCTCTAGAATGTTTGGTTCCGTCAGCATAATAGAAATCCTTTTTAGGGTCTGTTAAACCGTAGTATTGAAAATTGCAAGCTCTGTATATAGTTCCAGTGTGGTGATGAGAGTCAGCGTAACTAAGAATAGCACGAACTGTGGCATCTTTCCTAAACCTCCTGATACAACGACTAACGAACCAAGATGTGA
>Ga0099851_1001169_pt1 | contig 11127 bp, 18 predicted proteins | sample CB_VirMetaG_6_FD_78176 | JGI IMG/M metagenome (GOLD analysis project Ga0099851, IMG submission 78176) | Freshwater to marine saline gradient viral communities from Chesapeake Bay - CB_1508_2 Viral MetaG | ecosystem: Environmental > Aquatic > Marine > Coastal | place: USA: Chesapeake Bay... | reverse complement strand
TTCCATTAATGCTTCATTTTCATCACCAAGTAAAGCCGTTGCCGATTTAAAACCGGTGAATCCCGCCATTGCTACATTCGCTCCTTGAATAGCCGCTTGCATTCCGGCATAATCATTCGAACCTTGCTTGACCCTAGTATTCAAATCGCCAATCTTATCGGTTAAGTCCGATGCTTGTTTGATTGCTTGCGCTCCGACCGGTGAATTTGCTCCGGCTCTGAATGCGATCGTTTGATAATCTTTAACAGCTTTTGTCATTTGAGTGATATCAAGTGTCCCTGAATCAATCAACGCATCCAAATCTTTTAAATCTTGCTCGAACTTATCGACACCCTTCGAATCCGACATAGTTTTCTGCGTGTCCTTTGCTGACTTATTAAGGTCGTCCATTGACTTAGACAACTTTTTTACTTCATTAACTGAATTACCTGTGTCCGTTTTAACTCCAAATACTACGTCTTTTCTTGCCATTTAATTAAATTATTGGTTCATTCCATTCAGTATCGTTATCTATTAGATATTGAATCATTTCAGAATGTGTTCGTTCTTGAAAACCGTTAAGTATAGGATGATTTGTTTCATCGCCTTTATACAGTTTAACAATCATTTTGTTTTCAGCTAAATTCTTTCTAACTGTATTCGCATCCTCAACAACAAAATTCCATAGTTGAGAGTGGTCGTTTGGTAATGGTAAAATATAGTATCTATTCATAATTAACAAGGTGTATCCGTTGTGATATCTCCGCTCTCTTGATTGGTCATAGTTCCGTTTTTCCCACCCGTTTCGCCTAAATCGTCTACTGTTGGGTAAGTAATATCGTCGAATCTGTAATAATGTTCTGGTCGTTTCGCTGCTGCTAATGTCATTAAGTCGTTAGGGCAACCAGAATTGTATATGGCGGTAACTTCACCACCCGTTAAAGAGTAGTCAAAAATACCCGTATCGTCGATGTTACCGTCAAACGGTTTAGGGCTTGCTGCGTTATTTTCTCCAATATAACAATTAACACCGAATGTATCTGTTGATGCTGGCGCAGTTCCCGTTTGAACTGTTGTTTCCAAAACTCCATTAATATAGATTCTTTGTCTATTTGCATTTGCTAATGAAGCATCCCAAACACAACAAACGTGATACCACGTACCTGTACTTAGTACAGTTGTTGACGTTACATAAGATAAAGCTCCACTAGAAACGATGAAGTTTATTTTCCCTGACGTTGCCACACCTATTTGAGTTTGGGTAGTTCCTGTTTTGTAACGACCAAACACACGCCTTGCAACAGAATAATCATCAACCTTTATCCAAGTTGATACGCTAAAGTTTGCTACACCCTCTAACATTGTAATCCTACCTAAATTGACGTACTCATCCACACCATCGAAAGAAATAGATTTGAGGTTTGTCCAAGCATCGGTTGCGTATATATAAGGATTGATTAAAAACATTATGCTCTATATCCGATTAATGTAACTTTCAAACCGGTTCCGGCGATTGTCGATCCGATTGTATCGATGTCGATTGTGATTTCTGAATCATCGGTTAAAGCTGAAGTCGATATGACCGGAGGTGTCGCGGCACTTTCTGATGTGAATTCAGTCGCATCGATTGTCAGCTTCGTCGAAAGAATAGTCGAAGCGGTTTGGTTGATGTCAACCGTAATGACCGAACCGGTCGGTGCGGTCGTGACCGAAGCGCGAACATCTGTCAAGGTCATAGCGTGTGGCATACGGAATGTCAGAGTTGATGTACCTACAACCAAATCACTTGTTTCATCACTTACCGCGACTTGAATATTAACCGGAATCGATGCGAGTATATCTGTCCAAGATATTTTCCTAGAAGCGAACGTTCCGGATATATCGACAGACATTTCCATTTCGTTCGTATCCTCAAAGACACCACCTGGATAGTCCGTTAAATCTGTTATTTTTTTATTCGCCATATTATTCTACTATTCTTGTTTCGTCGTCCGTTGTTACCCTTCTTTGATTGTTTTCAGTTACCCTTCTATTTCCGATACTTGGCGGAACATATGGGTCAACCGGGACATCAGGTATTGTGTATGTCTGTATACCTTCACCCTCAATCAATCGAATCAGTTCTGACTTAGTTGAATTGTCATCGTTCGAATTGTATTCAGCTATCTTCTGAAGTCGATACACAACACCGTCGATATTAATCAAGTCGCCGAAGTCAAGTGAATTGATATGATTCGAATTAAGTCGAAGCGAACAAGATAACATTTTACCGTTTCTATCAATTAATTCCTTAATGAACTTTTCATGATACAACCATAAATTGTTAGTAGTATATGAAACACCCGCCGGAACATTATAGAACACGTATGAAGGTACATCGAACTGAAGGTCAAACGTTGGTGTGTCAATATCATCTAAATGTCCTACATAAGGATACTCAGTCTTGACCGTTGCGACATCAAGTTCATTGATATGTGTCCAATCACCGGACTGTAAAGTTCCGACATTACCGTTCTTGATTTGAACGATGAATGGTTTTCCTTTCTTCTGAGTAATTTCGGACACACCACTTTCGTCTGTCTTGACTTGGAAGTTTCTCGGAACAACTAAGTTCGTTGTCGGTATTTCGCCAAGCAATTTGTTTGAAAACGGAAGTATCATCTTCGTTACTTTCGTCGCGAACTGTGAACCCGACACAACCGATTTCGAACCGTACTGTCTTGTGACATCTTCTTCATATCTCGCATTCCAATAATCTTTGTCATCAGCGAACCCGAACTGATATTCTTTCGCTGAAAAATTAACGGTCGGTGTGACCTTTATATCTTTTGATTCGTCAAGTAATTCAGTCCAATTCAATGCATTCGCTGAACCGTTATAAAAATCGTTTAATGGATTTATATTCAAGTTATATGGATTGTCTGTGTCCGGTTTGACGTATAGATTAAACATCGTGACAAGTCCTTTAAAGAAAGTGAAACAATCCATATCAGGCAAGAATGACTTAATGTTCAAATTGTTTCCTGGTTGAATTTGTTGAATAGCATAATCAATGTCCAATTCGCAAGTTGTAGCGGTTACATCCCAAGACATTTGTGCATATGTTGCGGTTGAATCGGTAACTGTCGCGCCGTACTTAGTGAATTCAATAACCATTGCCACCGTATCTGAAGCCGCTAAATTAATATCGAACGAAGTATCGAATGATGCACTAAAGGAATTCGTCAATGTTGCTGAACTTAATTCATTGTACCATATTACGGTTTCTGCGGTCGGTTGATTATTGACATACAATTTGCTCTTCGCTTGAAATTTACAGTAAACTTCACCATCATTCGATGCAGCACCAACAAAAACAAAATCAGCATTCACATCGTGAGTTCCTGAATAGCTTAATGTATAGTCGCCTTCTTGTTGCGCTACAAAAAGCAACGGTTCATTCGATTGAATCTGTGACGATGGGTCAACATTCGTTCCCGAATCACTTGAATAATTCGAATTGTTTATTGTCGCACCCGTAAAACTAAAAACTCCAGGACTGAATGATGTTCCGATAAGAAGTTCAGAAAGAATGAAACCGTCCGCATTATTCTTTTGATCCATTTCGATTGATTGTAAAGCTGCGGTCGCATCATCTATATTCGGCAACACACCACCTTCATAAGCCATTAATAACTTCTTGAACAGTTGCGAATCGAAGAACTCCGAATCGTATGTGACACCAATCTTTTCGAACATCTTATCGACAATCGATTTAAGAAATATTTGAGGCGGAATGTTATCCGTTTCGAATGTGGTTGGTGTTAACCTATCCATTCCGTAATCGATAAGACCATAATAATAACCCTCACCTAACCAATCAGTTCCGGAATAGTTATTGTAATTGACACCGTCTTTTTGAATGACACCCGTCCATGAATTGGTTTGATTCAATGCGGTTAAGTTGTGATTATACTCAGACCATCCAAGTTCCTTAATCTTGTAGTTCTTTAACAATCCGACGATATCGATTTGTTCAGCGAACATCACCATATTGAACGACCATGAACCGTTCTTTTTAATACACTCCTTTAATTGAATGATACCTTCGAACTGAAGTATTCCGTCTTGGTAATATCTCGCCTTTGCTTTTATCGATGGGTCAAAGTTAGCAATAACCGAACCCGATGTCGAATCAGCTGTCGTCAATGCATAAACCGTTGACATTATATTCGAATTGATTCGTGTTCCTGGAAGTGTAATCGTTTTGGAACTCGAACCCTTTCGCGCTGACAAGTCACGAATGTCGCTAATCTGAAACGTTAACGGAAACGGAATCGACTTGTTCAGTTCGACTAATATATCATTTATATATAACTGCATTTATGAAAGTTGTGAAGTATATGAATACGTTCTTGATAGTGTCAATTCTTCTTGAATCAATCCTTCCTTTATCTTTTGCTTCAATGTATATTTGTTCGTTGATACTCGAACCGGTTCAAATACGCCTTGAGTTATTTCAAGATAGACTGAAGGCGATTCAAGTAATGAACGCATTAACCAATTATGCTTTTCTTCTTTGATCCAATCAGTATTGACTTTCATCGTATCGGTCACAGACTTTGTTCCTGAGAATGATGAACCGTTCACACGATTATAATCGAATGTATTTGTATCTGACCAAACACCTTGATTCTTTTGATAATCGAATGTTTTAATTCTTGACGATTCTTCTGAATACTTAGTGAATGAATACGAATCCCAAACACCCAATTTATTAAGCCAATGTAATCGTCTTGATGTATATTGTGAACACTCAGTATCAATGTAGATTTTGAATGACTCAGTCGCCGCCGCACCTTGACCAACACTAACCGTATAATAGTAGCAAGTCGAAAAGTTCGCATCGGTTATAGATGTATTCGCAACAATCGATGTCGGTGAAACGTCTGTCACTAACATATATGCGGCAGTCAATGGATTCGAAAAGGATGAAGCAATAGTCGAACCAGTTACATCATACAATACAACGTCCAAATCTGAAATAGCTGCGGACGTCATAAGCGAACCGACGAACATTGATTCAGTTAGTCCGCAATAATATTTTGATGTTCTCGGAAACAACGTCATGAACAGACAGTCTTGAACTGAATTCAAATCGTAAACAGTATAGTCGTAATCAATCCAATCAGCATGACGAAGTGAACCGTTCGTGACTGTGAACGTTGATGATGTTGCTTCATATGGATCGAATTCAACCGGCGGCGTTCCGTATTTCTCAGTCACCACAACCGAATACGTTGCTATTGCGTTTGTGTATGCCGTATCAAGTGAACCATCCGACACCAATTCAGAGTATACAATCGTTCGAAGTATAGCTGAACAATCGAACTTCCCGAAGTTAGCCGATTCAGGAAACACTTGATGATATGAATGAATCGAACCGTTAACAGTTAATGTTATAATGAAACTGAAATTAGCGTTCGCCGTTTCATCTGAACTGAATTCGAACACAACTGGATTCGATGCGGTTGTGTAATCTTGAGGGGAATTTGTAATCGTTACTGACATACCTATTGTGTACGCCTGTATACCTATTCAAATACTGAATTGAATGATGCTGTAACAATCAACCCCGTTGCCGTTAATAAGTCTTGACTGATTCGTTCAAGCATCTCATCGGTCACAACTTTGTCGGTGATATTCTTCGGTTTGATTCCGTATCGTTTAATGTTGACAGCGATTGCATATGCTTGACTTATACTTGCACCCGACCATTCACGAACTGAATTCGCCATCGCTTCAGGAACACCAAGATTCTTGAATGAATAAAGACCATTCGAAACAACCGAACGGATCGGTGACATCGCACCTGAGAATTGACCGACACCGGACACACCATCATCGATAAACTTATAATAGTAATCAGCTTCGATTTGGAATCCATTCTTTGTTGGTATCGGAATAACCGAACCCTTCAATGCTCCATTCTGTGAAGTCGTGTCCTTTTCGATTTGAGTACGAAACGAATCGACAATGTCATTGCCTAATTCAAGTATCAATTTATCATAAGCCGAAACCATTTGTGATTCTGTGAACTTGCCCGTTCCGATTCCTTCACCTTCCAATGCTCTTAATATTTCGCCTTCTGTCATATCTAATGTGTCTACTTGTTTCTATAATCAGCTTCGAACTTTAATCGGAAGTAATTGTTCCAAAACAAAAACGATACATAAGGCATATCAGTTATGTCGTCAACGTCCCGATTCAATTCCTTTGATAAAAATACTATGTTGGTTGTCCATTCGAACCACTCAGAATTTGCAATTCCTTCTTCAACTCGTCCTTCGTTTTCATCATCTGAATCTGATTCTGAGCTATCGTCAGAGCGAATATAGCGTCCTTCAACTTCTGCCATCTGTCCAAAAAAAAAGCGAACACACTCAGGAACTCATCACCTGGAAATTCTCTTTTGAATGCTTCGATTCGTTTCGCGGTTGGATTCATTACGTGATCGTTGTCATCGACTTGGTTGTATTTCATTCCATCCTCAATATATAGAATCGATAGAACTTCATAAGGTGAATCATAAACCGATTCGATTAACTTCATATCAATAACCGCGCCCGTTGTGATATGCTCGAACTCCTTATCGAACACATATCTTTGACCGTCGATGAATACTTCCGCTTTCAATTCATACGGTTGATTCAATATCGTCATGATATGATTGAACGCATCTGTGATTCCTTTCGCATCCGCATTATATAACTTCGGTTTCGATACACCCGAAAAGATTGAAACGACTTGAACCCTGAAGTCAAGTGAATCGGATAATGTGTCCAGGTTGATATCACCCGAAGATAAGAAAACCCACTTCGTCAACTGTTCCGGACTGCAATCTGATAAGCTACTTGGTACTGATATATTCATTTCTATATTTTTTTACTAAATCGTTATCCACAATGTTCGGGATTGTCTTTCGGTTCTACTAAATTTCTTTTTCTGTTTTGGCAACCGTTTTCTTCACAGTAGTTCATCGTACATTTTTCTTTTGGTGTTTCACAAAATCCCCACGTTTTTTTTTCTGTTTTCATATCTATTTACTTTTGTTTAATATTTCAATCCGCTTTTAAATCGTTTAATGTTCTTTATTCGGTGGTTAGCATTAATACTACTTCGCTTATAATCTTCATCTTTTAATCCTTCGTTTAATTTTCCTATTACTTCTTTCATTGTTCTAATTTTTGGTTAAGGAATTCGTTCGCTTTCTCTATTGCTTTCGTTCTTGCTTCGTGACGGGTGTTGAAAAGAACACCATAATAATCCTGTTCTATATTCCAAGCCCAATGCATTTTTTTCATACCATAATCTTTATGAGTTTCAATCTCAATGTAAATCCCCTCACTATCTAAAAAGTCAACGTAAACGCTAAACTTCATAGAGTCGGGATAAGATGTAAATCTTCTTTGATTATAAACCACACCTGTATCCTCATCGGGGTGAATCCAAAATTCAAACATTTTTCCTTTAGCTGATTTCGATTGCTGTTCTACAATCCACTTCTCAAACCGTTCCTTTGCTTTTCCTGTTAATTCCATTGTTCTAATATTTTTTTACTAAATCGTTTAATGTTCTTTATTCAGTTGTTATGCTTAATTAATTTCTATTTTCCACCTCTTTTGAGTCCTTGTTATTTTGCTACATTTGTGGCAAACCTTGTAAAGCATTGTCAACTCAAATAAATAGAAATTAACTCGTGCTTTTCTGTAAGTGTAGTTCTCGTGGCTACATTCAGTAGTTGTAAAAGTGTATGTGTGTATATCATTCATAAGCATAACATTATTTAAAAATCATTAAAACGCTTTTTACATTTAGCGTTGTACGTTATTATAAAGTTTTCTTTAATATTTCAATCCTTGTTGTATTGGTGCGAAATGTTCGCGTTCATAATTCTGTTGCATTTCAATCTTGTTCTGATTCGCTACATGTAACACCACAAACAAAGCTGTGATCGTTAAGCATATCATCAAGGCCAACAAGAAGCCGTCAATTTTTTCGTTTTCTTTCATGGTACGAATATACGAATAATTTATTTAAGAACCGCAACCAATACAATCAAAATGTGAATCGGTCGGTTTCGTTCCGTTCAGTTTCATTTCAAGGTTGTGTATTTCGTCCTTGATATTCATGTCCTGGAACATATCGCCTGACAGTTGTTTCTTGAGCGATTCGATTGTTGCTTTAATTTCTTCTTCCATTATCTTAGTATTGTATATCTTCCTTTCTGACTTAATTGCTTTATAGCCTGAACCGATAACGATAACGATATGACACCATCATCGTGGATTCCTTGCGGTGCTGAATATTTGACCCGTCTTGATTTTGGATCGTATATGTACGTGAACGCTTCGAGTTCGTCGATTAACCAATCGTGGTCTAATATCTTAATGATACCTTGTTCGAACTGAACCGCTAAGTCTTCAATCATAATCGGTTTGGTTTTGGTTGTCGTCACATACGGTTCGACTAAGTTCTTGCATTTAGCTTTTAGCATCTCATAGAACACATCACCTTGATTGTTCACCTCGACATATGTAAGTGCCTTGTATCGATTTATAACTGAAGCGACCTTATTGATTATGGCAGACCATTCATCATGTCTCCATCGTTCGACGTGAATCATATTCTGTTTTGAATCGAGTATGGTCAGAACCGTATAATCATCAGCCCGTCCAATATCAAGACCACCGAACAAACGACCGACTGCCGTTCCTGGTTGACTGATTGCATTATCCTTTACGTTCTTGAATAGACCGCTTGAGTTATCCATGAACTCGGCAAGGTATTCTTGTCTGAACACATGGTCAGGAAGTGATCGTTTAATCGCATCGATTTCATTCGGGTCAATCATCGGATTGTCATATGAACCAAAATGAAAGTATCTATACTTGTCATCGTAATTATGTTGAAGCGATAGATTGTAAAAATGATTCTTCCCTTTCGGAGTCGATATGAATATAACCTTCTTGCCTTTGACTAGAACCGTTGCTTGCAACACCTCGCGCCATAATTCGGGACGGGTGAAAGCCATCTCATCAATGACCAAATAATCGAATGTATTACCACGAATATTATCAGGACGTTCACCGGAAAAGAATCGGATAGTCGAACCGCATCCTTTCACAGTTAGTTCAGACCGATTGAATTCGAACATACCGCTTCGAACCGTTGCGCGTTCTAGTTCGTCGAATACTTTCTTTGATTGTGAATAAACCGGACTGACCCAAGCTATTTGTGAACCAGGATTGTTGATTGCCCAATACAGAAGCTGATTCGTTGCGAACATAGTTTTTCCCCATTGTCGCCCAATGTTACAAACGTAGTATTTAGCCGGTTCGTTATTGATTGAATCATGAATCAGACGTTGATTATGATGTGGCTTATATCCTTTGACTGTACTCAATCGTTATGAATCAAAATCGAATTTGTCGACTTGCTTCGATTCGATGTGTTGTTTATCGTGCATGTTCAATGCGTTCTTTGCGTAGAATATACCCTTGCCTTCATTCGCTACGATATCTCGCGCTAATGAGTTGAATCGTTCCGTTATTCTTTTTATAGTGTCACGTTTAAGGTTCTCATCATTCTCATCACCTTTTTCACGAAGCCACCTATACCAAGTTTGTCTTGATATTGTTTCTTTGTTTACTATCCCTAACCATATGTTAAGAAAATAATCAACGGTCGGGATATGGCGATCCATTACTTTGACCACCTTACCCGATCCCGTTGCGTGTTCTTTTGTATGTGCTAAGCATTCAGCAAGATATTCTTCTGACTTTGCTTCAAGTGATTGAATGAACTCTATTGACTTACTCATAAATACTGTGTTATACTGTTTACTATATATATATTTTAATAGTATTTCACGTTTATCAAAAAGAAGTCTTGAACGGAAGTATCTTCTTTCAGTTCGTCCATTTTGGTTTCGGTTTGCTGAAGGTTCAGCACCGGAGTTTGTGCGTGTTTGAGTTGTCCTTCTGATATGAATGTGTATTCGATTCGATATCCTTTCTTTAAGTCTTTAATTTTCATTCTGTATTATTTTGATTAATTGTTCCTTTGTTGGATTCTTTAGTCTGTGACCTTTATCTTTTGCGAATTTACGCATTTCTTTGTAGGTCATTTCGATTGGTGCTTTGACCATTTTCATTTGAAGGACTGGTTTCGATTCCATTCGTTTCATATATGAATTGACATCGTGCATTGCTTTTCGGACACAAGTTCCGCAGTCCATATTCGTGAGCGGTGTGCATCCTATTTCGGCAACGATTTCTTTCAGTTCTTTCTTGAGTGTCATCGATACGGCAAACGAACCGGTTCGAGATAGTCTGTCAAGTTGACCTTGCAGTTCTTTAGATATTTCATTTTGTTTCATATATGTAAATTAAGTTAGTGATAAGATACGATGTTGGAAACGCCCACCAAAAGTTCGGTGCGAATAGAAGCAACATAATAAGCGCAACCCATCCGGACAGACACGAAGCGCAATTAAGCGGTTTGATGTCAGGAAGGTTAAACGTTGTCAGAATCATTCCGATTGCACTCGCTGTAATAAGTAGTATTAATATCATCTTTAAGTTGTTTGATTGTTTCGGTTATGTATCGTTTGTTTAGTTTTGTCTTGGTTTCGATTTCTCGATATGTCATTCCATCCATTACCATTTGACCGACTTTAATTTTAAACCAATCTTCAGGTGTTGGTGGTGTTCGGTTCATATAGTCGTGAAGGAAGTCAAGATATTTCTGACCGTTTTCGATAATGATGTCATCGATTGGATCGTGGATTTGTCCGTCATCTTCGAAGCGAAGTTCATTAACTCGATTCAGTTTGTTGAAATCTGAGTTGTGCCAATTCCATTGCTGATATGCAGTTCATGCGAAGTAAGCCGCTTCGTTATCTATTTCTTCTGTTTTCTTCAGCATTATGAAGTAGACATGAACGACCAGGTCAGGCGACAGTTCTGATTCGTTTGTAATCTTGTCAGCGATTCGATACGGTTCTTCTGTCTTGAATAGATTCATTTCTTAATCATTGTATTGACCGAACCTTTTTTGAAGCGGTCATAATTCTTGAGTAAATATAGCAAATTATCCTTTGTCATT
>Ga0099851_1001152_pt1 | contig 11174 bp, 32 predicted proteins | sample CB_VirMetaG_6_FD_78176 | JGI IMG/M metagenome (GOLD analysis project Ga0099851, IMG submission 78176) | Freshwater to marine saline gradient viral communities from Chesapeake Bay - CB_1508_2 Viral MetaG | ecosystem: Environmental > Aquatic > Marine > Coastal | place: USA: Chesapeake Bay... | reverse complement strand
GCTGCCAGCACTGGCAGCGGCTGGCAGCGTGGGAAAAAATGGAAAAAATGGGAAAATTTTGAGAGGCACCCCCATCGACAACGGCAGGGGCGGGGGAGGGGGCAAGCCGGGTCGCCGCGCCGCCCACTTTTGCCGGGATCGGCAGGCCGTACATATTCAAACCAACGTATGTCGATGTGTACATCATATGAGCCGCGCCACGTCGGCCAGGCTTGGCACCCCGGCCCGGCGCGCCAGCGCTGCATCGCAAGCCGCCACGGTCGCGGCCTGCACCTGCTCCACCGTCGCGCCACGCTCGGCCAGCTTGCGAGCGTGGTTTATCTCATTATCGGTGCGGCGGACCTGGCCGGTGCGCATTTGCACGGCCCGGCAATAGGCGTTGGCGAGAGTGTGCGAGAGCGACGCCAAAGCGTTTCCATCCCCGGACCCCACGTCTTTTATTATATCGTCTTCATCGCTGGCGAGTTGCAACCGCTTCGCCGCGCTTATATCTTCCCACGTCGGCAGCGGTTCATCGCCCACCCACAACACTTGGTAGCGGTTGCTTTTCCAGCCGCTTGCGGTCTCTTGATAATCCTTTGCCCGCAATTGCCGGACGTACCCAGTTTTTTTCAACCGCTGGATCGCGTCGAAAATCGACTTGTTAGTTGCATGCCCGCTGATCGACGCGATGGTTTCCATCGCCGGCCAACATACGCCGACGCGGTTCACGAAAGCGCAAAGCGCGCCCAGCACCCGCCGGTCGGCGTCTTTTAGCCGCTTATCCGCAAACGCGCGGCTTGGCACAATTGACCAAGGCCACTTTCCAATGTCGCTTAAATCCTCCGCCATGCCCTCGCCCCTCTTGATATCGCCCCGATATCGCCCCGATATCGGACCGATAAAATAATTGTTGACCGCGCCCGTCACAATGCACTATTCAGTGCACTAGACGCCACAACGGCGCATATCAGGAAAGGACAAGCCAATGACTGCCACGACACACAATGGTTGGACAAATTACGAAACGTGGCGCGTTAACCTGGAAATTTTCGACGGGTACGATACAGACGGCGTTCCGGTAACGGCGGACGAACTAGAAGACATCGTCGAAGATTATCTTTCGTTCGGCGTCGATACCAGTAACGGACCTTGTCTCGCGTTAGATTATGCGCGGGCGTTTGTTTCCGCCGTCAACTGGTACGAAATCGCGAAACGCATAAACGAAGATTACGAATTGACCAAAACTGATTAAAGCAAGGGTGCGCATGGGAAACCGTGCGCACAATGGTTTAATCAAACGAAAGGAAACCAAAACAATGCGACACATTCTAAACAGCGCGCTTTCAATGGTAGCAATCGCGGCATTCGGTTATGTCATGTTTGCATTCACTATTCCCGCAATCGACACATTCGAACGCGAAAACGGTTTTCCGTTCGGTCAAATGTGCCAAGCTTACAATTCTTGCAAATAAGGAAACCTGAAAAATGACAGATCAAAAATACAACGGCTGGACTAATTACGAGACCTGGCGCGTAAACCTCGAAATCTTCGACGGCTACGATCCCGACGGTGGCTTTGTCGGCCCGGACGAGCTTCAAGATTACGCCGAAGATATCATCGAGAGCCAGGCGGAAGCGCACTCTTTAGCGTTTGATTACGCGATGGCGTTTCTTGCCGCCGTTAATTGGTGCGAGATCGCGCGCAACATCAACGAAACTCACAATTTGGAGGAAGTAGCGTGAACAAGCATATCGTGGAATATACCGACACGTTCGGCGGGCAAGCCAATTATTCGTGGGCGCGCCGCGAGACCATCACCATGCCGGAGCTAACGCACTATGGCTTTGATGGCGGGCACGGATATGTCCAAGCGAACAAAGCCTATGACCGCGAATTGATGCGCCGCGCTAAAGCCGCCGTCGGCTTAACGGGCGTTCGCGGCCAGCGTTGCGAGCTTCCGGATTGCCTTGAATTCCGCCCGCACCACTCAAACACGGTTCTTTTTGTTTACCCTTGCGAAGACGCGGCCTGACCATCCGCGCCTTGCCCCGTGCCGCGTATGGCACGGGGTAATGGCGGGCGGTCTGCCCGAAACAGGAAAGGGATCGCAACATGCATATTTCACTTACGCTTAAGAGCAGGAACGCCAAGACTGGGGCTATTCCGGTTTCCACAACAAGCGCGGAGACCTGCCCGGCGGCGTGTCCGCTAAGGAATAACGGTTGTTACGCGGAGGGATATCCGCTCAAGGGCCGTTGGGACGAAGTAACGCGCGGCGAGCGTGGCGGGAAATTATCCGACTTTGTTGCGCGGATCGCCGCACTACCGGCTGGGACATTCTGGCGCCATAACCAAGCCGGTGATTTGCCCGGCGACGGTGAAACCGTTGATCGCGGCGGCTTGCTGGCCATTGTCGGCGCCAACAAAGGCCGGCGCGGCTTTACATACACGCACTATGACGTTCTGGAAAACAAAACCAACCGCGCCGCCATTGCTACCGCGAACGCGCAAGGTTTCACTGTCAATTTGTCGGGCAACAATTTGGAACACGCGGACAAATTGGCGGCGCTTAGCATCGCGCCGGTCACGACCGTGCTGCCGCACGATTTTGACGCACGGAAAACTACAACGCCGGCAGGGCGCACGGTTGCGCAATGCCCGGCGACGTATCGCGACGACGTGACGTGCGAGACCTGTCAATTGTGCCAACGTCAAATTAACCGCGCCATTGTCGGTTTTCCGGCGCATGGCATTCGTAAAAAGCGCGCCACCATTGCGGCGCGCAACGCTTAACAGGAAAGGATGAAACCATGGAAAGCTCGGAATTGCGCGACGTTTGCATCGCCGCCATTGATGCGGCCAAGGTATCGCGCGGGAAAAAGAAAGGCATGTTAAAAGCAACATGTCCACCAATGGGGACCGATGCGGCGGCCGCATGGCAAGCTTTGATGGGCTATGCCAATCCCTATAAAATGTCGATCGGCCAAATTATGTTTTTCAACGATCGACAACGGGCAATCTACCGCGCCATCGATGACGCATTGGCGGGCCATGACGTGCGTGGGCTGGACCGCGACCGTATCGCGCTGGAAAGCTTGGGCGTATGGTAAACTAATCCGCGCCAACCTTCGCCCCACAATCCTCAATCGATTGTGGGGCGCTTTTTTAGGCCTTACAGCGCGATCCGCTATAACTAGGTACAACCCCTACAAGTTGCACAAGTTGTACAAGTTGTACAAGTTGCACAAGTTGCACAAGTTGAGGAAAGGGAAAACCATGAAACCAATCTATACCGCCGCCATCATCGCGCTTGGCGCGGCCATGGCGCTCTATTTCGCCGACCTGGCGGAAACCGCGCGCGCGCTCGATTATCAAGAGTGTGGTGGCGGCGTCTATTGCGCGCCCGCTGATCCGCCCATGCGGCGCTAACATCATGCGCCATGATCCGCGAAATTATACCCGCCGCGACATCGACGCGGCGCTCGAAAGCCAGCACGTCCGGGACGCCGACAAGGCGGCGCTGCGAGCGGAATTGACGCGGCGCGACTGGCAGGCCGTCGCCGACGTATTCGAGCGCGGCGCGGCCTGTAACGGGTGCGAATATTATGAATGGTGGTACGCCAGCGGCGTAGGCTTTGACGCCGAATGCCTACTTTTATCAACGACGGGCGCCCAGCCGTGGCAATGCCCGCAGCATGACAACGGCCCGAATGAAGACGGGCAGGAGTAAAATTGGAATGACGGATAGACAATTTGTGCTTTACTTGCGCGTCAGCACCGCGCGCCAGGGCGCCAGCGGATTGGGCCTTGAGGCTCAACGCGCCCTAGTGGCGCCATACGAGCGCCATATTATTGCCGCATATCAGGATGTCGAAAGCGGCAAGCGCGCTGACAGGCCGAACCTTGCCCGCGCCCTGGATCATTGCAAGCGCGAGGGCGCTTGTCTGTTAATCGCTAAGGTTGATCGGCTATCGCGCGATGTCGAATTCCTATTCAAGATCAAAAACTCTGGCGTCGATATCCTTGCCGCCGACGCGCCGCACATGGGGACGCTTGAGTGGGGTATCCGCGCTGTGTTCGCGCAGCATGAACGCGAGGAAATTTCCCGCCGGACCAAGGCCGCGCTGGCTGCTGCGAAAGCGCGTGGCGTCAAGCTCGGCTCCCCCAACCCGGCGGCCGGTGGCCGCGCTCGCGCCAAGGCAGGGGCCGCGCGTGTCAGGGCTTGCGAGGATGGCGCCTGGAGCGCCGTCAAGGCGCTGCATGACAACGGCGCGAGTCTGCGCCGCATCGCAGATTACTTAAATGAAGACGAAGCCCAAACCGCGCGCGGCGGGAGGTGGCATGCCTCCACCGTTCGCAATTTACTTTTGAAAAAAGGAGCAATTTGAAATGGTTGGCAAACTAACGCCTGATTATATGTTGTCAGCTTCCCGCATCCCCGCGTTGATGGGGTTGTCGCCCTACGCGACGCAAAACGAGTTGCTGAAGGAGATGGTCGATCTGGTTCACAATGGCATCAAGCCACCCGCCTGGGCCGGGAACGAGGCCACTGAGTGGGGCAATCGCTTGGAGCCAATCGTGCTGGCGGAAGCTGCGCGGCGCCTCAACCTGAAGAATGTCAAGCTCGACCACGGCGAGCCGTTCTTCCACCCCACGCTTGAGCTTGCATGTTCCCTGGACGGGACGGGCGACGGCGCAGGCACCGTCAAGACTGACGTATCTAGCCTGATCTATTGCGTGAATGCGCCGCAGATCGACATCGCCGGCCCTGGCGTATTAGAGGCGAAGGTCACGAGCGCTTTCCCAGAAAATTCGCCGCCGTCGCATCGAGGGCCGCTTCAATTGCAAGCCCAGATGATGTGCACAGGGGCCGCATGGGGCTGTATCGCCACGCTCTATCGCGGCATTGAATTGCGCCTATTTATTTACGGCGAAGACGAAATGATGCAGCGCAGGATCGCGGAAGCCGTTGATGATTTCGAGCGGCGCAAAAGAGACATTGATTGGTATCCCGTCATTAGCAGCGACGATGCAGATGTTGCGTTTTCAAACGTCGATCAAGGCGCTCCACCGCTGGACTTTGACGCGCTCAATGCTTCTCTGTTAGTGTCTGATTTGTTGAAAGCGCGCGCCGACAAGGTTGACGCTGAAGACAGAATCGACGCAGCGCAGACTGCCATTAAGGAAATAATGGGCAACCATGACGCGGCAATCGCAACGGTTGGCAATATGAAGTATCAGGTTGGCTGGGGAATGCGACATTACAAGGCCGCTCCCGAAAAGATTACGCCGCCCAAGGCGGCTTACAGCGTCCGCAGCAAAACGCTTGCGATTAAGGAGCTGCCATGACGCCGGCGCAGAGAAGGGTCTATGATGAGATCGCGTCCTATATCATGCTGTACGGACATTCGCCGTCGCATCATGAGATCGGTGAGGCGCTGGGCCTGAACACCTCCACAATTACGAGGTGCATTGAGAGGTTGGCGGAGGCCGGTTACATCACCAGCATCCCCGGCGCAGCAAGAACACTTAGGATTGTTAGGGAGCCATAAATGGGCCGATACAAAAAACTGAGAAAGATGGGACAAATGCCGCGTTGAGCGCATTTGCATCCCGCAACGCAAATGGGCCATATTAAATCTTTTAAACAAGGAGACATGACATGGGAATCTACGTCGAAACCCTGCGCAAGCAGATCGAAAAAAATGAAATCACATTTCCGAGGGCCGTCGATTTTCTGACCGCACGCGGCATCCACGAACTGACAGCCATCAGGCTCCTAACGGGATACTCGCATCATGCAATGTAAAATGACGGACTGGGAAATCGTGCAGATGGCCTTTGACGAAGGTTCGGACGAGTGCCGTGGGTGCGAATTTCTCGGATACGAATACGCGAGCGACACCGGGCCGGATAGCTGGTGTGAACTGGGGAATAGAACGGGTCATGACCCGAAATGGTGCCTAGCCTACGACAGGATCAACGAGGAATTAGAAAATGACGAATAAAGGTATTTTACTTTTCACTGCATCGCTCATCATCTGCGTTGCAGGGTGGCTCGCGGCGTTCGACGCCATCACTCGCCAGGTGGAGATCGACTTTCAGGAGTGTCGCGGCAAATGGTGTCAGCCAGAGGATGTCGTGCGGTGAGTATATCTCGGATCATCGACCAGCTAATAATCGAGGATGGACGGCCAGCGTATCAGATCGCTGATGCTGCTAATATCAGCGGCCAGCTACTGCATAAATATCGGTACTCGAAGCATCAACAGCCGTGGGCTAGGCTCGAAAAAATCCTTGATGTACTCGGCTATGAATTGGAGGTCGTCAGGAAATGAATAAAATGTCAAAAAGACAACTCGCCGCCGTCAAGGCCGCTTCTAAGAAGCGGCAGGACGATGCCGCTGGCTGGCCGAAATACTCGCGCACACCAATGGAGACTTTCGCCCGCCGGATCGGGACGCGGCGCTTTGACACCGCCGACCGCTCCGACATGCTGCGGGTGCAGCATAGAGGTCAGGCCCTTAAGTCTGACAAGAAACAGGAGAATAAGTGATGCACGTCACACTTAACGGTATCCGGGAGCATCGGCCCATGAAAGGAGAACGGAAATGAAGAAATTTTTGACTGCCTCTGTTATCGCCGCGCTGCCTGTCTTGGCCGCGTGTAGTGACGCCGACGTGGCCTCGCGCAATCTGTCAAAGGCTGCCGATATGTTCGAAATCAACCGGCGGATCGTGTTCTACAACGGCATCACCGGCGACTACATCCTGACCATCGAGGGCCGTTGTTCGCTCGGGAACCGTGACATCGGGAACCATGACAAAAGCCGCCAGATTACGGTGACGTGCAAGACGGGGCCGAGCGCCTTTAAAAAGCACTTCCTGGGCCTGTCCGACAACGTAACGTTCTTCGCCGAACAGATGGAAGTGGCCGACGTGAGCGTCTACCACAGCCGAATCGTCTTTAAGCCGCAATCCATCGTTCCAGAAATGGACGCGCGCGGCGATGCTGGTGACCTTCTCAAAAACCGCCACTAAACAAACGAGCCCGATGCGGGCAAGGAGAGAAGATGACGACGTGGAACCTGGAATATTACGCGCGGGAAAATTGGGAGCATCGACCCTGCAAGGACGGCTGGAAACAACTCCTAGCCGCTCTCAAGACCCGGCAGGTGTCCAATGACTGAGCGCGAAAAGCTGGTAGAGGCGATGGCGCGTGCGTCTTGGGATGCTATTTGGCAAGACAAGTACGACTCGTTGAGTTTCAACAATAGGCAGATAGCGATCTATGGCGCATCCGCCGCCCTCGACGCGCTAGAGCGTGAACTAGGTCTTGAAATCCCGTCTCACAAGGAACGGGAAACTAAGACATGAGAGATGACCAATACCTCACAGGTCTGGCCGCGATTGCAGCGATAGTTGTGCTGGTCGTGGCCATGATTTTCAGCGGATAGAAACGAGCGGGAGACAAGACATGACGCGAGTTAGAATTACCGGCCCGAAAGGCACGGTTGAAATCGAGGTTCCAAAGGCTGTCGCGGCAGATGGGTACTCCACCGAAAATATGACAGTGACCGCGCTGTTGGAGCAGGTGGTTCGCGCCTATAACGCAATGTCGCCGAAGTAGCGCGGGAGTTAAGAGGATGGCAAGGAACAGGATCAAGGCGGTCATTTGCGCTTCGCCATCTGGCGGTCGCCCGACCACCAGAGTCGGCCTCGGTGCGGCGGCGGTGGTTTGGTTGTTCGGCGAAAGGCCCTAGGCGCAAGCATGCTGGTAGACGCGAGAGAGGCGGCGAGACTTACGGGGTATCGCACAGAGCGGCGGTTCCGGTCTGCCGTCTCGCGGGGCGTCATGCCTGGGCCACTGGACGCGCGGGATGTGGGGGAGGCGCTAATTGCACAGCAGTTGGCTAGGGAATGGACAGACCGGCGAGAATCTTGGTGCGGACAATAGCGCGGCGGGGGATACAGATATTCCCGTCTACGCAGTCGGGCGACCATGACGAAACAAGGACCAATTCGTCCTTGGTTTCCTTCACGGCCCAGCCCACGGTTTTGATCGGCGTTGCGGCCAAATCTTTTACGTCGCGTTCCTGCTGCCACGATCCCGTTAAAGAACTGGCGTCAATCCATTCGACGTAATACAGCTTTCGGGTCACTGCTTGGCCACGCCCTTGATCTTCTCGTATGTCCGCAGCCCGCCCATGCCGAGCATACCGAACATCAATTCCCAAAGTATCTGGTCGAGAACGGGTGGCTTGGGGAGCGGATGCCCGATCAAGTCACCGAACCACAACGCCAGGGGGGTTATGACGTACTGAAACCCGAGGGCGATAGCGCAGCACCACCCGATAGCAGGACGCCATCCGCCGATGAACAGAGAGCCCGTATTTGCTTCGGCCTCGTTGACTTTGTTCTGAGCCGAGTCCCATGCCATGAGGTCTGTTCGGAGCGCCTGTTCTGCCTTCGCCTTCACGGCAGGGTCCGGTATGAACTTGTCGATGATCTTGAGGCCAGCGCCGATTGCGTCGTCTATGCCGAAAGCCATGTCAATAACTCCAATCCGCTGGCCGCGAGGCGTTCGCGTGGCCCACGTCCAAATGCGTGAACGTCTTGCCGTGGCCAATCCCGACGAAGCCCATTTCGTAGGCCAGTTTCTTGAGCCGGTATCTGGACTCGCCTGTCGGGTTGGCAATGTCCACCGCCATCCCCTGCGAATGAGCGCCGGGCAATGCCTTGTCCCTTTCGTCCGGGTGGTTTCGGCAGCGATAGCCGCCGCCCTTTGTAATGGACAACGGACGGCCTAGCCGTTCGCGCAATTCATCCAACGCGAACACAAGGTCCGGCTTCACGTCCACCTTGCCGCAGCCGCAGGAGCAGACGAACTCGCATTCCTTGAAATACTTAACCTTCGACCAATCTAGCATTCTTCCTCGCAAGGTATTTCAAGCCGTCTTGAACCAATCCCCAGACAACACGATCAGACAGCGGGACCGATACTTGTCTTTTGCCAGTGACAACCTGGATGTGCAGGGACTCGTCGCCGCCGAAGTCGCGGAAGTAAACGAGTTGGGGGTGGTCAGACATCGAACACCCTTCCCCGGAACTCCGCGCCGTGTTCGTTGACGTGAACGACTTCCGGCCACAACAGACGACCTTGATGGAATGTGAGAACGGCGAACCCGCTCCTCCAATTTCGAGGGGAATCTTCCATGTAATCTCGGAACTGCGGCCCGTAAGGATCGGCGAGCGTCCCGGTATCGACGCCCCACCGCGTGCCGTTATAGTCGGAATACGGCGTCACTTTGAGGCTGTGCAGATGCCCAGTGACCATCGTCTTACCGGATGTCACTGTGTTGTTATGGGTGGCGTGAATGCCGCCCTTGAATCGGTGCTTGATCACCACCTCGTCATTGACCCAAAGGGACCAACACGGAATCCATTCAGGGAAATTGTCCTTAAGGTGCATCCCGGAGACGTTGGCAAATTCCGGGGCCACGGAGGCAAGGCGGGACTCGAAACGGGCGTCATGGTTACCTAACGTCCAGACGAACCGCGCACCCTTCGCCGACTTTCTGATTTCCTCAAGGCGTTCCCGGCAAGCCTCGATTTCTTCGGAAACACTCGGGCGGTCTTCCCACCCAATCGGCGCATGACGTGATACGCTCGCGCCGTCGAATACATCGCCGTTCATAACGACGATCTTGGGCTTGAGTGTTTGGCAGGCTTTCAGAAACGCTTTATGCGCTTGCGATACAATGCATGGCCAGTAGTGCGCATCGGACGCGACGAGAATCGTGCCGTTCTCGACTTCCATACATTGCCGCTCTGGATGGTTGTCTGTCGGCGCGGTGGTTGGCGCAAAAATCGGACGCCCTGTTTTGGCCTCGATGCTGGCCCGGCGCTTGTAGACGTTCCGTTCCGTAGTGCCTAATTCTCTCGCCGTTTGGCTTGCGCCGAACTGCGTGAACAGGCCGATAAACTCTTCGTCGCTACATGCGGCGGCTGTCATTACGACCCCTTGCCGCTGCCCGCCGTGAAGATGAAAGCAGGCATTCCGCTCGCCGTTCGGACTTCCCACGTCTCGGTCGGATCGTTGTCGAAGTCTAGGAAATCATCGATCTTCCGAACCAACTGGACCGGCTGCGGGTCAACGAATCCGCACTGGCCGAGCGCCACGATGTTCTCGGCTGTCGACTTAAAAAGCGGTTGGCTTTTCTTCGCCGCCGCCGCCAACTCCGTTATTGCGGATTCGGTGAGGCAGTGAAAGCGAATTCCGACGATCTGACCTGGTTCCCCGGCAAGAACGGGAGACGCGAAGAACAAGAGGGCTGCTGCGAATAGGGGGCGCATGTCTACTTCTTCAATGGCCGGAGAGAAACTTGAACGCCCCGGCACCGACGCCACTGCCTAGGAGTCCAATGAACGCGATTACCCCCAACCCTTTATTCTTCATGGCCTTGTAGTCCGAAACCGCTGGTGCGATCTCCAGATCAACTCGTCGCTTTAATTCCGCGTGGCTTTCCGCGAGAAGCTTCACCGCGCCAGTCAATTCCGTCAGCTTGTCCTCGATGGCGTCGAGTTTCTTAAACGCGGCCTCATGCTGGCGGCGGTTCTCTCTAACCTCTGCGCGAAGCGTCCCGATTATTTCGGAGAGTTGGTCTAGCTCGGCCATCACCGACCCTCCTTTGGCCCGAGCTTTTTCTTGTGCCGCAACGCGCCCGACTTGTGCCGACGTTTAACGACCTTGCGGATCGGCTTTGCGGTGGCTTGCTGCTTCGCCATTATGGCTTGCTCGCTCGCAGCGCCTTCTTGGCGTTGTACTTGGCAATAACGTCAGCCGGTAGAGTCGCATCAAGAACCAATATCGACCCGATAATATCTTCCTCAATGCGCGTCATGGTCTTGTCGCTCGCTGCCATATCGGCAAGCCACGCTTCCATTGCTGTCAGAGTGGGAGGAACAAACTTGACAACGTCACCAGAAACATAAGTGTCCTTGTCGGCAACGGTGTCGTCGGCGACATCGACCCATGAAAGCCCGGAAGATACCGGGAATTCATCGCCCGGATTGACGATTTGACAAATTCTTGTGCCTTGAATAAGAGCCTTTTTCATTACTTAAACTCCAAAACGATTACGTAGCCGGAACCGCCATCGCCGCCATTGTAAGCCGTCGTGTTGATGTTC
>Ga0099851_1001151_pt1 | contig 11177 bp, 26 predicted proteins | sample CB_VirMetaG_6_FD_78176 | JGI IMG/M metagenome (GOLD analysis project Ga0099851, IMG submission 78176) | Freshwater to marine saline gradient viral communities from Chesapeake Bay - CB_1508_2 Viral MetaG | ecosystem: Environmental > Aquatic > Marine > Coastal | place: USA: Chesapeake Bay... | reverse complement strand
CGTCAAGATGATTGTCGAGAAGCACGGCGTCTCAGAGGAAGAGGCCAAGGCCATGATTGCTGAGTACAAGCAAAGCAAGATGGGCGGAGAGGCAGAGTACGAGGGAGGCGGAGCTATGAAGCTGATGCGTGACCCAAAGGACATGGTTGGTATGACCATGGCAGGGGGCGCAAAGATTATCAGCTGATAGACTCAAAGAAGTCTTTGTCCAAGTCTTTGATGGGGAGGATGAACTGCTCGTAACAGTAGCGGTTCACCTCCTCTTTCTCTTCTGGGGTAGTTCCTGACCCAATGTTGTGCGCTTGATACGACGCGTTACTCTGAAGCAAGCTGTCGATTTTCTGTCTCAAGCAGCGACAGTTCCGATACGTTTGTTTCATTTGATGGGTTTAGAAGTGAGAGTGGGAGGATGCAGAGCTTGATAAAGCCAGCCTCCTTATCGTTTACAAGCTCGTGCACAGGTGGTGTCCAGCCATTCACGTTGCCGATTCCGTGCACCACAGGCTTGCGAATAGGGAATCTCTTGAGCTTGTGTGCGTCCCAAAGATAATCACGCAGCATCTCCAAGTCAAAGGTGTATGCGATGTGAAGGTCCTGCGGATTGCGCACGATGTACACCAAGTACTGAGCGTCAGTCTTCATAATCCCACAGGGCTTGTGGGTTTTTACTGTCTCGTATTCGAGGAACAGATTGACTGGCTCTCCTCTTTTCTTGGCCCAGTAGTGCGCCTTGATGTCCACCTTGACCTCGTAGTACACCCCGGTGGTTTGGTCATACACATCCCAGTTGCGCGTCTCTCCATTCTCAGTTAGCCCGTTCTGAGAGATGACAGCGTCACCCCCCTTGGCGTTAATCCATGCAGCCCACAGCTGCTCCCCGAGGTCACCGAGCTCTTGGTCTCTAAGGAAGTTCTTGCTCATGAGTGGTTGTATTCAAGGCAGGCATCCTTGACAGTTGCCACCTCAATGTTGACCTTCATGCGGAAGTCTTTGACTAACTCCGATACCTCCTCAGTAGAGGAGATGGGATTGCCTGCATCGTCATGCAGCGACTCGTACAGCTCTGTTGTGAGCCTCTGAATCTCCTGCGTGGAGAACGAGTACAGTTCACTTAGCTTTCTTAATTTCATCCTTGATGATTTGAATGACTTTGTCTACTTGTTTGCTGTTCTTCGGCACGAACAACATGTAGTCGCCATTCCCGGTCTCAACCATCTGCTTTAAGAAAAGCTTCCACCTAAGTGGGAACCCGTGCTGAGTGCGCTGGTACCCCTTGGTTTCGATGATGAACTTGTGCTCGTGAGACACAAAGTCCGGTGTGTACTCCATCTTCCTGACCATCTTCCCCGAGTAATCCATCATGTCAGGTCGCCTGTTGGTCGACTTGAAATAGATGCCGGGGTAGATGAACTTGTCGACGAGAGTAAAGCTCTCAGGCTCGTACTCGAACTTGAGCTTAGCTTCTTTCAACTTGTCGTAACAGTAAACCTCAAGACCTGACTTGAGTTTCTTGCCACCACGGTTCATGCTTTTACGCCGTGCCATGATGCAAGTTACAGGTGCATTGGGGTTATTACAACATCAAAGCTTCATCTGTTTTCCCACAAGCAATTCACACAGGGGACGGAACAGGCGTGGCCCGGGGCTCACGAAGTTGAATCCTGACTGCTGCTTGCTGAACTCGAATCGTAGTGGATAGTCTAGTGCGGTGGGGTTGCCACCCGTCTCAGTCATGCGGACCTTGCGTACGTGCATCTCCACGGTACGCCTGTCACTCCAGTCCTCTGCTTGTGTCTTGCGGTGCAGCGTAATGAATCCGTCGGCACGGTTCACGAACTTACCACCGCCCTCTGTATCCTCAGCGTAAGGAGCAAGCGGCAACCCATCGGGACCTTTCCTGCGCTGTGCTTCGGTGAAGGCGTGGGCGTTTACCCACACTGCAACCTGATGCTTGTTGCTAAAGGTGAGGAACTCGCTGGCTGCCTCGTAGTGGTATTCGTGTGTGCTGAGTCCACGGTGTGAGCTCAGGTCAATACGCAGTGCGTTGTAGGGGTCAACCAAGATGCCGTCGATGCCCTCGTAGTTCTTCATCTTCTCTGCGAAGACAAGGATGTCGTGAACACTGTAGTTCCTGTGGTTGTCAACAAACGTGAAGTGCTTGTTCACCCACTCGTGTGCAGCCGTAAGTTCTTTGTGGTTCATGCGCTTGATAGGCATGTCCATGCAGAACTGCATCACCTTAATCTTATTGGCCCATGTCGGATTCTCTGCACTGTAGACAAGCCACTTCCACCCATGCAACATGGATGCAGCGACCATCAGCCACAGCGTAAAGGTAGTCTTACCCACGTTGCTGTGTCCGTTAATCATGAGGAACTCACGCTTGAATCTGAAGTACTCGTCGAACTTCTCGTTCTCTGTACCGAGGCCCAGCTCAATCTGTCCTGCGATGAACTTCTGAATCCACTCGTAGTCCCTGTCGTCTGATGTGATGAAGGACATGTCCCCATCGTTCACCCGCATCTCGTGCCTGACCTTCTCGAGCTCACGGGTAATCTCACCAATCGGTGCGAGCTTGCCCTGCTCTATGCCATCGACGATTGTCTTGCGGGCTTGGTCAAGGTCGAGAGGATTCCGCGCTTCAATTTCACGAACGAGTACACGAAAGGCTTCGTCCTCTTCGACCCGACCAGCAGCAATGAAGCCACCCATCAGGTAGGAGGCACGCACTAAAGCTGCATGCTTGCCCCCATCGGGGGCGTACCGAATCATTTGAGCAGCTATCTGAAGCTTCTCGTAATCAGTACGCCCCGTCGCCTCGGTAGGGCTTGGCTCTGCAGGCTGCTCCGATAACATACCGCCGAAGCGAGTATGTGATGCGTTGATGCAGATGTCGCTGTCGTACGATTCAAAGCACGCACGAGACTCGTTGATACCCGAGGGGTCTACCTCAAGGTTGTACTTGCGCTGGAAGTAATCACACAGGGAACGAAAGTGGTCACGATGTCTTTCGGGATTGCTTACCTCTACGATTGCCTTCACGCCATCTCCACTTGGGGATGTCCAACATGCGAGAACATGCTGGTCGTATGCCAAGCAGGACTTGGCTTGGTTCACATCTCCAACGTGGTCAAAGTCTAAAACGATGATGCCGCTATGTTTCTGCAGCGACTCGTCATTGCGCTCATTAAACACACCGCTCCACAGCACGATGGGCAAGAGCTTCTTGGCTTCCTTGTCCCCGCTACGGACACGCTCAATCTTCTTCTTCTGTTTGCCAGATTGGATGCGTTGCAGTGCTGTTTCCACTGTGATGTACAGCGGTGCCTTGTTGTAGATGTCCTCGAATATCGTTATCACCTGTTTCATGTTTCATGTTAATCCTTAGCAATACCAAGTAGCCCATCAGGTCTAGAAGTGTGTCCTCATCCACGTCGTCTGCACCCCAGTTCTTGATGCGGTTCAGCTTGTCGTCGATGCGAACCAGCAGTTGCTCGTGTGAGGTAGCCTTGCTAAAGATACGCGCTGGGTTGAGCGCAGCGTTGCCGTATCGTTCGTTCTTGGTGAGCAACAATCTACGGATAGTTCTCAGCTGCTTGCGCACCTCTTCTTCAAACATGTCAGGCGTCAAGTTCTGCGACATACTGCTTGATATTTTCTTTGAGTCTCATACCCAAGGCTGTACTCCCCACCTCCAAATGGTAGATGCAGGTAGCTGCCTCCTTGAGAATCTTGTAGAAGTCGTAGTACCCATCGTAGAGTGATGAGTTCTTCACGTAGTAACTCACGCTGCTGTGGTCTTTCTCAAGAGCCTTGGCGATTGACGTGATTGTGAAGTAGTGGAACATTGCCTCTGCAAACGCCACCCGGAAGATGACGTTGCGTTGCTCTCGGTTATGTGGGTCGAACGGGTAACCAATAGCTTGGTAGTACGAGTCCCTCACCTTGATGAGGTCGCCGACATCACGGCGCTTGACTTCGTACTTTGGAACCCACTCTCTTCTTGGAGAGTATCTCTTCAATTTTGATTTCGACTTTGCCATCGTATCTAGGTCCGTAGTACTTGCGGTGCATCCTGTCCCATGTGTGCCCCCTGAGGATGTCCTCTTCAGTTTCCGCACTGGTCACAGCATAGTCTTTCGCGCTGTACTCTCTGATTACCTTCTTGCCTTTCTTGTACCGGAGCTTTAGTTCGTAGTAGTAGATGTCTCTCATGAGATGAAGCGGGGGCAGCCCTTAACCCAAGGCCACCCCCTAACATCATGAAACAGTTTACCCTTTAGAACGGTACGTCGTTCGACTTGGTTTGCTGAGCGCCTTCGGCACGTGGGTCGTAGACGGATGCCCAAGCGTTCGACTTTGAGAAGCGCTCCTTGTCAGGAGTCAACACGACTGAGACATAGACAGCGCCTTTGTCTGTTGCGTACTTCTTCATCTCTTCCAACTCGGCAAGGGTGAACTTGACACGAGCTGATGACTTGACTTGCGTTACATCACCGATGAAAACGCGGTCTGCTGGTTTGTTGTTTGTATCCATGTGAATAGAATGTTGAATTAAATTTCTTCGTAAATGTAGTCATTGACTACGGGTTTGTCAAGGAAAAGCCAATCTTTTATTTTGGCTACGGCATGCTCGAACTTGAACTGCCCTCTCAAAATCGTCTCTTCCTTAGCCTTATACACAGCCACCGGGTACGGGTACGTCTTTTCCTGAGCAACCCAAAAAAAGTCATCAGTACCCGCGACCTGCGTGTAGATATACGCTTGAATGTCATAGGAGAATTTGTTTACATCGTACTTGAATCCCGGTATCGAGCGCGTGCTCTTGCTGTCGGACACGTACTCCGCTCCCTTGCAGTCGAAGAAGCCACGTACTGGGATGTCGTCGATGAACTCGTTGAACTCAACCTGATAGTCACCCATCAGGTATCCGTCCTTGATGCCTGAGTCAATCAATCGCTTCACCATGAAGTGAGCTGTCTTCCACTCTGACTCATCAACTAGTTGCTTGTCTCCCTCGATGGCTTCAGTCATGAGCTGTTGCACTGCTGCCTTGTACTCTGATGAGCTCTTGGGATTCTTCAGGTCCTTGACTCTGTCGCTCATCTTCTCCATGATTTGGTCATGGTCGATGACTTGATAGGTAGCCTTGGCCTTGTCGGGCTCGAACAACATCATGTCGTACATCGAGCCGAAGGTGAGAGCCTGAGACTCCCTCTTCAGCTTGCCTGCCATGTACAGCTCGAAGGCACGCATGTCAGTGAGCGCATTCTTGATTGAGCTGTATGACAGATAGCTCTTGCCCGTCTTCTCCTGTAGCTTGAGAGAGAACTCCATTACTTCTTCGCTCTGCTCTTAGCACCTTTAGCCACGACGGTCTTGTTGACTGTCTCGAGCAGTTCGGAATCTTGCTCAGGTGTGAAGGTGTACTTCTCCACGGACATGGCGTAAGCTTGCTGTGGATTCTTTGAGTTCTGGATGAAGGCGATAGCCTTCTCCATAGTCTCGTCATCTACCTGAGGTTTAATCTTTCCATTCTCGACAGGAGGTGCCGTGATTCTCTCAGGTTGGTATTGAAGCTTACCGTGAGTGTTGGTAGCATCGCTGTCCTTACCATCATCAATACAGAACAGTCCGTTCAGCGCGTACTTTCTCGCGTACGAAGAGGCAGCTCCCGTGACTTGCGAGCCATCCATGCCTTTCTTGTTCTCTTCTTCTCGAGCAAATCCTGAAGCAGATACTTCTGCCTCGCCATCAGATACTGTCACTGTAGCCTGCACATACACTCTGCCACCTGTCTCTACGATAGTGTCACTCATCACGAGAGCGAGACCATGTTCTGTTAGGAGGGGCTTTACAGATTCTACAATGTCCTCGCACGAGCGGTACTTGTATTTGCCAAAGGAATTGAATTGTCCCTTGGGTGCTTTCAGTCGTGCCTGCACGTCAGAGAGCTTATGAATGATTGTTTTCATGTGAAATTGAATTGTGTTTTTCCCGATTTATCGGGGTAAAGTTCGGAATGATTTCTGACAAAGTCAAGGATTTGACAGCAGGATGCGAAGAAAAGTTTTCAACACATCACTGCCATCGCCACCATAACATCTTGATAATGAACGAGATGTATAGCGTTAGTGCAACCCTTAGTACAAGCAGATGCCTGCGCCATTGTCTCTTTGTCATCGAACTGTCACCGAGTTCTCATGGATGATGCGCATAAGCTTGAAGTACAGCTCGCCGTCAACCTCATCGTGGAACAGCATCTTGGACATGACAAGCACAGCTGCGTTGCGCTCCTTGGTGTTGAGCGTAATGCACTTGCGGTTCTCGATGCGGAGCTGAGTCATCTTGGCACACACCGCCTCGGGTGAGCGTCCGATAATCTTAGCCACCTTGTTGATGGTTGGGTTGTTGAATGTGAGGGGCACGTCGTTTGTGATGTGCTCCGTAGCAGTGGCCACTTCCTTCTGTGACCAACGTCTCTTGAAATTAGACATGTTGATTTGAATTAGGGGTAAATTTCTACGTTGTTCTTGAGGTCCCACACACACTTCTCCCCGAGGAGTTTGCATCTGTCTAGTGCTTCCTCCTTGTCATCGAACAGCTGTGAGATGTCGACCTCGGTGTCGCCCTCCTTGTTGTCCCATGTACCTACATACATCTTGGACCTGAGGTTGTGTTGCTTGAGCTTGGTGATGGCGTCCATCTGCATCGTCCATGCAATCGCTAGGTTGGACACGTATGATTGACGTGGCACTTGGATTGCGGGAAGGTCAAGCGCAGCCATGTCAGGATTGTAGACTGACTGCACTAGGATGGTTTCGGATAGGTCACTACGCCCAAGCATGTATCCTTCTGTTGGCACATGGCTGTTCCATGGGGACACGGTCGAGCCTCCGTACATGAAGTGCATGTAGCATGCCTTGTACATTGCAAGTTTACTCTGCGATTCCATACAAGTTTCGATTGTGTACAAGCATCAAGGGAACCACAGCGTTGTCCTCGTTGTCGGACACACCGCTTACCCAGTGTGGGTGCTTGCGCGGATTGTACATGTACCTCTTGTCGGTCTGACCCATCAGGATGCGGGGCAGATGCTCACCCTTGACCATGTGGTAGTCGTCGAACTCCACCCATGCACACACGGTTTTATTCATGCCGTCATGGATTCGTTTGGCAACAGCCCCGTGGTTGCGTAGTTTACAGTTGTGCAACAGCGCAACGAATCCGTCAGGCCTGTGGTATTCTGTCGCCATAGCGAACTTGCCCACCGGAGACATCTTCTTGAGCTGCCACTTCTTGTAGTTCCTGCCGCGAGCTAGGTGGTATCGAAGTGTGTAGTGCCCTGTCATACCTCGTATGATTTGGCGTTACCCACCACACCACCATTGGGTGCGACAACAAACAGGTCTGACGTGCCTTTGAGTGCGTTGATGCTGTATCCCTTGTGCTCGGTCGGCACTTGGCACAGCCACACCATCGTGGCGTAATCCTTGCCGTCGTCAGACCAACCGACAAGGAATCTGCGTTGCTCAAAATCTGTCATTACTTAAATGAATTTAGGTGTTCTAGAATCTGCTCCTCGAGAGCAGCGAAGTCCATGAGGGTGGCGAGGTGGAAGTCCGTGATGTCGATGGGTTCCTCGGGCACCACGTTGGGCTCGACAACGGGGCGCGTGCTCTTGATGTACACGCGGTCAACCTCCACGTACTCAGGGTTACCGGGGTCGACGTCACTGTCAGGACGGTACGGATGGTACTCGTATGTGACGAACACAACGTACTGATTGTCAGTGTCTTCCTGTAAGATGTACTCTTCCATGTTGATAAAGTTAGTCATCGGAATCCATAATAGCAAGAGGTTCCTTGCCTTTCTTTGCTCGATGCTCATTGACAAGCGATGTCGACAGGTATCGAAGCGTGTTGATTTGCTGGTTGATTCGGCTGTTGAACTTGAAATTGTTTTCCGGGTCAGCCTCGTGCTTGGAAAGCTGTGCTGACCTGCCGATGTGCAAGGCATTGGACAGAGAGATGAAGTCCTTGTTGCCCACCTCGATACGCACCCGCATGCCGGGCTCTCCTCGCAGGTTGGGGACTCGCTTGATGTACATACCGCCTGAGCGGTAGTCGAACTCTTCACGAGTGTTGCGTTTGAATAGATTGAAAATCATGTTAGTTGATTTGAGATTGAAACTGTTTGTAAGTGATGTACTCCCCTAGTGCAGGGTTGCTTTCTGTTGCGGCCTTGGCCTTCTCTGCTGTGGTGTAGTAGTACTCGCCGCTCTTGGTGTCAGGGTTGGAAGACCGAACGACCTTACCCTCTTTCCACAACCGAATGAGTGCGTCCTCAACGGCGTTGTAGAGATTGTCTTGTCTTTTCTTGTTCATGATTGGTAAATAAATTTGAAGTTGTCAATGATTGCTCTGCCGTATGCAGTGTGGAATCCGTAGCTGTGTGTGCCAGTCATTGGTTCGTTGGCAAGCACCAAGCGAAGGACTCCCCACTCGTCAAGGTCAAAGGTGGATGCGGTTTCCTGTGTTGCTTCGAGGAGCATCTCAGGGTCGTGACGCAGGGGTTTGCCGAGGTCAACCTCGATGTAGTTTTGGATGTCTTTACTAGTCATTGCCTTTTCTTTTTTGCCTCGATTAGAATTTCATATTCACCCCATTTCTGTCCAGCCACGCTTTCGATAGGCTCGTATACATGGGTTACGATGTTATATGCTTTTGGCTCTGCCGTAACTACAAGCCCTGAACCAAGGTCAACCCTGACAGATACAACCGATTCGTCAGGCAATCCATTGACGTATTCAAGCAGTTGTTTCTTCGTCATCGTCTGTAAATTTTGGGGAGTTCTCCATGATGTGCCGCGCCACCATCTCTTCGATTTCAAAAGCGAGGGCGTCAACGTCGTTGTGGTCGAGGTCATACTCCTCAATCATCAACTTGGTCAGCCTTTGGTATGCGCTTTCGTCGGGGGTCTCGCCGTCGAACTTGTAGCCCCTGTGGTTGAAGCAGTCGCTGACGTAGCCTCGGATGTCTGATTCTGTTTCGTTACTCATTGTCTTTTGGGTTTAATTGATTTTCGTTGTCCTCAAAGTATTCGTTATACAATTCGTCAAGTTCTTCGTCTGTTGTAGAGTGTTCGAGGTCGTACAGCAGACTGACATAGATGTATTCGTACATGGTTTTCCAATCCATGTCCTGCACTACTGCATCGACGTATCGCTCAAGCTTTTCTAATCGTGTCATGGTGGTGGTAGTAAAGGTTTGCAAGGCTTGTGTACAGTTCGTCTGCCTCGACGGCTACGTCGAAGTCAGGGTCGTCCTGACGCGCCATGTAGTCGTCCATGATTTCCATGAAGTCCTCGCCAATGACGAGGAGTTTAGCGATGTCTTTTGTCTTAGGCATTGGATTGATGATTGCTGTCTAGTCCGTATAGTTTATCTAGCACTACTTGCAGGTCGTACTTGATGTCCGCTACCTTGTGGCAGAGGTCTTCGATTGCTTCCTTGTCCACGCTTGGCTCGGGGTCGTGGAACTCTGCTGAGTCAGCGAAGCCATCGTGGAAGTGGTCGGGGAAGTCGCACGGCTCGGAGCGATAGTCACAGAAAGGGCACTCAATTACCTCGTGCTCTGTGCGATGCAGGAACGTGGAGCCACAGTTACCGCAGTCCGCGAGGTTGAACCCCGCACCCTGCATCTCATGTTGATACCCTTCTTGGCATTGTCGTTTGTTCCTGCGGGACATACCCTTGGGGAACTGATTCATTGGTGTATTCATTGGTTTGGATTTGGTAGTTCTCCTTCGTCAATTAGATATTGGACTGTGGTTTCGATGGCCTGTTGGATTCGCTCCATCATCCACTCGTTGTCTTGGAACGAGGCAATGAGGATGCGCTCGTAGTCAGACTCGGTAAGGCTGAGTCCCATACGCTCGCAAGTAACCTCGACATCCTCTACATTCCATTGCATTTCAGGGCCTGTGTAGTAGCCCTCGTCGTTGATTAGTTTCATGCCTTGGTGATTAGTTCTTCTTCGAGCATCTGCTCGATGATGTGGTCGATGATGCGGTCGATGACGTCGTCGCCATTGCTACCCCACTCGATGTCCCCGTAGCTGATGGTGGGTAGCCAATCCTTGAACTCCCTGTACAGCTTGGGCGGTACGTGGTAGGCGAGGTAGTCCACCAAGTCCTCGTAGTACGAGTCCATCATGGTGTCCCCGTCATCCCACGTGCGCCACAGGTTGCAGAACCCGTTGTTGTAGTAGTCGTAGCCGACCCGGGAGATTGCACGCAGTGCTTCGGGTAGTCCATCCTCTGCTTCACCTGATGCAGGGATGAGTGATTCCCATGCGGCATTGTACTCTGCTTGGTACTTGCCTTCTCGGTTCCAGTAAGAACCTGTGTCTTTGTTAATTTCAGACATAATTATTAAGATTTGGGGGTTGATGTTTCGTTGTCGATGAGTTGACGGATGGCTCGGTAGCTGTGAGTCTCGTCGCGGTAAGCCCACTCGGTTACGAGTTCCTTGCCGTTGACTTCTGCGATACCTCGTGAGAGGCCGTAGCCTCCGTTCTCGATGTTGAAGGTGATGCCGTTATGCTCACCTGTGCCATGGTAGTTAGGCATTTTGATTGGGGTTTAAGTGTTCTACGTTGGTGTCGTACGCACGAGCAAATGCCTCGACGTCAGATTGATGCAACTTGATGTACAGCGATTGGTACACAGGTGGGTCGCCGTCGATGAGGATGTGCTTGGATTGCATAGCCACCGTTGGTTCATCATCCATAGGGTCGTCACCCGTATAGACAATGTCGGCCTCGAAGTGCCCGAGTGCCTTGATGTACAGCAATGCTTTCTGTACTTGCGTTAACTTTACTTGCTTCATTCATAGTGGGTTAGAGTATCGTCAGTAGTGAGCCGAGGAACGCCAACCATGCAAGGAAGGCGACCCACAGCCACACATCAGGAGTTGGTCTGTTGAGTTTCATCGTCTGTTGATTTGTCAAGGTTGAACGTAGGTTCGGGGAGTTGTCTTGGGCCAATGCCAATGCGGGCAAGGTTGTCCATGATTTCTTCGTCCTTCATGTCGAGGAAGGAGCGGATGTCCTCCAAGTCAGAGAGGTTGATTTGGCGGAAGCGCAGGTGGTCTGCCAAGTCGTCCGCGTCGAGG
>Ga0099851_1001150_pt1 | contig 11184 bp, 15 predicted proteins | sample CB_VirMetaG_6_FD_78176 | JGI IMG/M metagenome (GOLD analysis project Ga0099851, IMG submission 78176) | Freshwater to marine saline gradient viral communities from Chesapeake Bay - CB_1508_2 Viral MetaG | ecosystem: Environmental > Aquatic > Marine > Coastal | place: USA: Chesapeake Bay... | reverse complement strand
CCATACTGATAGTGGGAGCAACCCACCAGGCGTTGGCTTTCGGTAATTCCAGGCAGTGTTTAATAAGCTCCATGAGAGCCATCTTGGACTTACCTACTCGCCTACCTCCAACAATCAGCTTATAACGATGATCATCAAAATGAACAGCGCGCTGGTAATCATAAGGGGAGTATTCCAGTTCAACTGTCTTCATTATCTCTTTCTAAAGTATCTTTATCTACGATATCATACTTCTCGTTACCACAGCGGTGCATAGTTGAGGAGACTAGTCTATCACAATGACAGCATCTAAAGGCGGGTAACGTGATGGAGACCAAAGTGAATTGGGCTACATTTGGATCATTCAGGGCTGGTATTTTCTTCATTACACACATGTCCTGTTGTTATATCTAATATAAATACTTCACCACAATCAAGACACTTAAACTCATCAGTATCTGCATTTAATGTTTCTAGGTTAGGCATTGTTATCCTCTTCTTGTACCGGAGCAGTCTCAATGACATACTTCCATTCCATGTATATCTTGTATAGGTCTAACATGAATCTCTTTGACATATCTTCATTCATTTTATTAGCCCAGGCAACTATCTCTTCCATTCCCTGAGTATATGTTTTGGGGAGCTCAAACATCTTTATCCTCTTTCCATCTGAACATTATATTATAGTCTTGTCCGCGTCCTTCAGCGATATCCTCTAAACGCTCTATTCTACCAAGTAATAGCTTTATATGCTGCCATGAGCCATCCTCTTGCGCTTTCTTTAAAGCAAGATTATAAAGCAGTGGTTCCATATCTTTTAGTAACTCTCTGCAACGTTTCCTTACCTCATCCTGAAAATTTTCATCACGTCTCCATTGCCTGAGTGTCTCTGCAGTCACATCACATTCTTTTGCTATATCTATGTATTGCATTCCGCCTTTAGCGAGTAATTCAATTGCTTTTAATTGTGATTCATTAAATATTGATTTCATGCGGCAACCTCTAGTTGTCTATAATGTCCTTTTACTCTAGTACCGTCTTCACGCGTATAAGAATCAACCCAAACTCTTATTTTGTTCTTTGCATACGGCTTGATACTGTTTTGGAATTTCTCTATGTTCTTTTTGCGTTCATCTTTATCAACAAAAACATAATTTGCGGCGAGAGGGACAGTTAACCTACCAGATATGTATCCAGCTATTTTAGAAGTTAATAGTGGATCTTGTGGACCATATAAATTGCGACCAGCTGCCTCTGCTTTTTTAATAGCTTTGGCTAACTGTGAGGCGCTTTTAACTTGACCTACTGTTCGTAAATATCTTACTTCTTCTTGCAATGTTCTTATAAATGCTCTTGCTCGGGGAGTTGCTAGTGCAGCTCGGGGGGTTCCTAATAATAATGAATTGAGTGCATTGGCTGTGCCTTCTCCAAGTACACCTCTAACATAGTATACACCAAAGGCTTGTGCTGGTCTAGTTGGAAATAGAGCAGCTTCTAGCGTATCGGAAGCAACGCCTCTAGCTTTTACGTATGTTTTTGATCTTATTTTAGGAACTAATCTTCTGCCGGAAGCGTCTACTCCACTTCTACCTAAAGCATCGACATATCTTTGATTCAATAATCTTAATGATTGATTCTCTAAGAATTTACGAGTTTGACCTTCTACATAATCAATTCCTTTATTACTTATCTCAGCTAATTTTCTAGCATTTGATTTGCTAAATAGTTTTTCATCTACTATTTGCGATGTTGTTTTTTGCGCGGAATTCTTTGCTAAATCAAGAAATTCTTGTTTTGATAATGTTGTTAATTGCTGCTGGGAAAGTTCACCAAAGAATTTTTTAGATGTTGATAATCCATACTTTGATAAGATTTCTTTAGCAGCAGATCTTAATTCTGCACGAAATGCTGCACTTCCTAAAACTCTTAGTAAATTAGCCCACATATATCATCCTAAAAAACTGTTGGACAAGGTGTATTTTCCTCTGTTTGGTCGGCATTGAGAATGTTATTTATAATATATTGTGTTTCGTTATTGTAGGGATTCTTCTCTGCCTTTGCTATAATAGTAATTTCATCTCCCAGTTTAGCATTGGATAGAAATTCACTTAATGCGGCGGGTCTGTTTTTTCTAAATAAAACTATTTGAATTGGATTGTTTACATTGTCTATTTTAATTGCTGAGAATATTACCTTGTCTCGGATTGCTGGCTCTTTGGCTATCTTTCCTGTTACTTCCATGGGGGACTCCTATCAATCTATCAATCTTATTATTATTTGATTGCTTGTTAGTTTGTTGATCAATCTTCAAGCAATCTCTATAGTATCATGTTTTTTGTTAGAGTGCAACTTTTGTGGTATACTATAGATGTAGAAAGTGAGGAGATTATGGCAAGAGGTAGAAAAGGTAATAAGTTAGAAAATATACTAGACACCACGGTTATCAATAATAGCACTGGCTGCTGGGAGTGGCAAGGGTGCAAAGATCGTGATGGCTATGGTACAATGGGTTATCAAAACCAAACACGTTTAGTGCATCGGTTAGCATACATGTTATTTTATAATACTTCCGAAGAAGATATTAAAGGTAAGGTAGTTATGCATAAGTGCGATAATCCAAGTTGTATTAATCCAGAACATATAAAATTAACGACACAAAGAGAGAATATTATTGACATGCATAAAAAAGGTAGAGCAGCCGATCAAACTGGTGAAAAAAATGGTAACGCCAAATTAACTGATTATCAAGTTAAAAAGATTAGAGAGATGTATCAGTTAGGTATTTCTCAAGAAGAACTATCTAAGATATTTAATGTATCTAGAAGAACTATCTATAATATTAGAAATGGTATTAGTTGGAGTCACGTTTCTTTTGAATAATGGGTTCAGCATTAATCCCTTGTTTCGCCGCGACACCGTTCCCAACGACATATCCCACAATCAACGTTATAATGGGCATGCCTTCGCCGGTGCCAATAGCGCCAATTCCCATAAGAACGCTTACTGCTACTAGTGCTGTTAATGCTATTATCGCTTTCCATGTATTTAAAGCCATTATGCCCATCCATTGAATGGATAACGGAACTTGGGTACACGTACGGCAAGATCATAGCCAGTCAATCTAACGCTATTAGTATCTAAGCTAGCAAGAAGTAGTTCTCCTTGAGCAAAGTAACGAGAAGAAAGTGTTGCCAAGAAAAGTATGCTTTCATTTCTATCAGCAAGATCATCACCAGCTAAAGTTGTGTTACCTATAGATACACTGCCTACTTTAGAAGAAGCATTCTCGCGCATATTTTGTATAATTCTATCATCAGATAAATTCTGATATAGATTACCTAAAGCTATGTTTATTTCTGCTTCTTTTAATATTCTTAATGAAGCATTGTATTTGCGGCGAGCAGTGTCAGTATCAAATTCTTGGAAACGTTCAAAATCCATTTCAGATGTTCTGAAATCTATAACTGCACGAGCTCTTTTTAGAGCAGCAGATACTCTATATGATGGAATATCCTCTGGTGTTAAATTAGCAAATTCATATACGTCTTGAACAGTAGCATAGTTAGCACCAGATGTTGAACTAGTAACTGCTAAAAATGGTGCAGCAGAAGCATAAGTTCCACCAAATACTGGGTCCGAAAAAGCACTGTATGTATTTTCTATACTATTGTGAAATCTTATTTTATACCATTTAGAATCATCTAATTGAGTTGCATCAAATGCGGTGATGCCATACTCATAAGAAGTTGTTTCTAATAATGTATAATTACCACTTTGAGTAGAACTCTCATGTAATTCTAATACATCCGAGCCTATATCTTCCGGTAATGAAAATGTTATTGTTGAATTAAAAGTAGCCATTTATGTCTCCGATGGTAAAATAACTCTAGAGAATGGGTCCCTAGAAGGTCCTACTACATATGCATTAGCTGTATAATATGCAATTTGATTGTCAACAAACTTTGGAACAAGTTGAGTTACTTCATATTCATTACCAGCGAATTTTAATAACCAAACTGTTCTTTTAAGTTTATTTCCTAAGTTAATTATAAAATTTCTACCTATGTGTATATTAGGTGGAATATGTATTTGTCTAGTATCTCTTTCGATATACTCAACAAAGTTATCATTACCACTTGGTTGTGGTAGAGAATAATTTAAATCATCAAAAAATACTCTAGCAAAAATAGTTTCAAATTTAGAATAAGCTAATTTATTATCTAAATAAGATTGCCCTAACGGCTCATATCTAACTAATTCTATTGATGTTCCAAAACGTTCGAAGGCAGAAATGTATTTATTGGTTATATTTCCAATTAATCCTTGATTATAATAATCTATATTTTCTGAAGTACTACCAATTAAATTAAATGAACAAAGTAATTGATTTTGAAGTGGGGTATCTATTTCTCTTAATAAATACAAAGAATCAGTGTATGCTTCGTCACTTAATAATTTTTGACCAAAGTAAACAGGAATAGTATCAAGACCATTTGCATCATTTCCTTGACCTAATTGATAAGCAAATCTTACATTAGCAACATTATCCATATTTATTTTAGCATTGCTTGCAGGTTGAAAGAATCTAATCCCTGTAACATCTTTTGTTGGATGCGACGCAGCTACTCTTTGATCAGATAATATATAAGTATTTCCATCATATGAAATTAAAGTTCTTACATAAGCTGTTCCAATATTTTCTCTGTTTCTAACATAACCAATAAGAAAACCTTGAATACCGCTCAGCAGTGTTGTCCTTGATGTAGGTTTATTTAATGGTGCATCTATAAAATCAGAATTATTTGATGCGCCAATTATTTCCGAAGGAGTTGACCAGGTTACTCCGTTGTCTTTTGACATTGACCAGAAAATTTTACTATAAGTATTATCAAATGGAACTTCATGCCAAAGAACTAAAAGATTACCATAACCATCTCTTCCAATACTTATATCTTCAATATCAATTTCAGATGTTTCTCTAATTTTTACTGGATTTGTAAAATTATAAGATTGATAATCAAATCTTACATAAGTTAATTGCTGATTTCCATAATTTCTTACACCTAAAATATCTATAGTTTCATCTTGATTTAAATATGTGCTAAATAAATTAAACCAATTATCTGTTCCATCAAAAAATATACCACTGCCAACATTTATATTTGGAGCATCGTGAAAATATTTTCTTGTATATAATCTATTGTATGAGGCATATGTTACGTAAATTGAATTATTATTCGTAGATACATCAAAAACAGCAAAATCTTGTCCTGTAAGTAATGTTCCAATAGTTGCTGATTCTAAAGTATTATCTTCTTTAATAGTATATTCGACATAAGATATTCTGTAATCTGTTTCATTTGTTAAAGGATCGGAAACATATTTATTTCCAACATACATTATAAGACTTTCTTCTCTTCCATTTTCAGTCTTAGTTAATGCTAGATGCATTATTGGACCACTTGAATTACCTTCACTAGTTAAAAGACGTAACGTTCCCCCCGGATCTGATAGTGATTTAACAGTTTTCCATGTAAAACCATTATCATCTGACATTTTAATTTTAATATCTTTATCCCAACCATTTTCTCTAAAAATTGCATAGAGAACATTTCTATCGGTCATAACCATATTTTTAGTTATAAAATTATGGGTTATAATACCGCGCGAGTTCCAGCATTCGTCTACTATACCTGTATTTGTATATAAATTACTCATTGGTTTTCTCCACGTTTATTAAGAATGTCCCTGCGCCTAGATAATTTACAATATTTGAATCAAATTTAATATAGATACATTCTGTAATTGTATTTGATTCAACATTTTGTATGGTCAAAGCATTAGAATAAGTTATATCATCATAAGATAATGAGATAGCATTCAATAAATCTGTATTTTTGGAAGTTACGGAAATATCAAAAGTAGATTTTACTGAATCAGTATTTCCTATTCTAAATAATAATTTCTTTGTTTGATTAAATAGTAATCCTAAGAAATTAAGTTCAGTTAAAGTTTCTGCATCGGCTGCGGAAAGTGAGGTATCACCAGCAGGTACAAATTTGAAATCAAGTATCGCAGTTCGAATTCGTGTTTGTTGCGCATTAACTGAAATAACTCCGGCTGTTTGAAGAATAGTTTTACTAGCATCAAACGATGTGCTTGGAGCAAAGCCTGTTAATCCAATATTATTTTGATTAGATATAATTAATACATTTGATCCATCACTTACTTGTGGTGAACCAGCTCTTGTTTTAATATTAGTTTTAGTTACATTAACGATTGTAGATGTAGAAGTTGTGGTGCTATCAATATTAATATCTGTTGTTGTAACAGTGACTTGAATATCTGTAGAGCCTGTACCAGTTCCATATCTATTTATAGCATCTTGTGCCGTAAGAGCAGACTGATAAATAGCAACATCGTCTACAGTTACATTGTAGCTACTGCCCGCAGTACCTCCGTACACTGCACCAAATGCATTCCCAATATAGAATAACGTATCACTTTCACTAACAGTATAAGTTCCAGTAACGTAATCCCGTGCAGTAGTCAATTCTGCAAAGACCAATAGATTACCTAAAGATAATGTAGTTGATGTTTGTACCCCATCAATATAACTCTTAAATGTAGATATTCCACCAGAAGTTGATTTAGTTAGCATAACATGATGCCAGTTGCCATCATTTAAACTAGCACTTGTTGATACAATGTTTGTTCTTTTATCCCAAGCTGTTTCATTGGTGGACATTTGCCAAGTCGATAATTTACCATTAAGTAAACCTAAAGTCGTTTTTCTTGTAACAAAATAAACACTTGATTCATAATCGGGACTATCAAAAACTAATAGCTCAGCATATGAATTTGTTGTTTTAAACCATAATTCATACGTTAAATTAGCACCTATTGTTGTTGGCTGATAGCCAGTAAATTGAACTCTTTGTCGATAACTAGAAGAAGTAGTTCCGGCAACTGACCCTAATAATTTAACAGAATTACTTCCATAATCTCCACTGATATTGCCGACAAAACTACTTGAAGTTAAATTAGTTGTAGAAGCGTTATCTCCGGAAACTTGAACTAATGCGCCATTTATAACTGAACTACCAAAATCTTTAACAACATGTTGAGTTGCTTGTAAATCAAATTTCCAATAATGAAGTGGATTTTTAGCTATAACAATTGAAGGATACAGGTTTAGTGAATCCTTACCTGCAATAGCTACATTTGTACTTCCAGCATTAATTGTTGAGCTAATAACAACAGTAGCTGGTTGTCCATCAATATCTAAATTAGTTGCATCTATAATAATTTGGATATTTCCGCCAGCAGAAACAGCAGCGGGTTGACCATTCAAATCAATATTAGTTACAGTTGCTTCTACACTAATGACAATATTTACATCTTTGCCAGCAATATCTATATTGCTAACATCAGCAGTTTGTGTATTATTTTGTTCAACTGTAATTGTTGCGGCAAGTCCTGCAATGTCTATATTAGTTATAGTTGATTCAGTATCAACATCAGCTGTGACAATTACTGTTGCAATCTGTTCATCAACATTAATATCAGTAACATCTGCAGTAATGACAGCATTTGGAGCGGTAGCAGTTACAGTTGCGGCTTGGCCAGCAATATCAATATCGGAAACAGTGACACTAACTATAGCATCGCTTCCTGCACTGACAGTAGCAGTTTTGCCAGCTACATCAATATCAGTAACAGTGGCATTAATAGTAGCATAGCCTCTGCCTATATCATAGTGATCTTGAATTTCTGCTAAAGAAAGAACTTTACGATATATAGCTATTTCATCAATTTCGCCATCCATCGTCTCCGTACCCGGAGAACCAATATAGGTCCATGCGGAATTAGTTGGAAAAGACAGATAATTACCTGTTATAGCAGAACTTGTTCCAACTAAAGAACCATTAACATATAATCTGATTTTATTATCAGCGCCGTCGTATGTTCCAACAAGATGATAGATATTTCCACTAGACAACTGCGTAGTTGTATCAGTAAATCCAGAACCACCAGCAAGATCGGTTGATATAACCATCTGCAAATAGCCATTAACAAGTCTAAGCCACCACAAGTTGGTATCATGTCTAATCAAGTTGTTTACTTGAGCGCCACTAGTTCTTATCACTTCTGGTTTAAACCAAAGCTCAATACTTAATTCATCATTATCATCTAAATTGCTAGCAAGATCTGCATCTACTTTACTTACAAAAACTCCACGATCGTAAGGAGTTCTTGCATCAAGATGATATCCAGCTCCACCCTTAACAAAAGAAGGTGTTGAGAAAACAGGTGATGTACTACCACCGTAATAGCTTCCATCCGTAGGAACAAGGCCTTCTGAATCTGAATAATCATTATTTAATTCATAATGAACATAAACGCCATCTGCATTAACTGCGTCTCTGTAAGCACCCATTTTATCTCCTAAACAACATAATGGCCGGGACCTATGGCTAAAATCCCGACCATCATGCTAGTTACCTTGTAGTGAGGTAGGCTTCGTTAGGAGCGTTAGCCCATAACGACTCTTTGATTAGCCGAAGCTGATCGAATAAAACAGTAATCCAGGTAGAGCTTGGGACAATAGGCTTCCCCCTTACTATTGTCACCTCTGCAAATGTAACAACGGTCCTAAGTTCAGAGGCCTCTACCTGAATTACTGCGTCCATTATACCACTCAGTCAGCTGTTGTGGTAAAGATCCCAGCACTGTCCCACACAATTTGGAACGTACCACTGGAAGATGATTGATCGCTGCCAAAGTCCACATAAGCAATAAGTGGACTGGTTGATGCGGTACCGGTATCCAAATATACTACTGCGTATCTTGCAGTAATAGTAGATGAAGTCCAGCTAACATCAGCAGCGTCAAACTTTGTGACATTAGTACCTGAATCATAGGTGACAGACTTGCTAGCAAGCGTTGCGCCACCAGCAGTATAACCTGTACCCGATACTTCATTGGAACTAACATCATCCCAGTAATCATGTGTATCCTGGTTTGGTGTGTAGGATGAAGATACTAGGGCTACCTTAATTGTATCAGTATCAAAGTCTACTTCTTTGTTAAATGCCTTAGTTATAAGGCTTCCGTATGTTTTTGTAGTAGCCATTTATATCTCCTTATCAGGCCAAGTTGTCTTCCATGATTACGCCGTAGTTGTCTACGAGTATGCTTGAGTCAAAGCTGTACCATGCCATCAAGTCGATTGCGCGGGAAACAACGTTGTCATCAACGTCAATACCAATGTCCTTGATCCAAGCTGCTCCAAAGGCCTCACGGCTGAAGAACATATTGTGACGACGGTTTGGTGTTGAACCGGTATCGGTGGGAACCTGTGTGCTGATGAAGCATGGGATACCGAATGGTGAACCGACATATCCATTAGCATTGGTGAAACCCTGACCGAAACCTTCTACAGTTGTTGTACCGACTCTAGCGTAGGTAGCGGCATCAGCGAGTGATGCACGGATTCTAGCCCAGCTGTAGGGGTGGAAAACTGCAAAGTATGGTCCAGGAATGTTAGCGCCTTCAACGTAGGCGATAGCCTGGTATAGTGTATTAAGTGAAAGGTCGTCGCTTGTGTCATTCAAGTGAATGCTGAAGCTATTCATTTCATTAAGAATTTGAGCATCCTCGTCTGCGGCGAGGGCGCGACCAAGCTGATCACCGTAGGGAGCGAGATCCTGGAAAGGATCGGCATGGAGTGCACGCTTTGAGATTTGGACGTAGGTACCACGCTCAGCGGGTGTTAGAGTAACACCATCTGTGTTCATGGTTGTTGAAGAAGGTGCGACACCTTCTGTGAGCGAACCGACAGCAACGCTCTGGAATCTTGGAACTACGATTGAACCTGCTCCGGGTGGAACAGCGTAGCCACGAACCAAAGGACGCATAACGCGGTTGGCATAGGCAGCGGACTGTGCGTCAGCTGACACGATCTGACCGACGAGGTCATTTAGTGTAGTACTATTTGAAATTGCCATTTGTTATCCTTTACATTTCTGAATGATTTGATGAAGTTCTAAGTAAGTCTCGGTACAAATCTCTAAGATTACTTCTTGCGGCTGGATCATTTTTAATTTCGTCCAGTCCACGAGTACCTAAAGTACCATTTGGTACTGCTGCAGGTGACGTAACATTATTTTGATTTGGGCCGATTGCCTTAGGGACCGGTTTGTGTTCAACACTTTGTTCGGTCTCTCCATGAAAAACAGGATACTTCTCCAGGAATTTATCCACTGCTTCTGCCGGAGTTTGTCCGTCTTTGATTGTGATCCAATTAGGGTCAGCTTCGATGCCTCTCCTTATTAGTTCATTCTCAACACGAGCTGCTTTGATTTGCGCGTCTAGCGATTTTAATTGTTCGATTTCTGTCTTAAGCTCCTTTGCTTCAGTGCGATACTTCGCAGCCTCTGCTCGTAGCTCTTGAACATATTTTCTATCGAATGATTCAGGGGAATTTACTTCTTCCATTTATCCTCCAGGGATATTCGGCATCTAGCCTACATTAATAGTAATAATTATATCACAATATTAATTATCTTGGTAATAAAGTTGGTTTTGGATAAAATAAATCAAACGTGACAATTTTATCTTTATATTTATAAACTTCTTTATCTGCCTGTATTATTCCAGCCAGCTCTCTAACAGCAGTATAAGAAATGTTACCTGCTGTTGTTTGCACTGGCAATGGTTGACCAGTTAATGAACTAGTTAAAGTTGGAATAGGTACTGTTGTTACTTTTATTGGTCCTTGTGCTTGCAATTTTGTTGTTGTAAGCGAAGGTAGAGCTGGGGCAGCTCCTAGTGGTTCATAACTTGGTGCCATCGGCAGCATTGATAATGTTGCAAAGGCTTGAGTTGTGCTGCCTTTGAGAATTGTTGCAACTTCTGGAATTTTAACAGCTGTAATAACCTGTTGCTGATATTCATTTCTTGCTAAACCAGCAGAAATATCTAATCCTAAATTACCAGTTGTTTGAGTCGGGCCTAAAGCTCCAGTTCTAGCTCCTGCGTATGTTTCGTATTGAGAAACACTTCCTCCAGCCAATGCAGCTAAACCAGATCTTGTACCTGGAGTATAAGCTTCAATTGCTCTTTGAGTATATCCTGGCAAACTTGAAACATATGATTGGTAATAATCTGTTTGAGCTCTACTTGGAGTTTGAGTTATTGTTT
>Ga0099851_1001140_pt1 | contig 11266 bp, 10 predicted proteins | sample CB_VirMetaG_6_FD_78176 | JGI IMG/M metagenome (GOLD analysis project Ga0099851, IMG submission 78176) | Freshwater to marine saline gradient viral communities from Chesapeake Bay - CB_1508_2 Viral MetaG | ecosystem: Environmental > Aquatic > Marine > Coastal | place: USA: Chesapeake Bay... | reverse complement strand
TTATTTTCCAAATTATCCTCAATGATTATATCAGTTCTTTCACCACCTCTGATTGGTAGATCATCAAGAACACTTTTTGATTCCTGAACCTCTTCACCATCCACTTTAAATCCTGAGTCAACAATAACGGCAGTCGCAGTTACATTGTTAGACAACACACTTTCATAATATCTAAACTCAACAACAGCACCTGTCATATCGACAGCCTTATCTTGTTGATTCGAAGATATTTTAAACTTTTGAATATTTCCAGCTTGTGTCGGTGAGTTTGACATTATCCCTGTTTATATAAGAAACCCATGAGTTGAGATTTATAATAACTATTTACTACGTCTTTTGTAGACCCTCCCACTACTGCTGTAGCTCCACCACCTCCACCCGACTGAGGTTGTTGTTGTTGAGGTACTGGAACTGGAATCACACCACCACCTGATGATTGTGAGTCGTATGATGTTCTTCTCTCAATATCACGTGGTGATCTTTGTCCTTGAAGAGGTTGTGCAGGTGACAAATCTACCTTTTGAGTTTCACCATTTGGATCTAATTTACCAATACGAATATACTTTACGTAAGGCATTGGATCTTCATCTTTACCGTAACCACCAGTTCCTTCAGGACTTACCTCAAAGTGTAAGTGTTCATCTGTAGTTCCAGTATTCCCAATTTCACCGATTATCTGACCTTCATATTTTTCGCCTTTCTTGACCATGATACTTGCAAGGTGAGCAAATAAGAAGTCCTTTCCACCAGAAGTAATAATAACAGTCTTACCATATCCTGAGAAAGTGCCGGTGTCCGTAACAGTTCCACTTACTGCAAATGCTACATACCATCCTTTCTGTTTACTTGTACCAATATCAACACCAGCGTGATGCTTACCCCACCTATGCCCTCTTCCACTGGTCATCCCAACAGGTCCCTTACCTCTCCCAATACCTTCAAAATTACCAGTGTCTACGATATTTTTAAGACCTCCAGAGAACATAGAAACTTGTGGAGTTTCCTGAGTGGGAACAGGAGCACCAGTTTTCACGTCATAAGTGACATCACCAACAGTATAAGTTCCAGTATCCTGTATTTGTTTTGCTTGTGAGGACATCTGTGGTTGTGTTGTTGTCTTTTGTTCTACCGATTCTTCTTTTTTCTCTATTTGTTTCTTTGGTTCTTCTTTTTTCTTTCCCTCTTTCTTTTCGTCAGGTTTGGTTATCGCATCAAATAATGCCTTGGGAATTGTTGTAGCTAAAGAAAGAGGATTTATGAATATTAGAGGATCTATTAGTTCTTTACCAAATATTTTCCTCTTTGGGAGTGCCTTATAAAATTTCTTAAATATACCCTTTACCCAATCCATTGCAGCATTACCTGCTTTGGATAGTACATCACCAATCCACTGCAATCCAACTTCTCCAGCTTTCAACATAGATGTGAAATCTTGAGCTATTCTCCGTTTAACAGTATCAAAACCACCACCCATCGTGAGTTCATAAAGTAAATCACCACCATATTCTCCCAACAAACCTCCTATAATTGTACCCAATACAGGAATTGGAATCAGTGTTCCGAGTGCTTGACCCAGACCTGCACCAACTGATTTAAACAATGTTTGTGATACAGGTTCACCTGAAAGAGCACTAGTGATTGCGACAATCATTGGTCCCACAATGGGAATGTTTGTCTTTACAGCAGAAAGTTTTTTGAAAAGAGGTGCAGAAGACGCAACTTCTTGTGCTGTCTTTCGTCCAAATATTTTGGAAACGAAAGAAGAAACTTTACCAGATGTGTTGTATAAAGACTTTTGTGCTCCAGAAGGAAGAGGAACATTTGCAGTTCCAGTCTGAAGACTTGCACGAAGTTGATTTGTCCTTGCTGCAAGTGAACCAGGTCTCACAGTTGGTTGTGGACCTTTGACAGCTTTTCTTGCTTGTTCTAATTCAAATGTACTTGGAGTAACTGTTCTTGGTGTTCTAAATTGACTACCAGTACCTGTAGGTGCAGCTGCTCCAGATAATGAAGGTGCTGAGGGAGTTCTAATTCCCAATATATTCTTGACTTTATTAACAATACTAATACCTAAACTTTTAAATAAGGAAACTGTCTTACCACCAATACTCTTAAAACCACCTTTTATTGAATTACCAACTTTAGAAAATAATTTCTTAGAGAACCCTTTTAATATATTTTTGATACCATTGAGAGATTTACCATAACCTATGATTATACTTCTTAAAATTTTTGAAGTGTTCTGTAGATTATCACCACTTAGAAGATTTGTTATTTTGTCAATATTATTAAGGAGTCCTACAGCTGCTCCTCCCAATAAAATATTAGTTAAAAATCCAAGAGGGTCAAAGGCTCCATCAGAACCTAGTAATCACCTTTCACCAGGTTTTAATTTTCTCTTTCTCTCAGACTTTGCTTCCCTTCTTTCTCTTTTATTTTTATCTCTCTCTGACTTAAGATCATCAGAGACGTTTTCCTGACTTTTACTTTCAGCTTCACTAACAACCAATAAAGATTGTGTGGTTTTATTGATATTTTCTAGTTGTTTACTTAAACTTTCGAAAGAAACTTTGTCACTTGGTTGTGAATCAGATGATGATGTTTTATAAACGGATTGAGGGAGTTTGACAAGTGCAGATGAAGATATCTTTTTTCTTCCAGGTCTTACTCTTTCTTGTACTTTATCTGTGACTTTATTTTTTGCACTATCTACTACTTTATCTTTGACTTTATCTTTGGCCTTTCCTGTAACAAACTTTTTGGCAGTACTTGCAGCAGCCTTTTTACCAGCCCCTGCCATTAATCCTTTTGCAGCTCCTATGAGTAAAGGTATTGCCATCTACTTAACCCACTATATTATAGATTGATTTTACTACAATAAGATCAAAGTTATTGGTATCCTCCGCGGAGAAACCAGGAACTCTTTGTTGGGATCCAATAGAACCACTAGACTGTTGAGTTGCTCCTGTCGGAATAGGAAGAACTGTTGTTCCCCCTCCAGAAGATCCGTATGGTTGAACTCTACCACTCATAGTTGAACTTGAGGATTGAGATTTAGCAATTTCCGCGGATGGAGCAGATGACGATAGTGGTTTACCACCCATAATCTGTGTTCTACTTGACTTAAGGATTTGTTCTACTTGAGCAACAGTGTGAGCAGTTCGATTTCCCGAACCATACGCTGACATACCAGTGTCAGGATCAGGAATAGATGCAAATTCGAGAGACAATTCCTTCATCGCACCCTTCAGATCATTACTTTCTCCTCTTAAGAATGCACCAACTTTAGGTCTCTTTTGCATGATCAACGCTGTCCCAAGTTTATCTTGGTTGGCGGGAGAGAACATATCATTCCTACTTAGACCTGCGTACTTTACAGCTTCTGGCATTACAGGAGGAATAATTTGATATTTACCAGCAGCAAAAATACCATAGTCACTTATCTGGGGGTTGGCTTTATTCATAAGGTACTTTTGTCTATCCATAATCTCACCAATTGTCATATCAGTCAGATTCTTACCAATCTTTTTCATTGCATTGTGTGTACTTCCCACAATACGATCACCAATTGTACCTTGGTTCATAGAGTTATATCCACCCTCTCCCGAACCAATAAAGTCAAGAAGACTTCCTCCCCCAATCATACCACCACCAGCATAACCAAGTATTTTACCAAAGTTTGGTTTATTGTTACCACCCGCTGCAGCATTAGCGGCAAGAAGATTCATACCACCGTAGAGATCCACTGCTCTCTTACTCATCATAACTTCGCCAGGTTGAGCAGCGATCAGTTGAGTATCTTTTCCTAAACCTTGAATTCTTATACCAGTATTTGTATCGATGGCTCCTCCATCAATCATCGAGATGTCTCTTGCATTTACAACTTCACCACCACCTTCCTGTTTTTGTACCGCCCACTCTGGATATTCAAGTTTTTTTATATCTGGTATTGAGATTTTAGGAATTGTGGGAAGATTTATAGGGTCAAGACCTGGTAGTATATTTGTCAACGAATTTATAGTATTTTCAAACATATCAAATGCATCATTGAACCGATCAATTATAAAGTTGAAGGGAACGAGTACGACATCATTAACAAATCCTATAATATTGTTACCAACATCGATTAACATGTTGACAAAATCATATATTGGTCTGACAAGTTTACCAGGATCATTGACAATGTCGATCAAGAAAGTAACAAGACTACCCAATAAAATATTTTTAAAGAAGTTACCAATGATATCAAAAACATTACTAATTGGTTTTATTTTTTTCTCTACAGCTTTGGAAGTATCTTTATCAGTGTCTTCTAATTTTGCTTCTCTAGTTTCCCTCTTCTGTCTTTGTTCTTGACTTCTTATTCTCTTTGCAGTTTGTTCTTCCTTTTTTTGTCTTTGTTCGTCAAGTTTCAGAATACTCTCAAGATTATTTTCAATATTACTAAGAGTCCTTGACAGTGGTACTAACTCTTCCTGCCTGTCCTCTTCAATCTCAGACTTCACATCATTGGTCTTTGATGGTGGGAGTAAATTTTTTAAAACTGTTTTTCCTGCAGATGGAGTAGAAGACCTAGGTTTTCTTCCAACAAAGTTAGAGGTTTTAATTGTCCTCTTTGACTTTACACTGAAAGAACCAGATTGTTTCTGTGCTCTTCTAAATTCATTTTTTAAAAGTTCGTTATCTCCTTCTCTTTCTTCCTTTCCACCTCCCATTCTATCGGAGGCCATCTTCTCTTTGATAAGAGTTTTATATTCGTCATAATCTAATTCAGCTTCATAGTCTTCTAGACCGAGTAATTGAAGAATTCTTGGGTCAATATCTTCTTGCTTGGATTCTTTTTTCTTTTCTTTTAAATTCTTTCTGACAGCATCAACCGCCTTCTTAGTTTCCTGCTGTCTTTTCTTTTTCTCTTGTGCGTCTCTCTTTCTCGACTTCTCTAATTCTTTTAATAAATTATCTACGTCAAGAAAATTATCGTCACTCTCTTCTTCGTTTCTTATAGCATCGAGAAGAGCGTCAAGATCATCAGATACGTTTCCACCAGAAGCCTTCTTCAACTGATCGATTTGTTTATCAACAGCTGACTTCTTATTGGATTTTGACCTTCTGATCCTTTTAGCCATTTCGTGCCTTCATCTTTTGCTCTTCTTCCTCAAGATGATTTTGAAGTAATGCAACGTAGATGTCCCTCTCCCAAGGCATCATGTTTTCAATCTCTGTCAATGAATATTTATGGTACTGCATCATGGCAAAATTTAACCTGAAGTAGTTTTCCAGGTCCATATGTACCAAACCTATCCGAAAAAACTTGAGAGACCCTCCAGAACTACAGTGCTCTTCACTTTAGTAACAGGATTTCTAACTTCAATAGTGTGAGAAAGTTTTGGCATCGTCTCAAAGAACTTCTCAATCTGTTTGAATTGTGAAGAACTCATTTGTTCAAGAAACTCAATCACCTCTTTCTTACTGACATCATCTGTTGACCATACTTCTTCTTCATTATAAATCTTATCAACACATGTTGCAATCAGTTCAAAAGATTTATCTACATTATTATCTTCAAAATCAAAGTTGTTCTTAATGAATTGATCCAGAGAAGGATACTTCATCTCCATCATCAGATTATCATCAAGTTTGATCTGTTTAGAATGATTTTCATTCTCAACAACCTTGATATCCTCAAGATCAATCTTAACACTGATGGAAGTTTCACCGTCATCAGGTGCAATAATATTTACTTCTACTTCTTCTCCAACAGACTTTCCTCTAATATTAAGGAAAAGATATTCAATATCAAAGGTAGGAAGAGTTTCAACTTTGACACCTCTAGAGATAATACAATTTTTAATTACGGTCTTGATGGCGGTCGTAATATTTTTTGTATCTTCACTCTCAAGAGCAAGGACAAGGAGTTTTTCTTCTTTGACTAAGAAAGGTCTGAACTTAATAATCTGTTTTGTAGAAGGCAACTCAAGTTCATAAGTGGGAGTAGCAATCTTTGGTAAAGGCATGATATCTTATGATGATTTCAGTTAAAATATTTAGTTACGTTTTCTACGCTTTTTTGGTTGAGGAATACCAAGGTCATGTTCTGTCAAGACCTTGAATTGTACGCCATTATCTTTTGCAAACTCCGCCGCTGCCTCCCATTTTGCTTGATTGACTGCATAGGTTGTACATTCATTGATATATGACTTTGTAACCCGTGATGGTTTCTTTGGTTCTACACATTGTTTTGCTGGTTTGATTTCAATAATGTATCGACAAACTTTACCATCCTGATGTCTTATTTGTACAATACCATCAGGATAATATCTATGAACTCTTTTGTCAATTGGTGACACATAGGGAATTGAGAACTCTTCCGATGCATACTTTAGAACAGCATCGTTTATGTCGCACCACTTCAAGAAATGTAATTCCCAACTACTACGATACACTATGTTTCTGGCATCCCCCATGTATTTTTCGGGATGCTGTGGGTGGAATCTTCCTTGATGATACTTCGAACCCTTAGGCATCAGTTATACATAGTAATAGTAGAAGTAACTGTATTTAGATGGCAGGTCCAACGCCGAGGTCTTATAACACTTCTGAAATAAAGAGTAGACTTCTAAATGTAGCTACTCCCAATACTTATATGGTGAAATTTACACCACCTTCAGAAGTACAATCGTTAATGGCTGAACGTGGTGTAAATTATAGTACTAACGGTGAGACCTTTGAATTGGCTTGTTTGGGAATAAGCACTCCAGATACATCTTTCCTTACTCATTCTGTTCAAGCAGATTATCACGGTGTCACACAAGAAATACCATATCGTAGAGGATATTCTAATGAGATTGAACTTCGTTTTCTAGTTGATAACAACTATGACATCTTAGAATTTTTTGAGAGTTGGGTTGATTGGATGAGTGGTGTTGGTACAAGAGGAACTACTAATGATTTTAATTATGGTTCTATGAATTATAGAGCTTCATACTATAATGATTATATCACGGATTTATATCTAACAAAATTTGAAAAAGACGTATCAATCGACTCAAGAATAATAAATAGTCGTCAATCGAAAAAGGCTATTGAATATAGAATGATCCAAGCATATCCAAAAGCAATAAATAGTATGGAGTTAGGATATGGTCCAGCAAGTGGACCACTTGAACTATCAGTTACTTTTGGTTATACCAGATATACACAAAAAAGAATCACAGTCTAACAATGAAATCCTTTAAAGAATTTCTCTCCGAAGATGCTGCTTCAGCAACACAGTCTACCATTTCTGGAGGTAAAACTGGTGGTTATTCTGACGTTGAAACTTATCAAACAGATAGAGGATTCCAAAAAAGACCAAAGACTGGTATTGGTGGAAGATTAAAACAATTTGCGAAGGACAGGATGAAACCTTCGACAGAACCTGATAGATCAGGTCCAGAACCTGATAGATCAGGTCCAGGACAACAACCCGACAGAAAACCACAACCTTACAGAAGTTCTGCACCTCAACGTTCTCAAAGTGCTCTTCCTCCAGGTAAAGAACGTCCTGCACTTCCTGCAAGTAAGGATTCAATGGTAGCACAAAGAACTGCTGCAGCAAAACAACCACCTCAACATCAACAAATCTCTGCAAGACCAGCTTCAACTGCTATGGCTGGTAGTAGACAAAGACCAGCAATCAGACCTGGTGCTCAACAAAGACAGTTACCCTCTGGCCAAAGTTCAATAACCAAGAGAGACACTAGTACTCCAGATCGTAGACCTGATATTCAGGGTGTAAATGTGAGAGATGTCACTCAACGTCCGAAGGCGTTACCCTCTGGACAAAAACAACTTCCACAATCACAACAAAAGGCACTTCCACCAGCAAAACAAAGACAGTTAAGGGCTGCTAATGGATGAAGAACAAGAGGAGTATCTGAATAGTACGGTCAATCGATTTAGTGAGGACGAAGTAAATCGTATCAAGACTCTTACAGATGAAGATGATATGATGTTAGAGATCATCGAAAAACTTCAAACAGAAGTTGAAATAGTTCCTGATGTGGGTAAATATTTCACTTTTATATACTCAGCAAAGACTCCAAGAATTGAATATGATAGGTTTCCTCTAGTGGCGGTGACAGGGATATTCAGGTGGGGTTTTAGAGGATTGAATTATCATTGGGGAGACTTCAGAAACTATACTTGGGAAGAATTACAGAGTAATCTATACAAAATATATCCTATGGAATTGAAAACCTTAAGATCAATTCCATATCAGAGTTTTACAATAAATAACTAAAACCGTTAAAGTATAATGAGCGAGGTAAAGGCTACAGTAGTCTGGCAGGGAATGACAGTAGATAGTTATACCGATATGAAAACTGGTGAAATGGAACTCTATGTTCCAGGTGGATTCCCAGGTACAAATCTCCTCGCAACATCAACTCCCAGTAATGGTTCAACTGAGTGGGTAGTCAATAACGAAAATTTATTCAGAAATTCATATAATAATAGTCAAAGAAATAATAATAAACCTGTTTTAACTCAAGAAGAATTTAACAAAACATTTGATACTCAAGGTACAACTGCATTTAACAATGTAAGAAGTGATGTACTATCTAATGATGACAATTATGTTGCAGCACAAATACCCTCAGAAGATGTTGGGTCATTAAAACAAGGTCATTTTTCAAATAACATACCAGGTGTACGAGATCCTGTGACAGGAGTCGTTGTCAATTCTGATGGAACAGTTCCAAGTGAATCAACTCAAACAGGTGTTCCTGGTAAAGAACCACCTACTGGAGATACCACTGCTTTAGCTCCTGGTCAAGCAGCCTCATCGGACGAGAGTAGTTCTACTCCAGTCCAGAGTGGAGCTAATGCAACTGCAGAAACTAGTGGAGGGGATGACGAAAATCCCATTTTTACAACATCTGGGAGCACCGAAATCCTCAGATATCCAGAGGGTGAACCCCCTTCAGGAATAAAATACGATTATATCTCAATACAAGCATTTCAATATAAACCACCAGGAATTCAAGTCCAGGGTTTATACAATGAATCCGAAAGAACTGGAGAACAATTTGAAACTATTATATTACCGATGCAACCTTCGATAACAGAACAAAATGGTGTAAGTTATGGTCAAGACTCTGCAAACTATCTACAATTAATAGGTGGTCAAGCAGCAATAGGGGGGATAATGGGATTGAGTGAGTTTAATTTAAATACTATTAAAGAAGCAGCTAAAGGTTTGGTAGAAGGTGTAACAGATGTGTTGCAAGATGGTGCCACTAAACAGTATGTGGCTGCATACTTTGCAGGTCAGGCAGTTGGTAGTAACCTCATTGGAAGATCTACTGGTAATATTGTCAACCCAAACCTTGAACTTTTATTCAATGGTCCTGGTCTTAGAACTTTCAATTTCAGTTTCCCCTTAACACCTCGTTCGGATACTGAAACCATCACCATTAGAAAAATGATAAGGGCATTTAAAAGAAACATGGCTCCACAGATATCATCTTCTAGAGCCTTTCTAGCAAGTCCAAGAGTTTTTAAGTTGAAGTACATCTTTAAAGATAATACAGAAAACGATACATCACATCCATTTCTAAATAAATTTAAATTGTGTATGTTGTCAAACTTTAAAGTTGATTATACACCAGATAATTCATATATGACTTTTGATGATGGTGGAATGACAAGGTACAACATTGATATGACTTTCCAGGAAATTGTACCTAATTATGCTGATGAGTATCCATTAAACGAAAACAACATGGGGTTCTAAATGGCTCAAAAATATTTCAGAAACATTCCAAACTTTGAGTACGTCAATAGAACTTCAGACGCACAAAATATCTCTGACTACACTCAAGTAAAAAATCTTTTTAAGAGAGCAAAGTTAAGAGAAGATATTTTTCAGGACCTAAACTTTTTCACAAAGTATAGAGTGCTTGGTGATGACAGACCAGACAATGTAGCAAAAAAGGTCTATGGTGACTCTAACTTAGATTGGGTTGTCATGTTATGCAATAATATTGTTAACTTAGAAAATGAATGGCCCCTGTCTCAAGATTCATTTAATAAGTATCTTCTTGATAAGTATGGTTCTTATTCTGAGATTAATGCAACAAAACACTTTGAAACATCTGAGATAAAAGATAGTCAGAACAGAGTGATTGTACCAAAAGGTTTGGAAGTTCCCGAAACATTTAGTATAACCTTCTACGACATCGGTCTTAAACAGACTATCACTAGATCTGGTGTTACACCAGTTTCAAACTTCGATTATGAGACGGAATTAAATGACGATAAGAGAAATATATTCGTTCTGAAAGGATCTTATCTTGGTATAGTTCTTGATGACATTGAAGAGATCATGCCATATACTCCTGGTTCAACTCAGTATGTAAATGACCGTCTTGTACGGGGTGAGAACATCAGATTGTACGAATAAAAAAAGTAAAGGGGCCAAAAAAAGCCCCAGGATTTTTTTCGAGCCTTTTTTTAATCAAAGGCCGATTTTAGTTCAGGACTCAGCCAATTTCGAAAAATAGCTCATTGGGTCCTCGTCATCGTCTCCCTCACTGTCAGAAGAATCAGAAGAGTTGAAGCTAGAAGTTGACTTGGAAGATTGATAGGAGTCTTCAAGTTTTCGCATGACTTCTTCTTCAGAGACAGTTTTGCGTTCAGTTGCTGCGTAGTTATCATACTCAGTTTCTTCCTCTACAGTTGCTCGACGTGTGGACTTGTTACCCAGAACATAATCAAGACGCTTCTTCAGTTCATCATAGGACTTGAACTGATCGGGTGCAGTGAAGGCAGTCAATGAATACTGCTTCTTCCAGATCGCTTCCATTGCATCATCGTCATCCAGAAGAGGACTAGGACGATCGAACTCAGAACTATCATAGTTCCAGTAACCAGCAACTTTCTTCAGTTTAAGTTTGAAGTTAGCACCTTGCCAGAAGTCAAAGGGATTGATAGGAGTTTCATCTTCGAATTCAGGTTGCATTGCTTCCATGATCTTGTCGAAGATCTTCTTACCAAACTTATAGAGGAAAACTTTTCCTTCGTTCTGAGGATTGGCGGGATCCTTCACAACGTAGATGTTTGCGTAGAACGACAGTTTACGCTTTTGTTTACGAACAGTTTCCTTGTCTGCTTCGTTACCAGTGTTCCAGAGTTCACGATTCAGTTCACCGATAGGATCCTTACCACCGATAGTAGTCAGGGAGTTCTCGATGTACCAACCACCAGGACCTTGGAAGGCGTGTGA
>Ga0099851_1001126_pt1 | contig 11348 bp, 13 predicted proteins | sample CB_VirMetaG_6_FD_78176 | JGI IMG/M metagenome (GOLD analysis project Ga0099851, IMG submission 78176) | Freshwater to marine saline gradient viral communities from Chesapeake Bay - CB_1508_2 Viral MetaG | ecosystem: Environmental > Aquatic > Marine > Coastal | place: USA: Chesapeake Bay... | reverse complement strand
GTGGATGCTAGTGTGTCGTCAGCCTCTGTGTAAGCTCCGACACCTGCGACTGCTACTATCCCAGTGGATGCTAGTGTGTCGTCGTCAAGCGTTGTAGCGCTAGACGCGCTTATGATTGCTGCGATCTTAGACGCTATTGGTGTGCTAGCTATTGGCCCGGTGGCTAGTATCATAGGGTTAACTTCCTTGCGGTGCCATTATCGTCAGCTTATTGAGTGTAGTCTATGGGCACCCAACACCAAAAACCTTCTTTGTCGAGCAGCTTTTGATACATTTTTATCTTTTTAAAGGGTTTGACAGGCTTTTCAATATACTGCTTTTCATTCTCAGCATCCGCTTTTGCAGCTTCGGCCTCTGCCTTTGTTGCAGATTCTACCCGAATATAATTACCCTCGCGCACTAATCTTGTTACCGAGCCATCTTCGATCTTCTTTTGGACAATTACGTTAAGCTCCTGCGCTTTCTTAGTAGCCGCACTTAGACTCTTATATTCTTTTCTCCCATCAGCAGTTATTATCATATATTCCTTTACGAGCTTGGCCTCTTGGCCCGTTTCCAGCCCTACAGACTCTTTTGTTTTCCGCTTAGTCCATTGGACCCACTTCCCGATTGATACTTTGTAGTCTCCTGTAGCTTGATGAAACAATTCATCACACCGAGCTAAACCATCTACCATAGAATGCGAAGGACCGAGTACAGACCCAACATTCTCCACATAGAAGTTATAGCCGTCCATACAGTCTTGGTCTGTGGGGTCCATTCCCGACCCGTTAGCCCGCATCCAGACTTCGTTAATAATCATTAGCTCACTGCCCCTAGAATATGGTTAGCAAAATCAGTATCAAACTCGCCCCCCCATAATACAGTGTTTCCGTTCAGCTCTACAGCTTTCCCACCTGCAGCTCCGTTAGTCGTGTTGGCATCGCCGGTACTGTTATCAGTGCCGTCTCCACCGTCTCCACCCCAGCCGCCACCGCCTCCGGCTGCATATCTGCTACTTGAAGGTGTTGTGCCGTCGGCGCCAGCAGAGCCACCAGCTCCGCCATAAGGAGTGCCCCCTGCACCACCTACCCCCGGAAATACGCGTCCGGCACCGCCGCCTGAAACTTCTGGATTAGCTGTCATCAGTATTCTCCTTTACGTTTGGCTTCCGCCGCCGCCGCCGCCACTGCCACCACGGCCTTTTGTTGTAGTAGGGCTAGTATTGGCGCTACCATCATTTCCTGAAGCGCCAACAGCGCCTCCAGTACCACCTATTTTATCATGGGCGCGCCCACCAGCTCCGCCGCCAGCACCGCCTCCGCCTGCGTAAAGCTCGCTAAACAATGTTACTTTTATGGCTGAACCGCCTCCGCCTCCACCGCCTCCGATATACGCGCTAGTACCTCCAATAATGGTTACATCATCTGTGGCATTAAAAGCTGGGCCTCCAGCTGCGGGGTTAATCAAATTGTATGACCCGTCAAACCCGCCGCCTGTACCGCCCATGCCCATGATATACCCGTTAAGATTTATTTCGCAGCCTCCGCTAAAAGTGCCGCCCATATCCAAGGCGGCTGTAGCTGTATCATCAGACCAAATATAGACCCCAGAATTTATGGTTACGACTAATCTATCAGTCTCATTCCAACCATCCGTTATAGCATACGCATGGAGGTCTAACTTCAACTGATTAGTTGAAATTGTCATTTCATAATCTGGCACACTACTGGGTGCTGCCATTAATAATGTTTGGAAAGTTGATCCAGCCATATCATGTAAGCCCTGTCCCAGAGATTATCCACTCTGTAGATGTTACCTTCATTGCCGTTGCCACTCCGTTAGCAGCAAGTGTCCTGCTCCCCGTTGTGCCTGCCCCTGCGAGTCTCATAGTATCTGTCGTAATTGCTATAGTGATCACGCCAGCAGCATTCTGGTTAACAAAAGTAAGTGCAGTTCCTATAGGATACGCAACAGAAGAATTTGCAGGTATCGTCCATGTCCTCGCTGTGGTGTCGGCACTTGGATGGAATATATGTTTTTGTGCGTCCGCTAAAACCAAGGTGTATGCAGCACTCTTACTATTTTGGGGTACGTTAGAATGTAGATACGCATCATATGCTTGAAAGGCAGCATCAGCTGCGGCGATGGAGTAGAAGTCTGTTCCGGCTTCAAGGTCAAGGCTGGCAAGCATACCCGCTTTGGTATTCTTACGAATAAAGTTGTCTGTCGAAGAGTAGAAAGTATCGTCAGTGTTTCGTGTGGAGGCAGAGTGATTCATACTTGTGTAGAAACTATACACATATCTCGCGCCTATATATCCAGAAGCATCCCGCATAACAAGTTTGTTAGCGTTTGAGCCATCTGTAAGTAAGCTATTAGACGCGTCACCATCGACTAACACATCGGAATGACTAGTTTCTGATTGCAGAGCTGTGTCTGCTAATGCACCTTGAGCTGCTGTCGCAAGGTCCGAGCCAATTACAATTACTGACACAATAGCGTTGCCGGTGAGTGAGATCGCTGCGTCAGCGTTAGAACTTTCCAGTACTGACCGCGTAAGAGTAGTGCCGGAAGCAGTGTATGTCCCGGCTCCTATTTCCCAATCCGCGCCGTCCTCAATAAGATACCGAACTGTATTAGTGTCCGCGACACCTCCATCCGCAAACGACTGGAAGCCGCTTAACGCAGCCCCCAGTGTTATAGTTCCTGTGCCAGTTGTAGCTGTGGCAACTCGAACTCTGTTTGCGAGTATGTTCGCCATGGTTACGCATTACCGGCTGTAATAGTAAACGTGGATACAGTAACCGTCTGGCCCGATGCAATAGACACGTTATCCAACTCCATATCGCCGCCACCGCTTGTTGCTGTAACTGTCCCCTGAAGGTGGCATGTAGTGCCATCAGATGCATAAATGCGGAAGTGAGCTGCAGTACCTGTGGCATCAGCCGATGTATCTTCCCATGTGCCAGACTTTGCTTTAGTCCCACTGGACGCGGCAGCCATCCAGTCTGAGGGGAGAGTCATAGACACCAGCTCGGTGCCAGCGTTTGCATTTGCGCAATTCGCAGGTGCTGCTCCGGTGAAGATTTTCAACACCGCACTAACCCCGATTGTGGTTTCTAATGCGTCTAGTCTGTCGTCGCGTGCTGCGACAGAGTATTGAACGGCCATGGTAGTTCTCCTTTTAGGTTCTTAAACGAAACCGTAGTTTCTCGTAAACTGTGTGCGTCGATCCGCTCCCTAAGTCAACGACAATTTCCCCCTCATATGCGCCTGCGGCCAAACCGTCTAGCACATCCCCGGAGAAATCGAACTCAACTTTGCCATCGGAACCGTCAGTGACTTTAGTGCACGCTATCTCGGTTGGAGTAGCTGTACTCCCAGCTGCCTTAAAAAATACGGACACCGACGTAGTCTCTGCTGATAAGTCATAGACAGAGCTATCACTCTCGTCAGATATTGTAACTTCGATATTTGGTTTTGTATCTCCAGATACCAGTCTTATAACATCACCCATGCGAGCACCTATCCGAACGATTGCATTTGCGCAGTCAGGTTGCCGCGGCCTAAGCCGAGGTTTGCCTTTGCTCTGCGGGAAGCTATTTTAAACACAAGCTGCTTAGCATGATACTGAGCCAGCTCTCTATCAGTCCATGATTTATTTGGTAGTATGAGCGTTTCTTGCAGGACGTGGTGCACAATCAAATCCTCAAGCTCGTCAAAGAATATCTTATCCATCGCTGTGCTGTCAGGCTTTGGGCGTAATGTGAGGAACATCTTCACGTCATATGTTTTTTCTGCATCCGGCACAGGAGCCACAACAAAGTGATCAGGGTCTATCTGGCATAGGTGCTGAGGCGCAGACCTGTCAGTGGTAACTTCTGATGGCCACTTAGGGTAAGTAGCGTGCAACTCATCTTCAGTGAGCCAGCGTGCTTTAACACCTTCGATAGTACTGTGCATCACACCACAGACTTCTGCCCCCGTTGGGGTTTCATACTCATAGTCATAGATCCCAGCTGTTAGCGGGATAGAGGGCTGTTCGTAGCGCCATGCTTGTGTGCGCTCGCAAACAGCGATTGCGCTGCTGCGAATATATGGGAGCAAGGCTGGGTCAGGCATACCTGGAACAGACGGTGATATCCTTGGGATTAAAGATACGAAGGTACGATCAGCCATTATGGGAGTTCCTTCTTGTCAAGCCCGCCTTGCTCAAGGTCAGTCACCATACGTGACTCCATGTTAGCTTGCAGGGCTTGGGTAAATGATGTTTGGAATAGTGCCGCACGCTGAGCCAGAACGTGCTCGTCGTCTACTGACTGCGATAAGAACATAACACCGTCAATCACACAAGCTCGGTACGCATCTGGTAGCAACGCGACTTCTGTAACTGCGTCGTAGACTGGTGGGGTTTGAGCGTACTCGCCGATCAATATCTGGGATGCTGGGGCTTTAGGCCAGATGAAGAATTTGTTTTGGTGCCGTGGGTGGCGCATCCAGCTTGATGCTGCAGCTGCGGCGTCGTTCGGCCAGGCAGGGTATGTCTGATCCAAGACCTCGCGATTAGTCTCACGAACAGCTAGCCCGTCTTTCACACGGAATATCTCCATGAGGCGGATTGAGTCGGATGGCGCAGACTGTAATGTCTCACCGTCAGCGCATGGTATTTCACCAATGTACGAAAATAGATCAGGCCTTAGAACCGCCATACGGCTCAAGGTGTTGTTAGCAAACGCAAGTAGCTCTGCGTCACTGAAGCGTTGCAGAGCTGTGTCGGTACTAGTGTCTTGTGAAAGACGCCGCACTTCAGTAATAACGTCTCCCAGCAACATCTATTACAATCCTTTTGATGCCTCGGTTTGCAGCCCTGCTTTTGCTTTAGCTACTGGCTCATCCGGGGTTTCTTTTGTCTCCAAGTTAACCCGCGCTTTGCGCTTCTTAGTACCCTTGGGTATGTGTCTCTCAGGGAACGCAACTTCTTCTGTTACGAGTTCCAAGAGTGGGTTGCTGCCAAATGCTACAGGGTTATGATTAAAAATCGTACCCTTAACCACATGACGGTAAAACATTTTTTGTTCTTTAGACATAGTCAGCTCCTCTAAACCTTATGCTACAGCAGCGGAGTATTACCCCCGCTGCTTCTGTTGTTAGTAGTTATTAGCTGCAATTAGCAACTACTGCCCATACGCGACACACCATCGCTGCAGGAACTGCAGTGAGAAGCGTGAGGTCGATGGTGTCAGCGGCAGCGTAGTACTTACCGTCAATGAGACCTGCTACAGCACCAGATGCCGACGCAACTGCGTTAGCATTGACGCCATCAAGATACCCATCGGGGTCTACGCCATCACCCATATCGAGTGTGCCTGTGACACCGCTTGCTGTAGTGATGTCAATACCTGCTGCAATAACAAACGTCTTTGCTGGGATTGCCAAGACCTCCATTACATCTGCTGCTGCAAGAGCTGTTGCACCGGCAGCAAGGCGCGCGGCGATAATTGCGGGGAAGTCCAGATCGACTGACATGAGGCTAACCCGATGTAGGCCTTTCTCATGGTAGCCTGCGGTGCCTTTGTTAAAGCCCAAAGTGTCTGTGTAAGTAGCCATAATCAATTTCTCCTAATGGCAAGTGTTGGGTAAAATGGGAGCCTAAGCTCCCACTGATTAGGCTGTGATAACGCCGCGGGCCAGAGCTTCTGGCTTAATCGTTTTGTAGCCGAACACCTGAAGTCCACGGATGATGTGGCCAAATGTTGTAGTTGACTGGATAGTCTCCATCTTTGTCATCTGTGACGCAAAAGTGAAGCCCATCTTATGACCAGCGATGATATCATACTCACTACCTGATTTTGGCAGGTTGTGGCTTGAGTAGATAGTGAACCGGTCGATTGCACCAACACGTCCGTTACGCATGATGGATGTACCATCGCCCGCTAAAGACGCATCTTTAAGGTCAGACTTCTTGATCAAGCCAACTGCTTTAGCAGGTAGTACCAAGAAACGATCACCTTCAGGAGCGTTAGCTTCGTCGAGCACTGTGCCCATATCCACGATGTAATCCAAGATGTTTGTCTTGGTCAACGCGACTGGAGTAGACGCAACACCTAAGTTGATGTTACCGGAGATACGGCCCGCTGTGCTGCCTTCATTGTAAGCTGAAACTTCAGTTACAATGTTTGCAAGAACCTGCGTGTCGATTGTGATCTTCATGCGCTCGGAAGCGTCACGGGACCAGGCATTCATCAGGTCGATATCTGACTGGACTTTATCCACGTCGTCTTCGATTGCTGAGAAATATTTACCTTTGTCAATCAACAGCTGGATTTTCGGGCTGTCTGGAGTCTGAACTTCGAGAGGCATACCCTTGACATAGTCATGGATTTCAAGAGTCGGCATGGTGCGGATATTAACCGTGTCGCCGTGATTCTTGATCGAGCCTTCGTAATCAGTGTTGGAAATAGAGGCCAGAACTGTGCCGTCGTAGAAGTGTTCTACGAGCTTGCCAGCCCAAATCTCAGGGATGAAATTTCCGGTGTACTGTGGGCCACCGGCGGATACTAGGTATGCCATTATGCAACTCCTTTAGGATTAACCACTTGATGCGACACGCTGCTGGGCAGCAAATATATCGCGTTCGATTTTATTGCGCTCGTCTTGCCGCGACTTATACACACCCTTCTGAACATCGCTGTAAAATTTAGAGATGTCTTCAGATGTATAAACCTTTGGCTCTTCACCAGTTGGCGCTGATTGGCTGCGCCCGCGTCCGGGGGACACTTGTTTTTCTAGTTCAGAAGCCGCAGACGGTTTGACTTGCTGTTGGGTTTGAACATTGGCGTTGGCATTAGTACCGATATTTTTCCATGATGAAAAGAAAGCTGCTACCCGCGCGGCGTTGCGCGCTTTTTGGGATGCCTCTAGCCCGCTCTGGCGAGTTGTGCCCATAAGTGGGTCAACTGTTAATAGCCATTCATGGAACGCTGGGTCTGAGTTGATTTCTTGCCAATCGGGTACAGCGGTTTCCAGGTCACTCCAAAACTGCTGCTCAGCAGTTTTATTCTGTGTCTGAGAAATACGCTGCACTTGTGGGATAACTGAGGTGTTCATGTTAGCAGCTAACTGCTGTATGCTGTTCTCCAATGTAGCTATGCGTGACGTAAGCGCGTGCACTTCTGCCGCTGCTACACGCCGCACCATATCAACAGTGTCGGCACCATACTCTTCGAGTTCCTCGTCAGACAGCACAGGTTTTGCACTGGGTGCCGGAGCAGCCGTTTGTGCTTCTTCCTGTAAAGACCCTAGGAGGGCTTCCATGTTTCTCATGCGGGCTGTTAGTTCCGCATTCTCAGTTTTCACACCCTCAACTTCGGAGTTATACATTCCTTGTAGAGTGCGATAGCGTTCAGTCATTGCTTTCAATTCATTGCCACTGTCATGTTCGCTCACAGGGGCAACTGGTACAGGTTGGGGTCTAGCCGCTGGCGTAGTCTCCTTTACCGGCTCGTCTGAACTTTTAGGCTTCGCTTCCTCAGCAGCTTTACCTGCCTCTGGCTCTTCGCCGTCTAGTTCTAAGTCAACAAAAAATTTTTCTGCCTGTGCGGATTGGTCTCTAACCTGCTTTGGTACTGCCATTTTACGCTCCTATTGGTATGCGTATAGTTGATGCGGCCTCTCACGACTGTGAGTTTACCCGCTAGTTTGTGCGGCCTCTTACTAGTGTAAGTTTACCCGCTATTTGCCGGAAACACTTTGATCGAATTTGTCTTTCAACTCCTTCAAAACCTGACACCGTCCCTGCTTTTGCATCAAGTCATCTTTAGCCAACGGTAAGTTGGTTAATTCGCTGTTATACCATTCGTCGATATAATTCAAGAAGTCTTTAGCTTCAGTCGCTACGCGCGCGCAAGCTGCCTTCTCTCTTGGTTCCATACGCCTCACGGTGTGACCCCCTTAGCTGAACGGTTCTGGACAGTGTTGCCCTCCATGCCACCCTTCGGGGCACCGGATGGGTCTAATTCCTGTGGCGCCGGCTGGTTAGCCTGTGCCTCAGCTGTAAGTCTACGAGTGACCCCAGCCTTTTCGCGGGATGGGACCACATCCTCTTCAGGCATATGCAACCCTTTAGTAATCTCACGTAGCAGAACAGCACGCCCCTCTGGACCCATGATCTCAGAGTCGATCGGATTAGCTGTTGCATTGAGGAACTCAAGGCGGCGAACATTCATAGTTTCTTTGGTCGCCAAGTTAATCGCGCCACGTGCAAGTATCTGCAGATCACCTTTGATCGACGGATCATCCACATACCGCATGTTGTAGACATACTGGCGTTGGAGCATCGGCTTTGTAACATCCGAGTCTATGTGCATAACAACCTGACGTATCGCTTTACCCGCTGACCCCATGAGCATTGACAGGCCAGACGATGTCCGACCCGCTCCCTGCACATTAAGATCACCGTATAGATACGCAGGTATGCCAGAGTGCTCGTCAGCCAAGCGGCTGAACTTATCATACACTGCCATTAGTGAATTGGCATTGTCTGTCGGCTGGTTGAACCTTACCGCAGGTGCTGACGATCCTACTGGGTCGTTTAGAACCTGCCAAATCTTCCATGGATATATGTTGGTGATATCTTCATTTTGCGGTAGCCGCTCAATATTCATCTCGACCTGCGGCCCAGACGCAATACCCATATTGTTCACCAGTGCGCGGGCTGCTGCGTTACACACGCCCTGTAAATCTTCGATAATCTCTGGGATGCCTTTACCCCAGAACGCGCCGGGGCATTTGATAAATGATGTTTTTGAATACGGCTTCTCACCAAGTGGGTCATAGTTCAACACCGCTTTGATGACGTAGTTGCCAACGATCCAAATGTTTGCGTCGTACTCAGTTGTCGGATCAGGCACGTCTTCTTCAGACATCCCCCACTCTTGCAACTGGGCACCGGAAACTTTGCCCCAATACTCTAGGGCATCGTACATTGGAGTCGGGCGAAGCTCAGTGTTAAACTTCCGCTCCTCAACTTCTTTAGACACAAATTCCCTTGGTGTTACCCATGATGTGGTTGGCCCCTCGCGGAGCACTGCCCGTATAGCTTCCTCATCATATCCTGGTACGCCAACCATAGCAGCCAACATCGTGCGTGTTAGCGGGTGGTGCTCAAAACAATACCCCTCAGCAATATTTGTTATGCCCGGTTCTGGGTAAAATCTAAACGGGTCAACCCGCCCGTATTCTGGGGCAATAACCTCTGAGGCTTCAGCCGTCATCGTGCCGTCTTCACCTGTCGTCCAGCCTAGAACCCGCTGCTTGCGGACAATCGGACCTTTGATAATAGCCGCCGGGAATGTAACCAGGTCAGAGATGAAGTCATTAAACGACTCATCCCAACCGCCTTGAGAAAACTGATCTTTGATCTTTGCCTTCATCCGGTCAGCAACATTCTGAGATTCTTGTAACATGCGGAACCGAGACTCTTGCTCGATCATCTCCATGATCTCGGACTGTTCCTGCGGGCTTAGCGCCCTACCCTCGTCCCCCATGACTTTCATCGCAAAGTCTTCGAAGATTGATTTGATCTCCGCTCTCCGGGTGTCGTCAAGATCTGGGATAGGTGTGGACTGTAGATCCCACGGTGGGGAACCAGTATCCAGAAGTATGTCCCGTAACCAGCTCTCTGCTGCGCGGCACTTCACTTCTGTAATCATCATGTAAACTTGAGACCCACCTTGCTTTTTTATTTCTGCGAGCTTGTTGGTATCATACTCGCCATTGCGCTGGCGCATGGCTTTCAACATGATCGTCTCGATGTTAGTCTTTGCCGCCTTAGCCGCCTCCCAACATACCTTCATATGTGCAGTAAGGCCTGTGAGCAACTCACTCGATTGCCGCTCTGCGAGCTTCGCATCTGCGACTTCTTTTTCCTGACGTGCTATGTCAGCGTTTGAAACAACACGGAGAAGTCCACCATTATTCATTGCAGCACCTTTAGCTTGACATGCAAATTTTGTGGGTAAAATACATGATTATGCGCAATGCGCAACAAAAAACCCTATTGCCGTGGGGAGCAATAGGGTTTCTGTAGTCCAACATAAGGAAACACAACCATGTGGGGTGGGCGTGTTATGCAAGTTCTATCATGTCCAGCCAGTCGATGCAACAGTAATTATTTCTCTTTTTTGCGGCATGTAAATACCACTATCAACGGTGCCAATGTGCAGCATCAGGTACTGCAACGCCTCTGCTATGTGGGAATGCTGGTTCTTATCAATCGCCCCGTCCTTCTTAAACCGATACCCGCCCATCATCGCTGCTTTCAACTTCATGCACCGTGGGTCTGCGAGGAACGCCGAGTCGCCGTCCACTTGCCGCATGAGATAATCATCCACAGCATTTATGCGTGCGGTGATCTTGTTTGTCTTAGCTGTGATTACCTTGAACCCCTCAGCTTTAATGATATCCACCGCACTACGCTCGTCAGTCTGCGCCCGCTGAATACCTGCCGGGTCAACAACTATGAGCACTGGTGCGCCGGGGAACCGCTCTGTCAACAGGGGCTTCAGCAACGTGCGGATAAACCTCTGGACACCCATGTCATAGCTAACACACTCGTCTAGGATCATAGCCCGACCGCGTGGGTCTTGCTGCCCTATCACTGCTGCAGGTGTCAGCCCTAAGTCCATACCTACCAGTATTGGCCGTACCCCGTTTATTGTCGGGGATAGTTTCTGTCTGGCTATGTGGTAGTCGGGCCTGAAGTATTTATATACCGGCTGGCCAGCTGAGCTGAGACCATACTCGCCGTCGATATACATACGGATATATTCTTCCGAGCGCCCGCGCGGATCATAATAGTCTTCCGGTAAGTTCTCGACATTCTCTGCGTAGGGGCTGCGCCCACTCGGCTGCCGGAACGAGTCCCAACCATTGTCGTTTGTGGTAACACCATCCTCCGGGTTTACCTTCTCCATCTGATAGTACCACCATGTGTCCATGGTTGGAGGGTTAGTGTCCCCCCACATTCCGTACCATGTTGGGCCACCATCTTTCTTCGATGGGAAACGGCCAACACGTTTAGACATCGCATCTACAATGTCAGGGTGGATATCACGACACTCGTTGAACCATGCGAAGGTCAGCTCCAGTGAGTTCAAGTTCGCCACATCATCGGCATCGTCCAACGCACGGAACATAATCTCGCACTGGACATCAGCGACGTTGAAGAAATATGTTTTGGTAGTCCGCATATATTTCCCGCACTCGCCGGGAGGGAACCAATCGAGGAAAGTCTTGATTGTCGTACCCTGAAGCTGACGTGCAGTCTCACGGACAACTGCTGCCCGCGAGTTGCGGATGCCGCGCGT
>Ga0099851_1001125_pt1 | contig 11352 bp, 16 predicted proteins | sample CB_VirMetaG_6_FD_78176 | JGI IMG/M metagenome (GOLD analysis project Ga0099851, IMG submission 78176) | Freshwater to marine saline gradient viral communities from Chesapeake Bay - CB_1508_2 Viral MetaG | ecosystem: Environmental > Aquatic > Marine > Coastal | place: USA: Chesapeake Bay... | reverse complement strand
GAGTCCCTGAGAGCCGACTACTTTTTAAGATGTGGATCGCGAAATGAAGTGTGTTGACCTTTTTTCTGGTTGCGGTGGGTTGTCGCTTGGATTTCTCAACGCAAATATGAATGTAGTCGCAGCTTTCGATCACTGGATGCCTGCAATAGATGTCTATCGCAAAAACTTTGAACACCCGATTTTCCAACAGGATCTCTCGAACGAACCAGACTCGATCCAGAAAATCGGTGACTTTGAACCAGACCTAATCATGGGAGGGCCTCCCTGCCAAGATTTCTCCACTGCTGGAAAAAGAGATGTGACTTTAGGACGAGCAGACTTGACTTACAACTTTGCGAATATAATTTGCAGTGTAAAACCGAGTTGGTTTGTCATGGAGAATGTCGAACCAATCAAGAAGAGTCATATTCTGACTGAAGTGGTCGAGCAATTTGAACAGAATGGATACGGCTTGACTTCAATCAGCTTAGATGCCTCATATTGCGGCGTACCGCAGGCCAGAACTCGATTTTTCCTAATAGGACGATTGGGCGGTTCGCACAACGAATTGCTTGCAACTTACAAAAACCGTCTTGCTCCAAATCAAATGACTGTTCGCGACTACCTTGGAGACAGTCTTAATCTCGAATACTACTACAGACACCCTAGAAACTATAATAGACGGGGAGTCTTTTCTATCGATGAACCCAGCCCAACAGTCAGAGGAGTAAACCGACCAGTACCATCCGGCTACAAGCTAAATCGCGGTGATCCGCAGGGGGTTAATCTTGAAGATGTTCGACCTCTGACCACGATTGAAAGAAGTTATATCCAGACATTCCCAAAAGATTTTATTTTTGAAGGGACAAAAACAAACCTAGAGAAAATGATCGGTAATGCTGTCCCTGTTAATCTAGGAACATTTATCGCAGAAGGCATAAAGGAATTTATTTCTAACGGCCCCGAAGGCAAACAAGATTTGTTTGGAAATACAAGCGACGAAAGCTTCATCTTGGCTGCTCGTCCACTTCACAAGGGATAGCGTGAGACTGTATGAGTGATTTTTTGGATTCGAGAGGTAAATGTAAGGTTCTCCACACTGAAGACAGCAACGGAAATCCTTGCTGGAAATGCACTCGGAATCTAGACAGTATGTTGTATCCGGAATCGATAAATCATTGTTTTTTCACAAATTGTCCCGGTATTTCCGTACCTGAAGCTGTTTCCCCCGCAGTGCGATCGAAGACCGCTTCAGCGCCTACGGTTACTCTAGAGAAGTCGAGCGCAGGTGACAATCTATGCCGTCATTGCGGCGAGAATCCTATTGCACCTACTCGAAAAAGTTATTGCAGCGATGTCTGCCGTATGCGATCGGCACGGGCGGCGTACAAGAGAAGAAAATCAGGTTATGTATTGTAGAGCTTTCTAAAGCCGAGGGCGAAGCCGCAGCCTCCGATAAAGCCGAGAACGCCTCCGAGGATGACAAGGTTTTTAATCCTTTTTTCAATCCGAGGTGCTGCACCTTCTTCTATACCTTTTGCGATTGCATCGATACTGTTCTGCTTTAATCCGAGAAAAGTTTCTTCGGGGAAAGCAGCTCTGGCGACCCTTCGTGGTCGAATCGTAATGTCTGAAACCAGAGGGATTCCTGTAGAGTAGGAGATACTCGGCTCCATGCCTTGTATGAACTCATTGTACTTTTCAGAGGAGAAGAACGGCGGCTCAGAATCAGAAGGCTCTTCTTTTTCGAGAAGTTCTGCACTTGATTTTCGAGAGTATATCGCGGGTAGCGCAGCTTGCTCGAAAGCTGAAGCTACATCGCCTCCGATTTTTCTGCCGAGATTGAGAGCTTCGTCTCTTTGGGGAACAATCCCAAGCATATCGTCGACCAGATCTCGTGCGAGAGTTTCGGATAACCTTTGAACTTCTGGTGAAAAGTCAGGCATTTTTCGATTCCTTTATGGTCTTCTCCCCGTGATTCGGGTAGTTTACTACAATGCTTTACTTTAAGCGAATCTTTATCGTAGGAGTTTTCGATGGCTGGTACAGCGCAAACTAGAGAGCTTGTGGCAAGAGCGCTTAATGCTATTTTGTCAAGTAGAAGTTCCGAGAATCAAAAACTTGTAGGGGTGCTTCAGCTTTCGGAGCTTTTGAATCGAGGAACCTCCGCGATTCGCTTGTGCCTCGTGGATACGGTGAGTCCCAATCGTGCGGAAGATGCTGTGTTCAACTCTGATGTTTCAAGCGCTGTATGCAGTAAACCTTTTGTTTATGCGCCGGAGACAGCTCAAGAGGCTGTAGATGCGCTGCGGCCTACTGTTAGGCGAATCGGTCAGCTTGCGCGAGCTTCGGGAGGCAACCTTGAGGCTACTTTCATCAGTTGGTTGAACGCTGCGGGAGTCGGTGAACTATCGGCCAGAAAGTTAGACGAATTTCCAACCGTAAAAGTGGTTGACAGTGTCCACAGCGATTTGAATGGAGATCTCACTCTCGTCTTTATCGCAACAGCACTCGTCGATCAAGCTCGATTGGAGGGTGAGGACATCCCTCTCCCAAGTCTTCTTGGAAAGCCTGTGGAAGGTATGACACCGGCTCAGCTTGAGATTTACAACGAGATCGCAAAGACTGTAAACACATGGGTATCCGGTGCGAATCCGTGGTTGACTCACTTCCTCGTGTGTATATCAATTATGCGTTTTTTCGAGTCTAGGAGTTCAAGTCTAGATCCGGCTTTTGCGAGTATTTATCGTAGACTTCGCCGAGAAACATACGATGCGGTCAAAGCCTACCAGAATGGTTTCGTTCTTTGGAGGGAAACCAACAGCGGCTCTGCGGATATTCTCCCACAAGATTTCCGAAAAGCTGTCATGGAAGCCGAACTAAGCTTAGATGCGACTTCGACGACAGCCGCAGCGACTGGAGCAGCCGTTGCAGGTACAACTCAGGCAGCGACTGTTTTGATCCGAAAAATCATGATGCTCGCAGGAAAATCGGCTGTTGCGGGTTCCAGTCTCCCAGCCGCACTCCTTCTAGGAGGAACTTTTGCGGCAGGGGCAGCGACTCAGTATGGTCTTTCTCTAACAGAGCAGTTTGCCGATCTTGCGGAAAATTGGAAGTGTCTAGCGAGAGCTTACGACCTTCGAGAAATCAACCCAAGAGAGTCTCGGCGAATTCTGAAATCTTGTGCGATGGCGCTGCAAGAGCGGTGTCGAGTCGGATCAAAAGTGGAATGCTACTTGAAGCTCGGACTTGCAGCCAGCGTTTCAACTTTCGCCTACTACAAATGGCTCAAGTTTTCGAACGATCAACTCACATCCTCTTGAGCAATCAATTTATCTAGAATTGGAGCACCGAAGTTCCCTCCGACATCGAGCAAGGCGACTGTAGATTTGGATCTTTTGGGTAGGTGCGGAACTAGATCCGAAATGTCGTGTTTATGTCGTCCGAGATTCATCGGGTGCAAGTCAGACAGAGCTATTCCATAGGTTTCGAGCGCTTTTAGCACAACTTGACTTAAATCGAAATACTTAGAGCTTTGAGAAACTTTTGGGAATTTCGAAATCGTCTTAATTACTTCGATTCGGATTAAACCTGAAGCCTCCCTAAGAGCCATGCGGACATCCCCATCGGAGAGTCTGTAAGAATCTATCTCCTGAAGACTCCGCAGCAGACCTGCAATCTGCTTATCTACTTGAAGAACTCTATCTGTAAATTCATCAAGGCGCTCTATCATACGGCTGACCAGACGAGGCGAAGCTTTGCCGTCATTTTCGAAAACGCCATAAGTCATATCTTCTCGAAGAATAACGAAAGCGTTCCACTCAGGTATTGCGAAAACATCAAAGTAGTAGGGTAGACCTTCGGAATCGCGCAAAGCAGGATTGTCTATAACAAGTTGCGAGAAATACCCTTCCTCGTCGTCTGATGTTACTTTCACAACAAGTCTCTTGTCGGAAGTTTTCAAGACAATTCCGAAATACCCAGAGCCCAAAACATCGCTTTCTGTGAGGCGTCCTTTCATCAAGTCCGGTGCAATGCCGTCCCATCGGCTGTTGCACACTTCACAGAATGTGGACCACTCTTCATTAAGGTAGCGGTACAGCGCTCGCGTTCTAGGCATCATTTTAGAGTATTTTCGAATGGATAGGCTCATAGAAAACCTTTTCTGAAATAAGCCTTAACCTGCCATCGAGTGTTCGCAGGAATCTGACTTGGATTTTTAGATTCGATCCACAATAGCTTATCATGTTCGTGACTGAGGCGCACCGTCGGGCATTTTTGCAGTCGAACTTCGAAAGTCGCATGGTGTTTTCTAGATCCCAGAAACCGCAAAGCACTTGGTTTCACAACAATGCCGGTTTCTTCACGAAGCTCTCGCGCTGCTTCTCTTTTCAGTAGATTCATATTATGGAGGGGGCATACGGCATCCGTATGACCGCCTGCGGTCTCCCAGAAAAGCGGAAGAGTGTCGTCTGTTGCGGATCGCCTTATGAGTAAGCTATACTTGCCGCAGTAAACATACACATTTGTTGTATATATGAACATTCGAATTTCCCTACAGTCTTTCCACATTTTAGCTCGCGCCAGATAGGACTGCAAATGAAGGTCAGCATTTCTACAGAATCCGTCATCGGTCATGCAGCAGCTCTTGGTCGGGACTTGAAATCTAGGTTAGGGGAGCCTCTAGGCGAATACGCCCCAGAAGATCTAAAGCTGTACCTCCGTAAAAGATTTTCGGATAAGATTCAGACAGAGATGGATCGAGACGCATGGGCGTATCTTATCAGTTTTGTAGGGAACAGAGCCCGCTGGACAGCGACTCAATGTCGCTTTGTTGTGTTTGAAACGCTGGCTTGGCTCGCAAACCAAGCGCAGGTTGAAAACTACTTTTCAGCGTCTGCGATCCTTCCGAATCCAACGGCGTATGCCAAGATTGCGGCGTACAAAGGCTTCGGGATGGCGCGGAATGGATACCTCGGTCGAAGCGGCCCAACCTTAGCCTTGGGCGATCCGAGAACGATCGCTATACGCAACAAAACTCGATACCCGAACATCACACAAGTTAGAAAAACAGGAAATCCGCAGAGTTTTATGCCGAAAGAGATCACGATGCGGTATTCCGAAGATCCTGCGAGTCCTCCAGAGCTTTTAACGCTGCCGGAGTTTTTCGCCGTCAGAGAAACGAGTCGGTTAGGGCGATGGGGTATTGATCCTGAAATACGAGAGCTGGATGGGCGACAAGCGAAGTTTTCTCTATGTATGCTTGCGGAGCAAGTGCAATGCTTTGTTGTAGAAGCGATTGCGCTCCACATCGGCGTAGAGGACACAGCATCTGAAGCTTCAACCACAGATCTATTCGATCTTTTCAATCTGATTTACAGAAAGAATTATGAATTTTACTTGCGGGATCATTCTCGACGCTTTGACAACATAAAGCGATTAACACTTTATGGAGATCCGAGCCCTCAAGTTTCGGATCTTATTCCAATCGAAAACCTGAGTTCAACACAGCTTAGGTTACTTTAGATTTTCAAAGGAAAGAATGCGCTCTTTAGTCTCGCGCTGCCCTATCTCTGCGAGCTTCGCTTCTTCCGAGAGATAGCCTAGCAATGTCAAACCATTCGATTGTGGGACAAGTATCCCTCGTTTTTGGAGGTTGGATGTTGCGATTGCAATCGCATCGCCTTTGGATCGTCCGCTTTTGGCGATTCCGAGAGCCGTGTTGATCAGTAAGAATGGAAGGCTGCCGTTCGCAATTCTGCGCTGGACGAAGGGGCGTACCCACTTAGGTAGAGCCGTTTCGCCGTTGTTGTACACTGGATTTTTCATTTTGTTTGAAGTTTCTCGCCTGCGAGGCGCTCGATTGCAGCAACAAACTTTGCCCCAATCGTTGTCCATGAAAGCCTTTCACGGAGCGCCTCTGTGCCTCGAACTGTCGGCTTTGTCTGCTGGACATCTTTCAGTGTTGCAACAAGGTGGCTATGCGAAGGTTCAGCCCACATCAGAGGCTCACCTTTGAAGTGGAGATCATTTTCCGTCACAGCGCCTTCAGTGTGCTGGATTTCACACGAGATTGGAAAGTGTCCATTTTCGGCGCTCAACCATTCACAAGGAGCAGAGTAGTCTGTGTAGATAACTGGTTTTCCAAGAACAGCAGCCTGCGCCAGTCCGAGCCCGAAACCTTCTCCTCGATGCGCGGACACAAAACAATCGATTAAGTTGAAAGCCCACAACATCTGTTTCTCATCCCAAATTTCGGAGTAGATCCAGATGTCCTCTCGATCACCTTTCAAATGTTCAAGTAGAGACTTCAGACCTTTCAAGCTCGGAACTTTGATCAGAAGATTTGTTGCCCCGTTGTCTTCGGGGAAAGCCTCAAGGTAGGCTCGCAGAACAGCTTCTGGGTTTTTTCTACGATTCCAAGCGCCTACATAGCCGAAAACATAAGATCCGGCTTTATCTGGGATTGTGTCGCTGTTTGTGATGTCGTGCCACCAATCGCCGAGAGCGTGCTCCACAACTTCGACAGGGATAGTTAAACCAGAGTCGATCAAAGCACGCTTGTTGAACTCTGACGGCACGATGATCCCTCGAAATTTAGACTGTAGAATCGAGACAATCCATTGAGGAAGTCGAGTCGTCTCGAAAGTTGTAAAGGCGATATTTGTAGCGCCGTCGAAAATCGGAGCTTCGCAAAGCTGACTCGGTGTCAACTGGACGATATTGATTTTTTCATCCAATTTACAGTCGGTGAAGTAGTCTCCACATTCCTCAGCCCAGAAAGGAGCACATCTCCAACTTATGCCTCGACCTAGAGGTCTTATTGTAAAGTCGATGTTTTGGGATTGGAGAGCTTTTAGGTAGTTTAACGCTGCCTGCATATAGCCGACAGATGGGTTATCTGCGGGAGTAAAAGTATAAAGCATTGAAAGTCAGATTCCTCTAAAATAGTGAAACATAAGCTGTTATCGCAAGCGCACTGCTGACGATGATTAAGATTTCGCGATGTAGCCTCAGCGATGCTACACGAGTCTCAAGTTTTTGATTTTCCGATGTTACGCGAGCAGTGTCTTCTTTAATCCGCTCAGCCTGCTGACTCGCGATTTCGAGCTGAGCTGAGAGCGCATCGAGGAGCGGCTCTAGTTGATTTTGAAAGGTTGACAGCCGTTCAGCAACTGCCTCCCTCGTCCTTAGTTCTGTATAGCTGCTCATGTTCAAGTGGATTCCCTGAGACAGAGCGATGCAGCCTGTAGGCAGCTTGAGTGCGCGTCCCGCAGCGAAGTGTGTTGTCTGGGGGCAAGGGCGACATAGGGTTTCGCCGTCGCTTGTCAGCCACAGACCTTCACCTTTCGCACAAGTTAGAGCGTCTGCCCTACTCGCCCTTGGTGTCATCCATAAAAAAAGAATCATTATTCTGAGCAGAGCGGACTTCATCTTGCACATCCTTTGCGATCTCGTTCTCGTTGGGCGGCGTGATTGAAACTTTTGTATCTTGAATACGATCGATAACTTTTTGTGCTTGATCCGCAAGTCCCTCGGTAGCCGGTTTTGATTCGGAGCAAGTTTTAAGTAGAAAAGTCCCTGCGGACAGTAGAGCAACCATTCCAGCAGCGATGGTTTTCGCATGGGCTGATGTTTTCGCAGCCGCGAGAAGACGCTCTAGCGCTGTCGGGGTGTCGGTGTTCATAAGTCTTGCCTCTCATCTAGGGCTCTGTTAGATTTTCGACTCGCGATGTGTTCTACGGAATTTCCAAGCATGAATGAGCCTATAAGTACCTCTAAAACTTCCGCAACAGCTTCTGTCATCACACCAGCAAAACCTAAAACCGCAGTGGTTACTAAACCAGCACACAAGCCTATCAATTTCCGATTTGAGACAGCAGGAGATTTTGAATGACTACCGAGAGCAGAAGTATTCTTTTCAACGAGAAGTGTATCCGAACTAGAAATATCTTCCATGCTGCGATCCTTATAAACTGTGGGGCGCAGCTTGTGGACATTATCAGCCCAGAAGAGTCCGATAGCCACAAAGCTTGTGAGATTGTACTCGGTCTGTCGCTGCTAGACAAGCGTTCTGCGGCTAGAAAATTCCAAGAAGTTGCAGACGATCTCGCGATCGGCTCAAGAAATCGGAGCTTGAGAGATGTCCTTGAAAATTCAATTCTATCGGACATAGAAGCGACTTACTTCAGGCTGAAGAAGCAGATCGCAGTTTCTCCCCCACTATGAGCAATAATTTCGGACAGTAGATGCGTACCACCTCCCACCTCGTTTTGTCGGAATCCCATCAGAATTCAAACGATCGGCGACTTGCCGGAGAGTGAGTCCTTGAGCACGAAGCTCTTTGCATCTTGAGACGGATGTGGATTCGTCTTCGCATTCGACAAGCTTCGCTGTCCCACTATCATCTTTTTCGTATCGAAATCCTAACGGAGCAGCACCAAGGTCGCCGCCACGCTCTTTGATTTGAGAAAGCGCCTCTCTCGTCCGTTCGGAAATCAAATTCCGCTCTAGCTCGGCGTATGTTGCAGCGTTTGTGAGGAAAGCTCGACCCATTGCGGAAGAGGTATCCACTCCGAGATCCAGCAAGTGAAGCGCGACTCCTCGCCTATTCCAAGCTTTCGTTACGCCAAGGCAATCATGAGCATCTCGGAAAAGCCGGTCGAGTCTGACTGCAACAACTGCGGTTGTCGCAGATGCGATCAGTCGAGCGCCTCCATCTCTCTCCGCGAGCGGGATGCTGGCGCTGACATTCGCATCTTCGATGATCTCGATCAAGTTGAAATCTTTGTATCTACAGAAGTCTTTTATTTTCTGCCTCTGGGCAGAGAGGCTTAAACCAGAGTCTACCTGCTCTTGCGTAGAGACTCGAATGTATCCGTAAACATCCATTTCAATTCCTCAAAGCTTTGTTCGCGGAGTAGAGTGCGGCAGACGCTAGACTGCCAATAAGTATTGCGGTGCTCTTGTGTGTAGAAGCAGGCGATCGCGCACTGTTTGAGCGTACCTTTGTTGGCGCGATCGCGTCTATTGGGTAGATCATTGCGACATGAGGGAAGTCTGGATTCGCAGAACTCCACGAATCTAAAATATCGAAAGCCTCGCGCTGAGCTTCAATGTTATTCGACAGTCCTAGAAGGTTGTACAGTAGCTGGATCTCATAGGGAAATCCCCCAGACAGGAATACAAGAAGGCGACTCTCTTCATCCGTCATGTCGAAATCTCGAATGTCCTTGAAAAGAAGAGATGCCTCTTGGGGGTCTAAAGTTTGAAGTCTATGCAGCAACTTTACAGGGTCAACGCATTGCAGACATTCACTTGCAAGAGCGAGTAAGCCTTGAACTCCGGAATTCGACTCTTTCGCTTTCTTGAAGATTTGACGCAAAATCATCTCCTTCAATCAGAAGTCTTTGAGTCTTCGTAAATAACCGCAGAGGGTAGCGCTATGCTGTACGCAAGCGCTTTTGCCCAATCGTAGCCTCTTTGTCTAGCAACCGCAGCACCGATCGCAACTTTCGCCCCATAACCTGCAACCAAAGCTGCTCGAAGGGGAAAGCTGTATCTATCAGAAGCGTTTAACGCTGTCGAAGCTCTCTTCCGCAACGCAGAGGCGCTATCGGAGTCGATTGTCGCAAGCTCGCGAGATCTTAATTCGGAAATCTTGTACAGGACTTGGTCTCGGAGAGAAGGGGCGTAGTTCCCGTGTTCGGAGCCTTCTGTAGAATGCCCTAAGCCGTAAATTGTTTTCCCTAAGTGCATTGAAAGGAAGTACATTCCAGTTCCGCACAGTGTCATTATCGGGTAAACTCCTTTTTCACCTTTGAGATCGTTGTAAAGATCTCGAAGTAAAGCTTGACCTGCCGCTTCCGAGAGCAGAAAATAGAAGCCGTAAGGTAGATCGTACTTTCGCATAGGAATTACTCGTTAAACTAATGGAAGATCTCATAATCTTTATCAGAAATTGCACGGCAAGGGAAGTACGGGGCGCGTTACTCGAAAACGACCTGAAGCGCAGAATGGGCTGTCGAGTTGTTCGACTGGTCTCTAGAAGTAGGGAATTTCTAGTCCAAGAACTTTTCTCCGCGCTACAAGCGATTGCTGACGCGAAGGCAGCGTATATTTTCTTTCTCGAAGATGACATGACTTACACAAATTCGATCGCGGCAGACTTGCGCGAAGCGATCGACTTGGGGTATCCGTTTGTCCAATTTTCTGTGCCGGAGCAGCGCTACCTTCACACACCTCTCGACGAAAAGACCTATGTTTTGAGGGTAGAAGAATTCCATTATTCGGGAGCTTACTTGATGAAAATGGCGTTTTTGCGTGAATTTCTCGCAGAACAGATTTTCGGGTCTGATGTTGTGGATGATCAGCACTTCGACTTACTCATAACGAGGTACTTGAGTAGGCAGAACTATCCCTTGATCCTCAGACCCTCCGTAGCGGCAACACAGCTTGGGTTGGAGTCAGCGCTTGGGAATGTGTACAAAGCCCAAGACCCATTGTTCGATTATAGTTTATCGGTGATTTGAAATGTTAGAGATTGCAGCGAAGACTTTCATTGTGATGCTGTCGCTCCTCGACTATGCGGGAGCGCCTAAATCTGTAGTTGAAGACAACATTTGCAGGCTTTCCGAAGTTGCTCGCGGGATCGCAACAAATGCGAGAACGAGCGAAAGTCTGCTCGACTTGATCTCTTTAGGCTATGTTGAGTCTAAGTTTGGGTATCGTGGGAACTTTTTGATTTCCAGAAGAGGAGCTTGCGGAGTTTTTCAGCAGATTCCCAAATACGCTTACCCTACAGACTTCGCCAAGCCTACCTGCAATAGCCTGCAATCTCCGGATGAAGCTGCTTTCCGCGCAGCCGCTGCACTGCAAGAAATGAAGAACTTATACGGCGAAGAGCGCTTTTGTCACTACAACAGTGGAAATACTTGCGGGTCACAAGCTTATAAGTATCAGAGCGCTGTTTTTAGCATACGGAGTCGCATCCAAAAAATCTTTTGGAGACTTCAACACCCAGCCCTAGCGACTCGTGCGGTTTCGCGCTTTCTACACACTGTAGACTGGTGTGAAATTCTAGAACGGGCGATTTATTGAAATAAGCGATGAAGACCTCTAGACTATGCACTAGCCGATGATGCTTGAAAGGGGTCTTTTATGTCAGAGTCAAACATTCCGGTTGAAGATTTACAGAGATACTCGGACGCTTTCGAGAAAGTAAGTCGAATCGAACTTTCGAACATACCTTTGGGGTACGCTTACGGTCGCCTCGCTGGTGAGCTGTTTGATGTCGGAGAAGGTGGTGGTTGGAGGAGTTTCGGCGCTACAAGCACCGCTGTTATGCTTGGAATGTTGACGGAGACTCTGCTG
>Ga0099851_1001123_pt1 | contig 11366 bp, 9 predicted proteins | sample CB_VirMetaG_6_FD_78176 | JGI IMG/M metagenome (GOLD analysis project Ga0099851, IMG submission 78176) | Freshwater to marine saline gradient viral communities from Chesapeake Bay - CB_1508_2 Viral MetaG | ecosystem: Environmental > Aquatic > Marine > Coastal | place: USA: Chesapeake Bay... | reverse complement strand
TTCCGCCCAGGTCGGCAGGAGCCCCAACGCGGCGATATTCGCGGAGCACATGGACATCCGCCGTCAGCACCGTGAGCAGATCATGGGCGCGACCGGCGCGACTCCCGACGAGGCCGAGCTCATCAACATGGTCATCGACGCGACTGGAATGTCGCGCGACAGGCTGTCGTTCGCCCGTGCAGCCGTGCAGGGAGTGGACGAGGCGGGCCGCCCGCGCCGCGCCGCCGTCGATTTCTACGAGGACGGCAAGACGGTCATCAGGTTCTTCGAGACCGCCGACCGAACGAGCCCAGTCCATGAGATCAGCCATGTCGTCCGTCGTCGTGTTCTCGACCGGCGCATCGACCCCGAGTACCGGATGGGCCTGACCGATCAGGACATCAAGTTGATCGAGGATTATGTCGGCGTGAGGGACGGGGAGTGGGACATCAACGCCGAGGAGAACTGGGCGCAGCTGTTCGAGCGGTTCATGTGGGACGGCGTTGCGCCGAATCACGCAGTCGCTTCGATCATGGCCCGGTCGGCCGAGATGATGCGGGCGGTCTACAGCCGCGTCGAGGCGAACAGGCTGCTTCGGGATATCAACCCGGAGGAGTGGGCGGCAGCCGGTGGCGTGAAGGGACCGGAGATCAATCCCCAGGTCCGCCGGGTGATGAACAAGCTGATGAGCCGCGCCCCGGTGACGGTGGACGGAGCGATCCGTGCCTTCAACCGTGCTGGAAAGAGGAGCGCATTCTCCTCGCTCGGTCATTCGCTCCGGACGATGATGGCGGCCAGCGATAACTTCCTGAATCCCCCCGAGGCCGCGGATGCCATCGACGGCGTGTACCGCGAGGAGCGTCTGTACCAGAGCGCGAAGCGTACCGGACCAATGACGACCGACGAGGCGTACCCCGTGAAGCGGGGACGGGTCGAGATCGTCAACAGGCTTCGCCGCGAGGTGATGCAGGGTGATCTCTCGACGGACGACATGGAGAAGATGCAGCGACTCATCGAGGCGGTCCCGCCGGAGCTGCTGGATGTGATGGGTCTGCGTTTCCGCCAGTCGAAGTCGCTCGGGAGGGGACGATCCGGCCAGGTGCTCGGCGCGTATTCCCTGAACCGGAACATCGTCACGATTGCGTCTGACCTTGTGCGCGGCGGGGATGTGAAGAACACCTGGTCGCACGAGTGGGGTCACGCGATTGCGTCGTTCCTCGGTGATGACATCGTGAAGTCCCTGAAGGACGACTACACGCGGTCATACAACAAGTTTGTCCGTCTCGAGGGAGTCGATCCCCGCGCGAAGGACGGGACCCAGGCGTTCAAGGATCTCCGTAACTGGCTCGCACAGAATCCATCCCGGTGGAGCGAGGTCTACGGACTGATGAACCTTGACGAGTGGAATGCGATGGGATTCCAGTCGGCCGCGTGGCGACAGCTCGACATCCAGGAGAACACCCGCACATTCATCGGCTACTCGCGCTATGCGTTCCACAACCTGATGCTGAACATCAAGAGCATCTGGGGAGGTGCCGTGCATGAGCGGATCGCGCGCGACATCCTGGACGCGGATTTCCGTGCATCTAAGAAGGCGCGGGCCGACCTGATGCGGCGGTTCAAGCTGGGGAAGTTTGCTCCCAAGAGCCTGGCCGGAGAAAGCCCGTTGTTCCGTAATTGGGATGAACGGGCCGCGGAAAGTCTGAAGCGGGACCAGCGGTTCATGTTCCGCGACTTCGATGCGGCGGCGGCTGCGCGTACCAGCGGTGAAGTCAAGGGTGAGTTTCTGCCGTACCGCATGGCGAACCGGCTGGGCGATCCGCTGGATACCCGTGGATTCCCGACGGGACAGGTGCCTCCCCCGCCACCGAAGGTCACGACCCTGTTCCAGTCGGCCGAGCCGGGATCCCCGGATTTCAAGCGTCTGACCGAAGGCACGAAGATCGTGGATGATGCGGGTGAGCCGCTTCGGCTGTTCCACGGTACTCCGGCGAAGGGTGTGAAGGATCTTGATCCCAACATGGCGATGGAGGTCCGCGGAGCGGTGTTCTTCACCGACAACATGGATGTGGCAGACGGCTACATCTATGAACGGGATATCTTCGTGGCCGAACCCGGTGCTCCCCTGGGTCAGCCGGGGCAGGTCATCGAAGCGAGCCTTCGGATCAAGAATCCGATGGAGGTGGACTTCAAGGGAGAAGTCGGGGATGCCGCCCGGATCTCCAAGCTTGTGGACGAGGCGAAGAAGAAGGGCCACGACGGACTCATCATCCGCAATGTGGACGACACCGTTGACAGCAGCGGTAAGCTCGGGACGAGCTATGCGGTGTTCAACAAGGATCAGATCGTCCAGAGGCCCGCGAAGGAGACCTTGTTCCAGTCGGCAACGCCAGACTTCAGCCCGGAGCAGCTGGAATGGGCAAAGGAAAGCAAGATCCGAACCCAGGATGGATCTTCTCCGATGATCGTCTACCACGCCAGCAACGCTGAAGCTCCGATCCGTGTATTTGATCGGGCAAAGCAGGGCGTGGGACAGTTTGGAAAGGGCTTCTACTTCACGGGGAACGAGACCCGAGTGAAGGACTACGGAAGCAATGTCGGAGCGTACATTCTGGACATGAGGAAGCCGTTTGATGTTGCAGACGACAACAACCTTCGGTTGATGTACGACTTTGAGCGTAGCTTGGATCTTGAGAAGTTTGGAGCAAGAGCTGCAAACAAGGACACCGACAAGAACTGGAAGCAATATCTCGCAGAAACCAAGAAACTACAGGAGAAGAGATCCAGCAACGAGTATTACGACTCGTCGTTCCTTGTCGATGTGCGGATGTCTATGTGGGAATCCGCAGAGCTTTCTCGTGTAAACGAGTGGCTTGAAAGCAAGGGATACGACGGAGTGATCGGGTATCACGAAGGCCGCCGCCAAAGCCCTGAATACATCGTGTTCCGTGAGAACCAGATCAAGGCTTTGGAGAACAAGGCCCCGACGAGGGGGCCGGATACCATGTACCAGTCCGCCTTCCCCGGCGGACCGACGCAGCCCATCGGAGGACAGCCTCCGCAGCGTCCGTTCAACATCGAGAACATGAGCACCGCGGATGATGTCCGCGCGTTCCACGACATCCGGCTTCAGGAGCTTGAGGCGGACGGCCGGGTCGCCTACAACTCGATGAGCCGCGTCGAGCAGGTCGCGGCCGCCGAGCAGGAGCTGGGCCGCGTTGCCGACTTCACCGGCTACAGGACGGTCCCCGAGCTGACCGCCGCGCTGCGTAACGACGAGGACGCGCTTCAGGGATTCATGTCGCGTCACCTGGCGACTCGAATGATGTTGAGCGAGGCGGGAACGCAGCTGATCCAGGCCCGTGAGGCGGCGATGACATCGGGATCGCGGGCGGACCTGGCTCGGTTCGTGGCCATGCAGCAGCGCGTCGATGTGCTGCTGGAGCACACCCGCAGGAATCAGGCCGCTATCGCCCGCGGTCTGGGATCGCAGAACATCGTTCCCGGTCCCGGCATGGGTGCCGTGCGTCTCATTGACGACTCGATGCTGCAAGATCAGCGGATGGTCGAGGACATCATCTCCTCCTCCGGTGGCGAGGAAGCGATTAGGAACGCAATGCGGATCTCCCGCGCGGCCGAGGCTCGCGCTGGCCAGGCAGGTGCGGTCCGCGCCACGCAGGGCGGTCATCACGGAATCATGCCGGTGCTGACCGAATACTGGATGAACTCCATCCTGAGCGGTCCGATCACATTCGCCGTCAACGCCACATCGAACACGGCGGCGATGCTGTACGCGCCGCTGGAGCAGGCTCTCGGTGCCGGTATCACCCGGAACTTCCCGCTGGTGCGGGAATCGCTCATGCGGTACGGCGCGTTCCTCACGGAGATCAGGGAGTCGCTTGCATACGCGGGTGTCGCTCTGCGGACGGGAGACAACATCCTGGATGCTGCGGCTCCCAACGCTCTCGGCGGTACGGGATCGCGTCGTCAACGCGCAATCTCGGCTGCCGCAATGGGCTTCGAGGATAACTCGAGGTTGGGCGCGTTCGTGAACCTGCTGGGCACCGTCATCAACGCGCCGGGATCGGCTCTCGGCGCGACCGACGAGTTTTTCAAGCAGATGAACTACCGCAGCACGGTTCGCGCCGGTCTGATTGCGGATGCCATGCAGGAAGTGGCGGCTGGCCGACTCGCGCGTGACCAGATGGGCAACTTCGTGGAGACCCGCTTTCAGCGCATGGTGGATCAGGGACAATTCTATTCCGAGCGTAAGATCCGGGCAGACGCGAACAACGCGGCGGCCGCCGAGATCGCCGCGGGCACCTTCACGCAGAACAGCGCGGAGCACCTGCAATTCGTGCGTCAGTACATCCGCGACAACTGGAACGAAGCTGATGGCGAGCTTGCCCGTCGCGCACGGACGAATGCCCGTGATGCCACATTCACCAACGATCTCCGGCGGGACACCCCTGGATTTGAAGGCATCAGCGCGGGTATTCAGCAGCTGGTGAACGAGCACCCGTCGCTGCGGATCCTGATTCCGTTCATCCGGACTCCTGCGAATCTTGCGCTGTATTTCGGTCAGCGGACTCCGATACCGGAGTCATGTACGCCACGCCGGGGCTGAATCAGATCAGCACCAGGTTCTCCCGCGACATCGCCAGCGGTGATCCTGTTCGTCGGGCCCAGGCGGTCGGTCGCATCGCGGGCGGCACGACGATCACCGTGGCAGCCATCGTTGCCGCGGCAACCGGAACGATTACCGGTTCCGGACCCAAGGACCCCGAGGAACGGGCGTACCTGATGAAGTCCGGGTGGCAGCCGTATTCGTTCAAGATCGGCAACACCTACATCAGCTACCGGAAGATGGATCCGTTCGCCACCTTCTTCGGAATAGCGGCCGATCTGCATGAGGCGTATGCGAACGCCGACGATCAGAACAAGTCCGCCATCGAAGTAACGCTGAAGGGTCTTGTCACGGCTGCGGCCAACAACATCGCCAACAAGACCTATCTCACCGGCATCGTGTCGCTCTCGAACGCGATCTCGGATGCGGAGCGTCACGGCGCGAACTGGCTTGAGCAATTCGTCGGCTCCTTCGTTCCCTCGCTTCTCGCGCAGTCCAAGGACATCATCGGTGAGGATCCGGTGATGCGCGATGTGCAGACGCTTAGTGATGCGATCCGGAACCGCATCCCCGGACTCGCGGATGGCGTGGCTCCCCGCCGCGACATCCTGGGCGAACCCCTGCGCCGCGGGCGGATCCTGGGAGCGGTGCCATTCGCCTGGCCGTTCTCGTACAACACGGCGACAAGCGATCCCATCGCCAAGGAGCTTGCACAGCTCGGCGCGGGATTCACTCCTCCCAGGGCCATGCGGAACGATGTCGATCTCCGTTCGTTCGTCAACCGCCGCGGCCAGAGTGCATACGACCGGTGGCAGGAGCTGACGGGGACCGTCACGATATCGGGCAGGACACTCCGGGACGCGATGGAGAGGATCATCGACAGCCCCGAGTATCAGCGCATGGATCCGACGGCACCGGACGGATACGAGTCTCCCCGCGTCGGTGTTCTCAGGAATCTCATCTCCCGGTTCCGTGATGCCGCTTTCCGCGAGACGATGCTGGAGTTTCCCGACCTTATGGATGCAGAAAGAAGCCGCAGAGCTACCGTCGCTGGGGCGGCAAGCGGCAAGCCGTTCGCTGAACTTCTCCAGTATTCCCGAGGTAGATGATGGCCAACTCATTCCAAACGCATACGGGTGACGGATCGACCGCCACCTTCAGCTGGTCGCAGATCGACGGCTATCTGTCGGCGGCTCACATCTATGTGTATGTGAACGGGAACGCCAAGACCGTCAACACGCAGTACACGATCAACACGACTGCGCGGACGGTCACATTCACGGCGGGCAACATCCCCGAGAGCCTGGCCTACATCAAGATCCAGCGGATCACGCCAAAGACCGTCGCCGGTCTCCAGGTGACATACACGGATGCGTCGGTGCTCACGGCGACCGACATGAACAACGCGCAGAAGCAGCAGCTGTTCATCTCCCAGGAGGCGCAGGACACCGGCAGCGGTGCCCTTTCGCTGAACGAGGATGGCAACGCCTGGGACGCGCAGAGTTTCCGCATCGGAAGCGTCGGCGCACCTTCGGATCTCTCGGACGCGGCCACGAAGGGCTATGTGGACAGCATCGCCCTGTACGGTGCGTACACGGTCCCCCAGAATTGGGCATTCAGCGGAACGGGTAGTCAGGTCAACTTCGACCTGACATCGCCTACCCCGAGCAGCACCGATCCCCAGATGTATCTGGTGGAAGTCAACGGTGTGCTGCAACGGCCCAGCACGAACTACGACATCGTTTCCGTCGGTGGTGGCTACCAGCTGCAATTCACGACCGCGCCTGCAAGCGGATCATCCAACATCATCGTCCGAAACTTCGGCATCTCCCGAAGCGCGCTCGATGTGATCCCGAACAGCTCGATCACCAACGACTACATGGCGGCGAACTCGGTCTCGACGCTGAACCTACAGGATCTCTCCGTCACGACGGCAAAGCTTGCGGAGCCGAGCGTCACCACGCCGAAGATCACGGATCAGGCGGTGACTACCGCGAAGATCGCTGATCTCGGCGTGACGAGCGGGAAGATCGCAGGCGGTGCCATCGACTCGTCAAAGATTGCGGCCAACGCCGTCACCACCGACAAGATCGCGGATCTCGCCGTTACGAACGGGAAGATCGCAAACGGAGCGGTCGATGGCGGGAAGATCGCGGACAACTCGGTCTCGTATTCCCAGCTCCGCGGCACGGGATTCACCGATAGCGGGACCGGCTCGTACAGGATGCTGTACGCGGACGCATCCGGAAGCAAGGGCATCGCCAACTTCGGGACCATCCTGTCCGCGTTCTCGCTGTCGGGCCTGTTGCCGCCGAACGCATCGCTGTCGATGGGGAGTCAGAAGATCACCAACCTGGGAACGCCGACGGCGGGGACGGATGCAGCCACGAAGTCCTATGTCGATTCGGTTTCTGCGGGTGGGTCAATCGCAATCGGCGGGTGCATTGATGTTTCGCAGAACAACGCACCGACCGTCAACGACACCTCGGGATCTCCATCAACGATCTTCGACGGCATCGCAAGCACCAATGTCAACTCATACGGGATCGGCATCCGCCCGAAGTCCGGCCAAGGGACATGGGCCATCGTCCTGAGCGGCCTGGCCACGGCTGGATCCAACTCCGAATACCAGAGCGGATTCATTGCTAGCTGTAACTCCGGCACCGCGGTAAATGTCGCCGCGCTGCTGAATCTCACCTCGGCTTCCACCAAGAGCTACAGCCAGATCACCTTCTTCGCCGTGAGGGTATCGTAGTGCCATTGAACACCGTACAAGCCGTCCAGACCGAGGGCGTTCTCAAGACGGAGAACAACCTGTCCGAAATCCGGACCTATACAAATCAGCTGATGGCCGTGGGAGACATCAAGCTGTACGCGGGCACCACGGCACCGAAGGGGTGGCTGGCCTGCAACGGCGCGACGGTGAGCTCAACGACATACCCCGCTTTGTTCACCGCCATCGGCTATCTGTACGGAGGCGCAGCCGGAAGCTTCCTGCTTCCGACGATCTCCGCGCCCGCCGCCAACACCCTGTACATCATCAAGGCGACGGAGTACACGCCGTGAACGAGGAGGTGCTGATCGCGCTCGGCCGACTGGAAGGCAAGGTCGATTCAATGATGACATCTCTGCGGGTCCAGCAGGAGGAGCTTCAGCGGCTCGATGTGCGCGTAAGGGATCTGGAGCAAAGCAAGGCGTGGCTGCTCGGTGCCGCCGCGATCATCTCCTTCCTTGCGGGAATTGTCGTCAAGTTCATTCCACTCAAGGAATAGCCATGAGAACCATTGCACTAGGAAGCAGCGCATCCGCGGGGGTGCAGGCCAGCGTCCGCCCATTCGACAAGTTCGTGCTGGGTGACGAGAAGGTCGGCGTGTTTCAGGCCACATTCGGAGAATCTGGAACGGCCAAGCTGGAGGGCAGGCTGAACGGAGCCGCGGCGTTCACGGAGATCGCCGTCATCGTAAACACCGACACATCGCTGGCGAAGGTGGTCGCGCTGATGCCGGAGATGCGTTTGAACATCACGACCACATCCGGCACGACCTCTGGTTTCCTTGGAGTCTGATCCATGAACACGCTGATGAAGTTCCTCGGTCTGACCCCTGGTTCCACCAGCGGGCCGATGTCGGTTGCTACATCAGCGGCGATGGTTCCGGGAGGTAGTGTTCCGCTCGGTGAGTTCCAGTCATACGGATCTGCCGACATCTACATGACCGCGGAATTGAGTGTGTACAGCCCGACGAACGACGGAAGCCAGACGCTTACCAATCCCGTGTTCACCCGGTGGACGAGTCCGGAGTATTTCGAGACTTCAGCCACGAATACATCGCTGTTCCTGAGCCGGATCTTCTTCAGCAGGACGGCCGCAGGAGTCACCGGTCCGCAGTTCTTTGTCGATGCCGGAAACCTTGTATCCGGCGGGGGATCCAGCGAAGCGGTGGAGCAGAACGCATTCCTGGCCGCGTTCGCCAACGGGCAGACCAAGCTGTACATCGGACTTCCGAATACCGAAGGAAATCAGGTTCGCGTGTTCAACGCGGTGGACGGCGACGACACGGATGCCTCAGCGGCCTTCCCGGCGAATCAGTACATCGGGTTTGTCACCAGCTCTGCGCTCGCCGTACCGAATAACGGGTTCACCGCAGGGACTCCTATACGCATCGAGTTCTACCCCGCAGGTGGAGCCGGTGCCGGGCTTACCGCCAACGACGACTACGGTCTGTTCGGTGACGCTTTCGATCTCAACAACGACTACGGAACATTGAGGCCGGCGACGGCACCACGGACTACGGTTCGTTCTAAGGAGCAAACATGGCACTTCAGATTCGACGCGGTGTTGAGGCCGACCGCACTTCGTTCACTCCGGTCCAGGGCGAACCGCTGTTCGTCACCGACACCAACAAGCTGTACATCGGTGACGGATCCACGGCCGGTGGAGTCGAGGTCGGCGGCGGTGGTGGAGGATTCACATCGTCCACTCCTTCTGTAAAGCCGCCAGCGGGCCGCTATTTGTCGGCGAGTCAGGATTGCACCAGTCTAAGCACGGTTCCAGCACTCATCAACCGGCTCTGGCTTCTGCCGTTTGTGGCAAAAAGAAGCTGGTCTGTGAACAGCGTGGGCCTCTATGTGACAACGGCCTCTGCTGGATCGCTGTCGCGGATCGGCATCTACGCTTCCGACAGCGATGGATACCCCACGGGAAGTCCTCTCGTTTCGTCGTCAAACTTTGATTGCTCGACCACCGGATTCAAGGAGGACACGAGCGCGACATTGAGCATGACGGCTGGTACGCAATACTGGCTTGCAACTCATGTCAACGCCTCGTCGTTCCAGATGCGCGCGATAAACCACAACGCGCTGCCCGCCATGTACAACGATCCGAATGCCACTACTCCGTTCGTCGGATTCTTTATCGCAGGGGTGAACTACTCGGTTCCTCTTCCGACGATGCCAACCGGAACCCTTGTCGCAAACAACTACTATATGCCTGCTGTCTACTTGGGGGTCGCATGATCGAACTTGCCTTCACCTCTTACGAGTTTCTGAATCGCTTCACCGCTGAAGAACGCGCTTCATTCCGCGCCGCAGCTACGACTGACGCGGCTGTTGCCGACTTCATTCAGCTTGCTTCTGCGGCGCAGCTGATCCTCAACAACGACTCCGTGACCGTTGCTGGAATGAACTACCTCGTCTCTGTCGGACTGCTTACGCAGGCACGGGCCGACGAGATTCTTGCGGGGCAGCCGTGAACCGCCCAGAGCTCCTTGAGCGTCTGCACGACCTGCTGACGCAGAACCTGATCGACAAGATCGAATCGGGCGAGGCGACCGCTGCGGACCTGGGTGTTGCCAGACAGCTGCTCAAGGACAACAACATCAACGCAGTACCGGCCGCGGGATCCCCGATCCTGAAGCTGTCCCAGGCCCTGCCGTTCCAGGATGCCCAGGAAGCCGTCTAGAACGGCCGTACAGGCGTTCCAGACTCGACCCCTATGGAACCCCTACGCGACCAACGAAACGCCTGTAGCGGGCATCCACGGGGCTAGAAACGAAACCAGATGGAAATCGACCCCAGGCTCAAGGACTTCCGCAACTTTCTGTGGCTGACCTGGCAGCATCTCGGACTTCCGGAACCCACCCCCGTCCAGTACGACCTGGCGGCATATCTACAGACTGGACCGAAGCGATGCGTGATTCAGGCTTTCCGTGGTGTCGGGAAATCCTTCGTCACCTCAGCGTTCGTGATCCATCAGCTGCTGCTGGACCCGAGCAAGAACATCCTGGTGGTCAGCAGCAGCAAGCAGCGGGCGGACGACTTCACGACCTTCACGCTGCGGATCATCGAGACGATGGACATCCTGGCGCACCTGCGCCCGAGGGAGGACCAGCGGCAGTCGAAGATCGCGTTCGATGTGGGGCTTGCGCCCCCGAGCCAGAGCCCGAGCGTGGTGAGCAAGGGAATCACCAGCCAGATCACGGGAAGCCGCGCCGACCTGATCGTCGCGGACGATGTGGAAAGCGCAAACAACAGCCTCACGCAGATGATGCGTGACAAGCTCTCCGAGGCGGTCAAGGAGTTCGATGCCGTCCTGAAGCCGGACGGCCGCGTGGTCTACCTGGGAACGCCGCAGACGGAGGCATCGCTGTACGCGACCCTGCCCGAGCGCGGGTACGAGATCCGGATCTGGCCCGCCCGCTTCCCCGAGGCCCGGCTGCGGGAGTTCTACGGGACCAAGCTGGCACCGGAGATCGCGGCCAAGGTCGATCAGGATCCCACCCTGGTCGGGAAGCCGACGGATCCCCGACGGTTCTCCGAGGTCGATCTCCTGGAGCGGGAGATGTCGTTCGGCCGGTCGGGCTTCTCGCTCCAGTTCATGCTGGACACCAGCCTGAGCGACCTGGACCGGTACCCACTCCGGCTGTCCGACATCATCGTCAGCGAATGCGACCTGGAGGGGGCACCGGAGAAGCTGGTCTGGGGAAAGGACAAGCCGTGCGAGGACCTGCCGTGCGTCGGACTGAACGGCGACAGGTGGTACAGGGCCATCGCCGCCATCGACGCGAACAATCCCCGCCCGTACAACGGATCGGTCATGGCTATCGACCCCTCCGGCCGAGGCACCGACGAGACCGCGTTCTGCGTGGTGAAGATGCTGAACGGATTCCTGTGCGGCCCCGCGGCGGGAGGACTGCCCGGCGGGTACGACGAGAGGACCCTGAAGGAGCTGGTCGCCATCGCGGCCCGGCAGAAGGTCAACCAC
>Ga0099851_1001116_pt1 | contig 11397 bp, 18 predicted proteins | sample CB_VirMetaG_6_FD_78176 | JGI IMG/M metagenome (GOLD analysis project Ga0099851, IMG submission 78176) | Freshwater to marine saline gradient viral communities from Chesapeake Bay - CB_1508_2 Viral MetaG | ecosystem: Environmental > Aquatic > Marine > Coastal | place: USA: Chesapeake Bay... | reverse complement strand
TTGCTGATCTACAACTTGGAAGATCTGGTATTGGTACAATCAGTGACACTTACACTCTTGCATGTGCCTCTCCCAACACTAACAAGTCAGCACTTGCGGTACTTAACTGGATTGAACAGAGATAATTAAAACTTTATTAAGGTATAAAGAAAACCTTTTATTTAGCATAACTTCATACTATTTTCAACACATGTAACATATTGTTACATGACATATCTCTAAATATCTGTATAATAGTATCAGGTTGATACTTGCATATGTACGGTGCCTATTTTATAGTCGTATTTGTTCTCATCCTTGTGGCGTATGCAGGGTATGAAGAGACGATGCGACTTTTTTCATACGCGGACTTACAAGTTCGTTATGCATTTGTTCGTTTGCAAATGAAATGGATGGGATGGAGACTCAAAAGGCAACTAGTCAGAGATACAGCCGACTTTGAAAAGTTTCTTAAGGAGTACAAGAATGACTGATAGAGAGTTATCCGATTTTTCGATAGATAGGAAGGAATGCCCAAAGTGTGGTGCTACTTGGTTAAACGGACAACACTATTGGTCTGGCACTGGTAAACTTGGCAATGAGTCAGATCTTGCTGGACTTGTTTGTAATAAACTAGGTGATGATACTTGTATAAACCCATGTAGAGGATCCGAAGGTGGAGTAACATGGGAACAAAGACTTACCGAGTTGGAAAATGACCACCCCAGTAACTAAAGAAGAAGTTCAGGAGATGATTGATGCAGCAATACGACAACACAACCGTAATGCTTCTATCATTAGTATGTGCGTCGGTTGGGTGGTTCTTGCTTTATTTGCTGAGGGACTTCTAAGACTTATTGGGGTGATTCCCCCTTTACTGCCATGGTTAAAAATAACATTGTAGATTTGATAGGAATCTTAACATTATTTCTTTTTGGCATAACTATGATTGTCCAAGGACATTTCATATATCATGGGAAAAATGGTTATAAACATTGTGAGCGTGACAAGCAAAAATCAGAGGAAACTAGACGAAGAATCGAAGAGTTACTAAAAGGCAAATGAACGAGGAGCAAATTATCTTTACTGACAGAGATGAAGAACTTTTGCGTCAGGCAATGAGATTTTTAAAGCATCGAGAACTTCTAAACGAACCTTTTGACGGATACTGGGAGGACGAAGATGACATCTAAAACTTTAGTTTTAATCGGATGCTTCTTTCCCCTAGCAATCATCTACATAGTAATGAAATTATCTGTATGGATTGCTGCCGTTAATTCAGAAACTGAGTATGTCAGAGAAGAATCTAAACTACCACACGGACCCTATGTGGCAAATGCATATGCAGATGTTGACGAAGAGGATGAGGAGTATGGAGATCGCACAGATTATCGATGATGCTCTATTTGAATATTATTCTGAAAAGGGACTGGAGGTTCCGCAATGGAAAAGGAACAAAGAACCCCAATGGTGGATCGATTACTTAAAGGAACTTGGGATAGACCAATAATGGAACACTTGTTAGGAAAAGCACTTGCAATTATTGCAATTCCATTTGTGCTGACAACACTCTACTTCGGTTCAAAGAAAGGACACTACTATGAATCCGATGATTATAAAGGAAATGGAACCGCACATTAGACAGCGGTATCATTTTGCAGCATCTTCATTCTCAAGAATATATGGAGTACCCAAGGTCACTGAAATGATGCTTGGGTTTTGTGTTGAATGGGCAACACAGAAAGACACAGCACCTCTAGATTGTTTATATAAAGTAGACATGTATTTTAAAGAAAAATGGGACCAATCGCAAGGTGGGTGATGGAAAATCCAATCACCCTAGGCATACTTGGATATGCCTTGATTGTTGTGCCAATCATGGGTATTTGGGCGATCCATAAATACAAGTGGGAACACTGGGAACCATTTAGTAAAAGGCATGATTGATACGCAGTCTCCTGTATGGAGTGTGATTATTCTCCTGTGTTGTGGATTAGCTTTTACTGGATGGTGTGTTTACACTATTCTTAAAATTTCGTGGGATGAAATGAAGGAGTGATATGCCTGAAGACATTTATCTTGGTAATCCTAATCTAAAGAAAGCAAATACTGCTGTAGAATTTTCTCAGGAAGATATTCAAGAGTATTTGCTATGTAAGGATGATCCAGTATACTTTGCCAGAAACTATGTAAAGATCGTTTCTTTGGACGAAGGTCTGGTTGGATTCGATATGTACGACTTCCAAGAGAAGTTGATTCGGAACTTCCACGAGAAGAGATTTAATATCTGTAAGATGCCACGGCAGACTGGTAAGTCTACTACTTGCGTGGCATTTCTCCTACATTATATCGTCTTTAATGATAGTGTCAATGTTGGCATCCTTGCTAACAAAGCAGCGACTGCTAGAGAATTGTTGGGAAGGTTAGCAACTGCGTATGAGAACTTGCCAAAATGGATGCAACAGGGTATTATATCCTGGAATAAAGGTTCTATCGAGTTAGAAAATGGCAGTAAGATATTGGCAGCTTCTACATCTGCGTCTGCTGTCCGAGGTATGTCGTTTAACATCATCTTCCTCGATGAGTTTGCGTTCGTTCCAAACCATATTGCAGAGCAATTCTTTAGTTCTGTTTATCCTACTATTACTTCTGGTAAAACAACAAAAGTAATTATGGTTTCTACCCCTCATGGTATGAACCATTTTTACAGATACTGGCACGATGCTCAGAGGGGAAAGAACGAATATACAGCAACAGAGGTTCACTGGTCTGAGGTCCCTGGTAGGGATGCAGCATGGAAGGCACAGACCATTGCTAACACATCTGAGCAGCAGTTCAAGGTTGAGTTCGAGTGCGAATTCCTTGGATCTGTTGATACGCTGATTAGTGTATCTAAATTAAGAAATCTTGTTTTTGAGGATCCAATACAAAACAATGGAAAGGGACTCGTGGTATATACAGAACCACAGAAGGATCGTGATTATATTATAACTGTTGACACGGCGCGTGGCATAGATCATGATTATTCTGCATTTGTAATTTTTGATATCTCAGAGTTTCCATATAAGACTGTAGCAAGATATAAAAACAATGAGATCAAACCAATGCTATTTCCAAATATTATTTTGGATATGGCAAAGGCATATAATAATGCCTATGTATTAGTGGAAGTCAACGATATTGGTGAACAAGTTGCAACAATTTTACAATATGATCTAGAATATGAAAATATGTTGATGTGTGCTATGCGTGGCAGGGCTGGTCAGCAAGTTGGTACGGGATTTAGTGGCAAGAAAACACAAATGGGTGTGAGGATGACTGCCGCAGTCAAGAAGACTGGTTGTTCTAATCTCAAAGCACTTGTAGAAGAAGATAAACTTATTACTAGCGACTACGACATTATTGCCGAACTAACAACATTTGTTCAGAAGAAGCAGTCGTGGGAAGCAGAAGATGGATGTCACGACGACCTTGCAATGTGTCTCGTTATCTTTGCCTGGTTAGTTGCTCAGGATTACTTCCGAGAGATGACGGACAATGATGTCCGTAAGAGAATCTACGAAGATCAGAAAGAACAGATCGAACAGGATATGGCACCATTTGGATTTATCTCTGATGGATTGGATGATGAATCGTTTATGGAAGGTGGAGATAGATGGACAGTGGATAAAGAAATGTCTTCTACTTATGGTGATATGTCATATATGTGGGAGTACTATTGATGGATTTTGAAGAGGAGTTTGAGTTCAGTCATCTCTGCATGAAGGAGAGGCGATGCAGAACCTGTGGGGTCATTAAAGACCTCATGAACGACTTCTATCGAACTCATAAAGACCGTGGAGATATACCATCTGCATATTCGTATGAGTGTAAAGAATGTACGATCATAAGAGTAGTTGCTAGCAGAATGACCAACAGAGTATTTGATAAATGGGAGTATCCAGACTGGTAGTGTTCATGGACTGTTTCCCCACTGAAAATGGTCTAAACTCTAAATACTTGTAGACAAATTGGATTCTATTGGGAGTTAAAGATGCCGCTCAACCTAGCATCTCCTGGAATTGTCGTAAGGGAAGTTGACCTGACCCAAGGTAGAGTAGATCCTACTTCTACAAAAGCAGGCGGTCTTGTCGCCCCCTTTGCCAAAGGACCAGTCGAGAAACCCACCCTTATCGAAACCGAAGCGGATCTGCTTGAGACCTTCGGCGCTCCTTATAAGGACAACAATCACTACGAATATTGGCTTACTGCCTCTTCTTATCTTGCTTATGGCGGTGTACTCCGTGTGGTAAGATCTAACGAATCTGGACTCAAGAACGGTTTCGTTGGTTCCGCTAGCAGCGTTACCATCAAGAGCGATGATGACTACACAAACAAGGGATACGGTGAGAACACAATCTCTGGTGTAGTCGTTGCTGGTAAGAACCCTGGAACATGGTCAAATGGAATCAAGCTCGCTATGCTTGATGGTCTTGCTGACCAAATCATCACTGGTATTGACACAACTGCTGTTCTTGGATTCTCTTCTACTGCTAACGGCGGTCTTGCTGCTGTTGCTGGATACGAGGACGGAATTAGCGACCTCAACCTGACAGTTGGTCTTGGAGTTACTCAAGCAATCCCCGCAGGAACAGTTCTTGCTGGTGTTGGTGCTACTTCTCTGCTTGATGGTTACCTGAAGGGAGTCATCACAGAAGTCGGTAGTGGTCAAGTTTCGGTCAAAGTTGTTTCTCATGTAAGTGCTGCAGGCACAGAAACAGCAATTGACTACACTCCTGGTGGAGTCTATGAGTTCCAAAATTCTGGTTCTCTTTATTTCCATGTTCAGTCTGGCGTAGGTGCTGGTCAACTCGGTTGGGTAGCAAGCACTGTTTCCTACGGTTCTAGTTTTGCAACTTCTGCCTTCCTGACTGCTCTCACTGGCGCTGGTATTACTGCACTTGATCCTCGCTATATCGCTGCTCAGGCATATGATGCTAATGTTGATTACACTGGTGCTAAGGACTGGTTCGATAGTCAAACCATTACTCTGAACAACGGCGACACTATTGCCTGGAATACTCTCGGAGACAGACCTGGAACTTCCTCCTATGCTGAGGCAAGAAACTCCAGAAACGATGAAGTTCATGTCGTTCTCTTAGACGACACTGGCAAGATCACTGGAAACGCTGGAACACTTCTTGAGAAGTTTATCGCTGGATCTAAAGCAAAAGATGCTATCCTTTCTACAGGAACTGCTTCTTACTGGAGAAAGCAACTTGAAGTTGCTAGTCAGTATGTCTTTGGTGGCGGTGCTCCTTCTGGAGCAGTTACAGTAGATCTGGATGCAGACTTTGATCCTAAGTCGGATGTTGCATGGGATCAAGATGCTGAAGATGTTTCCTTCGCTGCTATCGGTAACTATCAAGCATCTCTTGGTGGTGGTCTAGATTACGGCGGTAAGTCGAACATCGAAACCACAGATGCTCTGAAAGTTAGCGTTGGAGATCTTTCCACTGGTTACGATCTGCTTTCCAACAAAGATGCTTACGAACTTGACTTCCTGATCATGGGATCTGGTGCTCATGGCAGAGAAGCAACTCAGGCACTTGCAAACAAACTGATTGCAATTGCTGAAGTTAGAAAAGATTGTGTTGCTTGCATCTCTCCATGGAGAGGCGCTTTCCTGGCAACCTCTGGAGATGGTGAAGATCTGACACTCAGTTCTGATGCTGTTACTTCTGCTGTAACATCATTCTACGCTTCTGTCACATCTTCTTCTTATGCCATCTTTGATAGTGGTTATAAGTACATGTACGATCGCTTCAGCAGAAACTTCCGCTATGTCCCCCTCAACGGAGATATCGCTGGCGTTTGTGCTAGAAACGATATTAACAACTTCCCCTGGTTCTCGCCTGGTGGAACAGCAAGAGGCGCTATCCTGAACGCTGTTAAACTTGCATACAACCCCTCTCAAACTGAGAGAGACAGACTGTATTCTGCAAGAGTTAACCCAGTCATCTTCTCGCCTGGCGCTGGTATTATCCTCTTCGGTGACAAGACTGCTCTCGGCAAAGCATCTGCATTCGACAGAATCAATGTTCGCCGTCTGTTCATCTATCTTGAGAAAGCAATCGCTGCGGCCGCTAGAGATCAACTGTTTGAATTCAACGACGAAATCACAAGACTGAACTTCATCAACATCGTAGAACCTTTCCTCCGCGATGTTCAATCGAAGAGAGGTGTTACAGACTTCATCGTTGTTTGTGATGAGACAAACAACACTGCTGCGGTCATTGATAACAATGAATTCGTTGCTGACATTTACATCAAACCGAACAGATCGATTAACTTCATCGGTCTGACCTTCGTTGCCACCCGCACGGGTGTCAGCTTTGAAGAAGTTATTGGTCGAGTTTGATCGCCTTATAATAAACTCAACGAGGTAAAAACTAATGGCTATCAATCAACAAAATCCCCCAAAGACCGCAGACAGGACAATCGACAAGTTTAAGTCGAGACTGTCTGGCGGTATTGCAAGACCCAATCTATTCGAAGTTGTTCTTGCTTTCCCCGACGGAGTAGTAGACCAGTCTGTCAGCGACATTGACGCTAAGTCCAGATTCCTGGTCAAGGCAGCTGCTCTGCCCGCATCGAACATTGCTCCCATCAGCGTTCCTTTTAGAGGTCGTGCTCTGAAGATTGCTGGAGACAGAACATTCGATGAGTGGACAATTACCGTTATCAATGACACTGACTTTGCTCTCCGTTCTTCCTTCGAAAGATGGATGAACTCCATCATCAAAGTTTCCGACGGTGCTGGCAACACTAACCCCGAAGATTATACCAAGGATGCATATGTGTATCAACTTGGTAGATCTGCAGTTGCTCCACAATCTCAAGAGTCTGACGCTAACTTGCCTATCCTGAGAACCTACAAGTTCTACAGCGTATTCCCGACGAATATTTCTGCACAGGATCTTTCTTATGATTCTGCAGACTCTATCGAAGAGTTCACCGTCACACTCCAAGTCCAGTGGTGGGAAGCTGCTGGAAACGGTGGCGATGTCGCTTGATAAATAGTCTTTGATATCAAAGACACCCTATTAAAATGGCGAAACTCTTCGGATTTTCTATTGAGGATAATGAAAAGAACCCTAAGGGTGTAGTTTCCCCCGTCCCCACTCAAGGTGAGGATGGGGTTGACTATTATATTCAGGGTGGATTTTCTAGTCAGGTTGTAGATATTGAAGGTATCTACAAAACTGAACATGAACTCATTAGAAAATATAGAGAAATGGCACTCCACCCAGAGGTGGACAATGCCATCGAAGATGTTGTTAACGAAGCAATCGTTTCCGACCAGAATGATTCTCCTGTAGAAATCGATCTGGAAAACTTAAACGCTAGTGATGGAATTAAGGACATCATCCGCAAAGAGTTTAAGCATATTAAAGATCTCTTAGATTTTGATACAAAGTCTCATGAGATCTTTAGAAATTGGTATGTTGATGGTAAACTATACTACAACAAAGTAATTGATATTCAAAATCCTACTGCAGGATTACAAGAGCTCAGATATATCGATCCTCTCAAAATGCGTTACATACGCAAAGAGAAGAAAAAGGACGAAAGAGCTGATCTCTTCAACAGCAGAAGTGTTCATGAATCTCAGAAAGTTTATTTCCCTGAGATTGAAGAATATTTCCTGTATACTCCAAAACCTCAATTCCCTACTAATGTTGCAGCACCTGGCGGTGGATCTGCAATGAGAGGTGTAAAGATTGCTAAAGATTCAATCACTTATTGCACCTCTGGACTTGTAGATAGAAATAAAGGAACAGGTCTTTCTTATCTGCATAAAGCAATTAAGGCACTCAATCAACTTCGTATGATTGAGGACTCTCTGGTAATTTACAGATTGTCTCGCGCACCTGAGCGTCGTATTTTCTATATTGATGTTGGCAATCTTCCGAAGGTAAAAGCGGAACAGTATCTTCGGGAAGTCATGATGCGTTACCGTAATAAGTTGGTCTATGATTCCAACAGCGGTGAGATTCGTGACGACAAAAAGATGATGAGTATGTTGGAAGACTTTTGGCTTCCTCGCCGCGAGGGAGGGCGCGGTACAGAAATCTCTACCCTCCCTGGCGGGCAAAACCTCGGAGAACTTTCGGATATTGAATATTTCCAGAAGAAACTCTATAGATCCCTAGCAGTGCCCGAATCTAGAATCGCTGGTTCTGGCGATGGATTCAACCTAGGCAGATCTTCTGAAATCTTACGAGACGAACTCAAATTTAGTAAGTTTGTTGGTCGTCTCCGTAAGCGTTTCAGTGCAATGTTCTTGGATATGCTCAAGACTCAACTTCTTCTGAAGAATGTTGTTACTCCTCAAGATTGGGAAGTAATGTCTGAGCATATTCAGTTCGACTTCTTATATGACAACCACTTTGCAGAACTTAAGGATAAAGAATTGCTTGAGGGTCGCTTAGCTCTCCTGATGCAAGTCGAACCTTATGTTGGTCGTTACTACTCTACGGAGTATGTAAGACGCCAAGTTCTGCGTCAAAGAGATCAAGAAATTGTTGAAATTGATGCACAGATTGAGGATGAAATTGCAAGGGGAGTTATTCCCGATCCCAATCAACAAATGCTTGAGATGGAAGCAATGTCTGCTGCAGACCCTATGATGCAGGGACAAGATCCTAATGCAGTTGCGGAAACTCCAGCGCCTGCGCCTCAACAACCGAAGCAACCAAAGGCATCAGAAGGGGAGATCTAATAAATAAGTTTATACCTCTGATTTATATCAATGGAAGAACTAATTAATATGATTGCAACGGATTCGTCTGCAGTTGATATCAGCGATCAAATCAAAGACCTTCTTTATACAAGAGCTGCTGCAAAAGTAGATGCATTGCGTCCTGGTGCTGCGGCAAGTCTTTTTGGTACACAAGATTCACCTGAGGGAGAATAATGGCAAGAACTTTAATTCTTGCGGCGGAGACTCCGCTGGCAGCTGGTATTGGTAATAGTACTTCCGTAGGCAATGCTACTGTTGTTAGAGTCCTAAATGATTCTGGCAGTACTGTTGTTCTTCATGTTCAGGATTCTTCCTTTACAGGTATTGGATCCATTACCATGCTCAATAATACATCTGAGTTGGTTGAGAAGAAAGCCTCTGATCTTATCTATGGCATTGGAGGAGCACTTAAAGTAGCTAAAGTAGGATTCACAGGGTAATCAAATGAAACTGATCACGGAAGAAATCGAACAGGTCGAACTTATCGTTGAAGAACGCAACGGTAAAAAGTCGATGTTTATCGAAGGAGTATTCCTGCAAGGAGACATTAAGAACCGTAACGGTCGCATGTACCCGATGGAAACTCTTCGTAGAGAAGTCTGTCGTTACAACGAAAACTTTGTCAACAAAGGCAGAGCTCTCGGTGAACTCGGTCACCCCGATGGACCTACTCTTAATCTCGATAGAGTTTCTCATAAGATTATTTCTCTTAGAGAAAATGGCAGCAACTTCATTGGTAAGGCAAAAATTCTGTCCACACCAATGGGTAAGATTGCTTCCGCTCTAGTTGAAGATGGAGTAAAACTCGGTGTTTCTTCTCGTGGTCTTGGTACATTGACCATGAATAACGAGGGTGTAAAGATTGTTTCTGACGACTTTATGCTCGCTACTGCTGCTGATATTGTAGCAGATCCTTCCGCTCCTGACGCATTTGTTGAGGGAATCATGGAAGGAAAAGATTGGGTCATGGAAGGCGGAATCGTCAGAGAAAGACTCGTAGAAAAGACTTACAAGCAAATTAATACGCTTGTAGATCAAAGAGCACTTGAGGAAAACAAGTTGGCACTGTTCAATAAGTTCCTTTCAAGCCTCTAATTTATAAATAAATATAGATTATATCAACGATTTAATCGGAGAGTTCACTAATGTCCGCTAAGGAATTACAAGAAATGGAAAATCCTGTAACAAGGGGTGCGAGTGCTGCTATGGGAGCCGAAAGTCTCTCAGGTGGTTCCTATGAGGATCTCGGCGGCCCCACCCCCGAGAACTACAAGCCCGACGATAATTCTGCTAAACTTGCAGAACCCAAAGTCAAAACTGTTAAAGATGTTGTCAACCGTGGCGCTGGCAAAGCCGACGCTATGCAATCTCTCTCTGCTGGTGATCAAGTAGAACTTGAGGACGAGCAGGAAGTTGTTGCTGAGCAAGAAGTCGAAGAGACCCAAGCTCCTACCGTTGACATCGAAGAAGATCTTGCTGCCCTTTTCGGCGGTGAAGAACTCTCCGAAGAATTCCAAGATAAAGCTCGCACCATCTTCGAGGCTGTCGTTACCGCTAAGGTAAACGAAGTCCAAGAAGCAATGGCTGCTGAGTACGAAGCTCAACTGACCGAGCATCTTGAGTCTGTTAAGGCAGAACTCGTAGAGCGCGTCGATGCATACCTTGAGTATGTTTCCGAAGAGTGGGTCTCCGAGAACAAGATCGAAGTTGAGCACGGTCTGAAGACCGAAATGACCGAATCGTTCCTGCAAGGAATGAAGGGTCTTTTTGAAGATCATTATGTATACATCCCTGAAGAGAAATATGATGTCCTGGAGAGCATGGTCTCCAAACTTGATGAAATGGAAGGCAGACTTAACGAACAGATTGAAGCTAACATCTCTCTCAACAAGAGACTCGGTGAAACTACAGCTGATGGAATTTTCCGTGAAGTAACCGAGGGACTTGCTGTAACACAAAGAGAGAAACTGTACGCTTTGTCTGAAGGTGTTGAGTTTGAGGGTGAACAATCTTATCGTGAGAAGCTGGTTACGCTGAGAGAATCTTATTTCCCCAGCGAGCAAAAGCAGTCTTCTAATAAAGTGGAAACACTGTCTGAGGGCGTAACCTCGGAAACTGGTGTTGAAGCATCTGCTTCGATGACTCAGTACTTGAAAGCCCTTGGAATGAAGTAAACTAGTCCCAACTTAAACACAATTTCCCAAAACAATGTACAACCAACAACAATTAATTGAGAAGTGGTCTCCCCTTCTCGATGCCGAGGGTGTAGATCCGATTAAGGATTCTCACCGTCGTGCTACTACCGCTGTTCTCCTTGAGAACCAAGAGCGTTTCCTGCGTGAGCAAGCTGCTTTTGAAAGCGGCACTTCCATGCTGATGGAATCCCCCACCAACTCTGGTAACGCTGCTGGTGCCTCTGGTGCTTTCGGTTCTGACTCCACCCACGCTGGTCCTACCGCTGGTTTCGACCCCGTTCTGATCTCCCTGATTCGTCGCTCCATGCCGAATCTGGTTGCTTATGAACTGGCTGGCGTTCAACCGATGAACGGTCCTACTGGACTGATCTTCGCAATGCGCTCCCGCTACACCAACCAGTCTGGCACCGAGGCATTCTTCGACGAGCCCGATTCCGC
>Ga0099851_1001108_pt1 | contig 11473 bp, 12 predicted proteins | sample CB_VirMetaG_6_FD_78176 | JGI IMG/M metagenome (GOLD analysis project Ga0099851, IMG submission 78176) | Freshwater to marine saline gradient viral communities from Chesapeake Bay - CB_1508_2 Viral MetaG | ecosystem: Environmental > Aquatic > Marine > Coastal | place: USA: Chesapeake Bay... | reverse complement strand
CCCAAGGAGGGTCCCAATGTCTGACACCCCGCAGCTCCCCGACCTCCCGGCTGAGACTGGAGCCGCCATGTGGGAGCCCAGCTACGAGTTGCTGAGGGCACTGGAGAAGGGCATCTCCAACAGTGAAGACTTCCGTCGGGTGGCTTCCCTCCTGATCCTGGAGGTCGGTACGGGTCGCCTGTCAGCTCTCCGGGCCGACCTGATCACCAAGTACCTGAAGCTCATCAGTGAGACACTGGTAGGTCCCGCCCAGCCCGTGACCAATGTCTTCGCGCAGGTGATGGAGTTTGCCAACGCGCCTGCGAAGCACCAGGCGGTCGATCTCGTGGAGGTCAACGAGAGCACCCATCAGTGGGGATCCGAGAGGACCAGGCACGCACTCCCCCACATTCCGAGTCCCATGGAGCTGTCGCTGGAGGAGGACTTGGATGCTGGGGGCCCGGTGCCCCGTGACATGCAGCGAGCAGCAAGCGGCGGTAGTCGGGGATAGGCGTGGCAGCAGTCCAACCAACCCCCGCGCAGCGTCGGGCCTCTCAGGCGGTACTGGAAGGTCTGCGCAACCCCCTGGTCTCCCTGCCTCGCCATGGGCAGGTGCTCCACCAGAAACATGGTCGGTACCTCAGGTATGACCCGCAGGCGATCACGGAACAGTTCCAGCTTGCTGTCTTGTCCTACTATGGGAACCCCCCACGCAACGACGTGGGTCAGACACTATGGCCGACCTTCCTGACCGCACGGCAGATGGGGAAGTCCCTGACGGTCGAGTATTGCGGGGCTGTGAAGACCGCCTTCTCTCCAGGCTTCGATCACGTCTGTATCGCTGACCGAAAAGACCGGGCTGATTATCTACACAACCGTGTCCACCATCTGATCAATTCGTGGGACGGACCTATCCAGCCTCGTACCCTTCCTGGGCGCGAGGCCAGGCAGATGACATTCGATCCGAAGATGGGGGGCAAGATGCGTACCCTGTCGGCTGAGTCGTCTGCTGTTGGTATCGGTCAGTCCCCTGACAGCTTCCATGCGTCTGAGTGCCCCTTCTGGTCTGACTTTGCGAAGACCATGAGCTTCATCTATCCGTCCATCATCAACAGGGATAACGTCTATGTCTGCTTTGAGGCGACGCCCTGGACGGCTGGATCGAGCTGGCACGAGCACTGGCGTGAGGCGATGGCCCGTCGTGGTCGCCACTTGGGAATCTTCTATCCCTTCTGGGATGGCAAGCTCAATCAGCGTCCATGGCCCACTGATACAGCGGTGGATACCGAAGAGCTGAGACTCCTTGAGAAGTACGGACACATGGGCCTGCGGCTTGAGCATCTGGCGTTCAGGCGCCTCATGCTTGAGTCCGACACCGAGATCCGGCGCAATCCAGAGCTGTTCGAACTGTTCTACCCATCAAGCCCAGTAGACTGCTGGATCATCCCCACAGGTGGGGCCATCCCAGCGAATGTGGTCGAAAAGCTCAGACGTCAGATTCTCATTCCCTGGACTGGGGATGGGGAGATGATCTACAAGGACTACGATGCGGAAGCTCAGTATGTCATTGGTATCGACCCTTCTGGTTTCGCTGCTCGCGACCACGCTGCTCTGGTCGTGCTGGAAGTCTGGGCAGACCGATGGGAGCAGGTCGGGACCTATGCTGCCCACGTCGATCCTCCTACACTGTGGAAGCAGATCAAGAGCATTGCTGCTCAATACGGAGGCCGCCCTCTGATCGTGCCGGAGCGCAACGGTGTCGGCAACGCAATCATCAGCATGGCTATCGCAGAGGGGTACGGCAACATCTTCCACGAGGGTTTCGGAAAGCCTGGTATGTGGACCTCTGACGTATCAGCACAGAAGATGATTAGCGACCTGTGCGATGTGTCCGAGTCGGGCACTCTGGTACTCCGTGACATGGATCTGGTAGACCAGCTTGCCACATACAAGAATGACAAGGTGGTCGAGCGGTCAGCCAAGTCGGAGATCCTGGGGAGCCGACGCGAAGATGGGCGTCGGTCTCGACACCACTGGGATAAGGTGAGCGCTCTGTTGATGGCAATCCAGGGTGCTCGCAGCTTGCCCAACAGGTACCGTCGTCGCGACGTGAAGCATGTCGGAGCGGAGGCTGTACTGTTCCCTGGGATGTCCTGGGATGACATCGACCGTATCCGGCACCAGCAAGAAAGAGAAGCCAGCCGAAAGAAGAATCCGTGGCGAAAGAGGCATCACGGGGTATACAAGAAGAAGGGTAGCGCCTCGCGCCGCCGACGGAGGTAGTATGAAGCCGCAAGAGATCCAAGGTCTGATCGCCGCCCACAAGTCCCAGAATCAGGGGCTCATCGACCAGTGGAATCGGTGGCTGGAATACTACCGTGGCGAGTACTGGGGGAAGCTCTCGGAACAGGACGGGGACGATGAGGTCGCTGTGGACACCAACTACACCTATGCTTTCGTTGACACGATGGCGGCTGGTGTGGTCCCGGCCAAGCCTGCTGTATCTCTGATCGTGCGCTACCCTGCCCTGAAGGAATCGCGCCGGGCTCGTGAAGCTCTGTGCAACGTGACCTTCCAGCGCAACAACCTTGCCCGCAAGCTGCGCCGCAACGCTGGTCTCACTGGCATCTGCGGCTGGTCCTTCGTCAAGGGGTCCTGGGAGTCTGTGAGCAAGCGGGTGGTGTTCCATCCCAAGGATCCCCGGTTCCTCTGGGTCGATCCTGATGCGGCTGAGTGGGAAGACGTGCGCTACATCATCGAGGCTGTACCTCTTACCAAGGCCCAGTTCGATGCTCGCGTCAAGCGTCAGGGCGGTTACAACAAGGAGTCAGCGGAGAAGGCCATAGCTGATGCATACCCAGACTGGGGTCGGGCTGATGGCGATGACTCCCGTCGGGATGCTGTGTCCAAGGTCTTCAAGTGGGTGGTGGTGTACGAGGTGTATGACTTCGTTGAGGGGAAATACTACCACGTCCTGGAGGATGTCGAGAAGCCCCTGATGGAGTCTGGTCTTCCCTACAAGTTCCTGAGGAACCGCTTCTACCCTGTGGTCTTCAACGACACCCTGGCCAATGTCTTTGGTGTCTCTGATGTGGGGCTCATCGACCGGCTCCAGAAGATGCTGAACGAGCTGGACACCCTGATGCTCCAGTTCGCAGAGGCGTGCATCCCTGTGGGCATGTTCAACAGCTCTGCTGTGGACGATCCGCAACAGGTGGGTGACGACCTGGCTGATGCGTCGGGCCCCCGTGATCTGGTGGACGTACCCCTGAAGGCTGGTATGCGAATGTCGGATGTACTTCAGTACACACAGACGCCCACCCTGAATCCACACCACGACCAGATTCGCAACATCATCATGTCTGCCATCGAAACCCTGCTGGCCCTCCCTGGGTTCCGTCGGGGTGAGGTGGGTCAGGCTCACATTGCAACTGAGGTTGCTGCTGCCATGGCGGCTCTTCAGTCCAGGAATGGCAATCGAGTGGCTGTGATCCACGATGTCATGGCCTGGTGCGCGCGTGCTACCATGGCGCTGACCGAAGAGATGATGGGACGAGAAGATGTCGTCTATGCAGCTTCCGTACAGGACGAGACGGTCGAGATCACCAGACGTGAGCTGCGGGCCCTGGATCCCAAGAGCCATTCTGTGTGGTGGGATGACAGCTACTTCTCCTACAAGATCAGCAGCTACAACTCTCCTGATGACTCCTTGCCGGTACAGCTCCGCAACCTCTCTCAGTTCCTCCCCACCTTGATCAACCTTCCTGAGTCCAAGCGATACGTCCTGGTCGAGAAGCTGTACGAGATGTTGGGCATCAACCCTGACGAGGTGATGTGGGACACAGAGACCCTGGACAAGATGAGCAAGGATGTCACCAAGGCGCTGCTCATGCAGCAAGCCCAGGAGAACGGTGGGCAAGCTCCCCTGACCGATGGTAAGCAGCCCGGCCCGCCTCAGGACGGTCGAATGACCCCCTCGGGGGATCAGGTCGCACAGCCCGGCGTCGGCCCCGGAGGTGAGGTGGGCGGCGTCAACACAACTCCCGAGACCCTTCCTGGTATGCAGGGTGGGGCTGGCATCGGAGCTTGACATGCCAAGATACAAGGAAGACAAGAAGGCTCGCTCTCAGGCTGTGAAGGAAGCCTTTGAAGAGTTGCACCCGGGGAAGAAGACCAGTGCTGCGGCTATGCGGGCTGGTTCGGTGGCGGCTTCTGTGAAAACCCCAAAGCCCTCAGGTGGAAAGGGATCTCCCACAAACATCAGGACCAAGAGGCCGCACGAGCACCCCAGTTACCCACTGACGAAAGGTGTTCGGGGTGAGTGGAACCTGCGCCTGACACAGGTCAAGAAGCTGGGAGTTAGTGACGGCTGTTCTCTGGGTAGTAATAAGGACGGCTACTACTGTTACACACACAGGACCAGAAGCAAGAGCTATCCTACCCCCATCAAGATTCCAATCGACAAGATCAGGTTCGTCGCTTCGACATCCTGACAACCAGAGAGGACCAACCATGAGTGAGATCAATCAGAATCCCTGTGCTCCACCTCCGATCAGGTGGAAAGACTTCAAGTTCATCCTGTTCACCAACTGTGGCGAACGGTGCTCTTCGTATCAGTATGGGGCATGGTGGCGGTGGCACAGGTTCCCGCTGCTTCCCCAGCTCCACATCAGGTACGGTGATGACTACAACAGCCACTCCTTCAGTTTCGACTGGCTGTTCTTTCATGTCTGGGACGCCATGAGCCCCGACATCGGAATCAACATCCAGCTTGACGACCAGTGCTTCAAGATCCAGGCACACCTCCCCTACCTGCACCTTCTGTTCAAGGTCCCTCTGTTCCCCTCCCGCTGGAGTCAGAAGACCTGGCGTATTCGTTCCCGTAGGTGGTTCTGATGCCTATCTACAACTACAGATGCCCTGTGTGCGGGACCGACGATGAGGACATCTTCCGGCTGGATGAAGTCTGCGAGCTGGTGGACCCACCGGGACATGGCGTAGCCTGTCAGCACTGTGGTGTGACGGCACGCATTCTGGTGGGTGGTGAGCGTACAGTAGGCAGGCCCGAACTTTCCAGCTTCGCCGTCGAAGGGACAGACATCAACTGTCAGTCCAGAGCCGAGGTGGAAGCCTGGAAGGCCGAACATCCACAGGCCGACGTTTTGGTGCCCGGGACCGTAGAGCGCAAGCGGTTCGACGATCATGCGCGCTCCAGGCTTGATCGCCATGCCGACAGGCTTGGCTTTCGAAACTGGGAGGCGTGTAAGGCCGACGCCCGTCGGAAGCAGGGGCGGTAGCTTGACAGCTCTGCCCCGTTGTGGTACCCCCTCTATGTAGAGGTCATCCATGCCCGAAGCTCGCACCCCCGCTGACGCTGTTCAACAGAAGCTGCGGGAAGTCCTGTCCAAGTTCCAGTCCAAGGTGTCAGGGCGGTCTGCCCCGACTGGTGGACGGGAACCTCCTGGTGCGCCCGAGGCTCCTGCCGCTGAGCGCAGTCCGGACGCACGGGCTGACTTTGAGGTAGCCGAGGGTGCTCTGGGCACCGATACGATGGCTGAGCGGATTCCGCAACGGCCCAGTCCTACAAGGCTGGACCTGATCACCGATGCACCCCCCGAAGCTGTGCGTCTCATCAGTGCGGTCATGCTCCGAGGGGGCACCCCCTCCGACCTGATCACTGTACTGGGGCAAGCAGGCTTCACCATCAGGCGTAACGAGCAAGCGCCGACACTCGTGTAGGAGTACACCATGAGGACCAAGCAGTTCAACTTCCTCACCCCTGGTCTCTGTATCGAAGAGGCCGCACCCCCTGCCGACAGTGGTGGTGATGGCGGGAGTGCCCCCGCTGCCGCTGAGCCGGCTGCCGAACCTGCTGCGGGTGAACCGGCTGGTGGAGGAAGCGAGCCTGAAGGTGCGGCTGCTTCGACTGAGCCCGAGACCACCTACGCCATCCCTGACTTCGACTTCAACGACTGGAACGGTGAGGTCGATGGGATCCATGAGGTGCTTCACCCCGTAGTCAAGGGAGTCTCAGGGTACTACACCCCGAGGCTGACCGCTGCGGAAGAGGCCCGTCAGGCCGCCGAGCGTGATCGGGATCTGTGGAAATCCCTGGTGGACGATCCCAATCAGGTCGATCAGTTCGACTCCATGAAGACTGAGCACCAGGCGGCTATCGAGGCCGAGCAGGCCCGGTACGCACAACTGGAAGCTCAGTTCACCCAGGCCCAGGAAGAGCTGAACCGGGTCGCGGAGACTCAGGCTGTGGCGTGGTACCGGAAGAACGCGGAAAAGCTCAAGGATCCTGAATTCAAGGGGCGCGTCTTCAAGCTGATGAAGGAAGAGGGTCTGGACTCTGACTCGGCTGTTCAGTTGGCCGAGCAGCCCCCTGAGGTCATCGAGCTGGTGAAGGGGTACATGGCTGAGGGCCTTCCCCCCCAGTACGCCGTGCGGATGGCCATGAATGATCTCAACCAGCCCTACGGTGACGGGCGCCCCGCCGCTGAGGTTCCCCCAGTCGCTGGTGACCAACCCTTCCAGAGCCAGCCAGGGCTCAGTGAGCCTGACCTGGCCGACCCCTCTCTGTCACCCGCTGAGGCCCGCAAGAGGGCGGCGCGGGAGGCCCATCGAGCTGCCACCGAAGGATAGTCCTCCGGCCGGATCTTTTTTCTCCCAGAGGGGTTGACAGGCGCTTCTCTTCTGAAGTATATCACCTTGTAGGAGGTTCCCACCATGCCCGCTGCCACCCCCGAACGCATCCTCGCGACCGCCCTTCAGAAGCTGGAGAAGCGGTTCACCCAGCTCGCCTTCCCCTGGTCTCCCTTCATCAGCAAGATCCTGACGGGGAACCAGTTCGACCGCGAGTCGGCTGGGAAGACGCCCTACATCGAGTTCCGCGTCCTGGTCGGCGGTCCCGGTGAGACGCACCAGATCATCGGCGGTTCCGAGTCCTACGCCAGTGGCCTGAAGGACATCCCCCGCAAGGGCAACATCTACGGCACCCGCCTGATCCACGTCTACGAGATCCCTGGTGCCGACATGGCCAAGGCCCACTACCCAGAGGGCACCGAGGAGCTGATCAAGCAGTATCCCGAGGCGGCTCTGTCCCAGATCCGTCGGGAGCTGGCGACCCAATTCTGCCTGGGTACCGAGGGGAACGGTCTGTTGACCCTCAACGGTCAGCGCACCTACGCCCCCGACGGTACGGCTCGCACGGGTCTGTTCGAGAACAACGCCCGTGCTGCCCAGACCAACACGGTGCTGGGGCTGGCCAAGGAAGCTGCCGCTGTGGGCGCCGTCCCGGGCTGGTACCACCAGCACGGTGCCATCACCAGCATGGCCAACAACGGTGAGCGGATCTTCCAGCAGGTCTCTGGTCGCGCCTCCCGTGCCCTCCAGGACCAGACCGGCTCTGTGGACTTCTACATGGCCGACGAGACCAGCTACTACAACTTCCTCGACAACCGGCGCGGCCAGGTCATCGTGAACGACGTGCCGAAGGGCATGGACGGCTTCGAAGACGACCGCAAGGGTGTCAAGGTGCTGACTGGTGTGATGTTCGTGGAAGACGTCATGGACCCCGCCAGCGCCGATGTCCTGGCCTGGGGCGGCATCATCTACGCCCTCAAGACCAGTACCTGGAAGATGCGCTTCTGGAACGAAGGCCCCAGCAACAGCAAGGGCTTCCTCCACATGCGTCCGCTCCAGAAGGCCCAGAACAAGGACGCCTGGATCCAGGAAATCGTGACCCACATGCAGCTCTGGACCGAGGTCCTGCCCTGCAACGGCCTGATCGTCGGCGGTCACAACCCGTAGCCCTGGGCTGCGGGTTTTCCCCCCTCTCCTACAGCCTCCTCTTCCCCTCCCTGACAGGCACAAGACACACAGGAGACCGTCATGGATCTCGCGTTCGCAGGCGACCTGACCAAGGTCACGACCACCCCCGAGTACCCCCTGGGCACCCGCTGTGGGATCCCCGCTTCCAACATGAGCAAGGCGGCTCAGTACCAGACCGCTGATCGTGGTGACAGCGAGTGGGTCTACGTCTACAACGACAGCGGTTCCGATCTGGTGGTCGGTGAGCTGATCGCTCGCAAGACCGCCGCTGGCGCCTACGCTGTGCGCCAGGCTCCGGCCAACTGCCCCAAGCCTCTGCTCGTCGGCGTCTGTGTCAAGGTGATCCCGGACGGCTACTACGGCTGGGTCCAGTGCAAGGGCTTCGTCTACGGTGGTGTGGTGTCGATGAACGCTGACTTCCGCGACCGGGGTCTGTTCTCTGGTGCCGTGGCTGGGCGTGCCTACCTGGCGAGCGCTGCCGTGACCGACGCTGAGCGCGGTCCCTTCGGCCTGGGCATCGTCAACAACGCTGCCGGTGCTGCGGGTGCCCGGATCGCCGCCTACATCGACTGCCCCGGCGCGTAGCCGGGCGCTGAGGGGCCCTGAAGGGTCTCCCCCCGTGCCCTTCGGGCTCCAGCCCCACGACCCGGCGTAGTTGGTCCTCCGCTGGGCGTGGGGCTTCCCTTTGGGCGTGAGTCGTGCTACGGTATAGGAGACCTTCGGAGAGACCGAGATGAACTCACTGGCTCAGCTCAGGCAGGCTGTCTTCGACATCGGAGATTGGTCACCAGTCCAATCGGACGAAGCTGTTGCGCGGGCTGACAGGTTTCTCAACCGGGTGCTCCAGAAGCTCCCGCACAAGTTCCCCAGGCTGTTTGAGCGACAGATTACTGTGTGGTCGCAGCCTGACAGCAACTCCGTTGCCGGTGATGCTACCGACCGGCTCAACGCTGTGCTCGACGGAACCCTTGCTTGGGTGATGGAGCTACAGAAGGCGCCGGCTACGGTGGATTGGGAGACTGACGGTTCCTGGGAAGGACGTCAGTTGGAGTATCAGGATGCAGACGGGGCGTGGCACAGTAACCTCATTCGTGAGGTCTGGACGGATCCTGTCAGCGGACTGTATCGGTTGTCCCTCTTGCATCCTATCGAGAACACTACTGACAGTGAGTACCGTATCTGGACGCCCCAGCTTGTGCTGCCTGGTGACGTGATCAAGGTTCGGAATCCCTGGATGTACACCTCGCTGGGCGAGACCCCCCTCTTCTTCAATGACGGCGGTGCCCCCCAGGTCTATGATCTCAATCAGCTCTTTGAGCTTCGGGCTCAGGTTGATTCATACGGGACCCCCAACACCATCTGGCCTGGCCCTCAGTTTTCGCTACCGGGACCAGAAGAGAAGCCTGTAGTCAAGGACTCTCCGGAGCAGCAGGGAGCCACATGGGATGGCCCCGACCCCCCTGGTACCTTTGAGTACCGGATAACGTACACCTGGGGACGGCGGCCGACTGACACGCTCTCTCCCGGGCTTGGCCTTCGTGAGCCCCTGTTCGAATCAGCTCCGAGTCCTGTATCGGATACTCGGACTGTGGTGGCTGGGGGCCCTGCCACGCTGATCAAACTACCAGCTATTGACTGGATGCTGAATTTCTACAATGCTCTGGGTGGCGGTGCCCCCTATGAGCGTGATCAGAAATCAGGAATCCGTATCAGGATCTGGCGCCGTCGCACCGCATCTACTTCGTCTGGCGGAACTGTAGACCATGAGTCTGTGTACGACACCTTCGGGTGGTGCCTGCTGGCTGAGGTAGACGGACACGTCGCTACCTACACGGACGACGGGTCGGTCCTGGTAGATCGGCGTAGGCGCCTGAAGACCGTGCTCCACTACGACTCGATCATGATCTGGCCACGGCCCACCGAGGTGGCTGAGATCCGCATGGATGCTGTGCTTCGACCACAGCCCTTGGAGCATGACAACGATTCCCCTGTGATGGCCGAGGAAGGTCTGGGCTACCTGATCTACTCTGCCGCGCACCTGCTCTACATGTCTCTGAATGAGAAGACCTGGGCTGAGAGTGCCCTGGATCTTGCTCAGATAGAGGAGGCGGATCTCGCAAAACACCGAGGGCGCCTTACCAACCACCGCCGCCGCAGACGACTGTCTCGTGGTGGCAGACACCGCACTCAGTAGAAGGACCAAATGTCAGAACCTCACATCACCAACGACACGCTCCTGGCACTCCAGCCTGGTATGACCCTGCGCTCTCCCGTCCCGGTGAAGCGGGACATGTACGACTACGCTCAGATTCTGGCTATCGCCAGGAACGACTCCGGGTCTGAGTTCCTGTGCGTCATCGTGAGCGTCAAGCAGGGCACTGTCTCCAGTGACGCCGCCAACTTCCGGCTCCGCTACAACAAGTACCTGATCCACGACCCGTACAACAGGTTCGGGGAGGGTCTCGATGGCCTCCCCGTCGGCCGCCTGGTTCCCATGTCCAAGGCCCAGCAGGCCGAGGTTCAGGACCTGGCTGACGCAGTGAGCTGATGCCCCAAGACGGGACCACGCTTCGACACCCTCTGGTGGGAGACCGCCCGGCAGAGGCTGATGGAGTACGCTTCGCCCGGGGTCAGGACGATCATGTCCTGGCTCCGGCAGACTATGCTGAGCGCATCTCAGGATTCAAGCTTGGCTACGACGGATCACTGGAGCCTATTCAGGGATCCTGTCCTCTCGTCCCAGACTACGGAGCAGGATACCCCCCCTACGACACCCTGAACGGGATCTTCCATGCTGTGATCCATCGGGGGGGACCACAGTCCATCTTGCTTGCGCATGTGGGGAATGAGCTGTGGGAGTTTCAGGGTTGGAACCAGCAATGGCGAGTCTTGATCGGCTCTACGGGTCTGCTCAAGGAAAACCTGACCAGTGCCCTTCGCCCAGGCCGCTTCCCCACCCAGTTTGTTGCAACCCCTGCTGGAGTGGTCATCATCCCCCAGACAGGGCGAGCGCTCTTCTACGACGGTGAAGTCCTCGCCGGCTTCGGATACCGTAAGGCACCAAGCGCCCCCTCCGTGAGCTGGATCAAAAGCAACAGCGATCAGCTCAAGCACGACAGTAATGGTGGCGGTCCCTCGGAGCTGCCCTTCTTCGCCACAGAGCTGTTCGGTCTGGGCGCCACTATGCGGACGACGGACGGATCTATCCTCATCTCCGGTGGTGGTGTTGAGCTTTCACAGGGTCACCTTCAGCAAGCCCTGTATACGGTGGCTACGCGATGGATTGATCGGTGGGGCAACCTGTCACCCATCGGACACCGCCTGAGGATTTCAATCCCCCATGAGGAGTCTGGTGCCTGGAACAATGGTGTGTTCGAAGTAGACCGGGCTCTGAAGGTTGTAGGGCTCTCTGGCATCGAACGGGGCTCCGACCACACCGTAGGGCGGATCGTGTGCCAATCGAAGGATCTGCGCTCAAGCGGCGACCCTGGTCTCTACGAGCTGCCTGGGCAGTTCCCCTCCGCATGGGCCACCATTCCTGAGAATGTGTCGGAGCACTATTCACTCAGCCACTCCGACATGGAGCTGGGTCTTCCAGTTGTGGACACTCTCCCTGTTCCAAATTTCAGGCTGGGGCAGATGGCAATGAGTCGCTTCT
>Ga0099851_1001106_pt1 | contig 11487 bp, 21 predicted proteins | sample CB_VirMetaG_6_FD_78176 | JGI IMG/M metagenome (GOLD analysis project Ga0099851, IMG submission 78176) | Freshwater to marine saline gradient viral communities from Chesapeake Bay - CB_1508_2 Viral MetaG | ecosystem: Environmental > Aquatic > Marine > Coastal | place: USA: Chesapeake Bay... | reverse complement strand
GAGTCAGGCACTGGTAATTTTGAGGCAGACGGTATGAAGTTCATTATGTCCACAATTACAGGATTGGGGTTAGTATGATAAAAGAATGGTGGTATCGTATAGCGTACTGGTTAGAGAATGATACGCCTAGTAAACGTTTGTTTGCGAAAGCGTATCAAGTGTTAGTTGCGTTATGTGTTATAAATATAATAATCAAACTACTTATGAAAGGGTGGTAATGTAATGGGTACAGTATCGGCAGTGTTATTGAAGTGTGGTTCGGGTGTTGAACCTGAACCTGTTGTAATTAATGGGTTAGAGTCAATTCAGTCGTTGGTTGGTGGCAATATTGAGGCTGTGCGTATTTTTGCACAGAAACAAGACGCTGACGAACCGTTTGAGTTGGTTGGTTATTGCGATGATGAGGGACGAATCAAAAATTCGGAAATGAATTGGCTTGCTAGTGCGTTGTTCCGTCAAGAGATTCGTGGTAACGTTGTTGTTGTCACTGACGCTGGTGACGGTGAGGACGGTGATGTTCCTGATACGTTTGTCAAATGGTTGATGAGCAGTTTCTTGCAACGTGTAGCCGAAACCTATAATGAAGCAACCTTTATTGCGGAAGTAATGAGGTTCGCTGTAGAAAATCATCTCGTTCCTGAGGAAGAAGTTAAGGAAGTGATGGACTCTATGGGTCAAGATATTGAAGATGAGGGTAGAACGCCTGAAACGATGCAAAAAATGAATGAATTGTTGGAAAAAATATTGAAAGCAGTTCAGGATTATCATGCGAAAGAAGATGGAGTGCAATTGGTTGGTGAGATTGAAGATTGGCTCAAAACAGAAACGGAGAAATAATGAAAGCGCCATTGGGAAAAACATTATATCCGAAAGGATATTACGAATGTGCGTTATGCGGGCATGGTGTAGAAATCCATGTTCGTATGACGGACAAACCTATGTGTAGTAGGCATGGGGTTATGAAACTATCTAAGAAACCTAGCGGTTTCGGAAAGGAATCAGAATGAATCTTTATCGTGGTACGTTCAGTATTTCGTTTGACGTTTACGCCAATAACGAAGACGATGCTGCAGATAATCTATATATGCAACTAGATGAATCTATAACGCATGGTATCAGCGCTGCGGCGTTCGCATTACATGACGACATAGATATAATAAGCAAAGATATACAATTCCAAATAGATTGGGACAACTACAGAAACGGAGATAAATAATGAGTACAATTAAATGGTTAGGTGAAGATATTAAAGGTTACCGTCCTGATTGGACGGACGACCAGTGTGATTATGTTATGGACGAAATCGGTACACAGTTAGCAGAAGCCTGTATTGAATATGGGTATGAAATATTGGAAAAATTAATTGCAGAGTTTGAGAGAGACCAAGAAGATGATTGGTGGGACGCAATAAAATGAACAAAGAAAACGAAATAACACGATTAGTCCGAGCAGGGTGGGGTGATTTAGCCGTTGAATATCTTGTCGGTTGTATATCATCTCTTTGTTCCGAAGAACAACTAGATACACTTATAACAAAGTTACGAAAGGAGTCATTGTGACCGTAGAACAATGCGGAATAGCATCACACGAAGAATCGTGTTTATGTGACGTTCGCCCTGCCAAATCAGTCATGGTGTCCAAAGACGCTGTGTTTGACATGTGGCAAGGTGAACGAATAGCAGAAATCTTAGGTTATGTCAAAGGTCGGGAATGGACTAATGACACAATCCTAGAATATCTAGAAACATTGTTGTATGTTCATGACCTATGGGCAGAATATGGCGGAATTTATTATGCTAATGAATCCGACATTATACCTCTACAGTTCCCTGAATCTTACAATAGTTTGCAGAAATGGAAACTGATTCGTGACAGCGTTATGGCTGCCGCACACCAGCACCCAACGCTGCACATTATAGATATATTGAAACGGCTTAACGTGTCATTGGAACAGTTTATTTGTGCCGTCAGCATCAATAAACATAAACATGTTATGACTGAAGATGAGTTCAGAAACTTCAGTGATTCAATGATTAATGCCGAAAATAGAGGTTATGCTCATATTGCCCGTTTGTTCCAAACAGGCAAAACTACCATGACTTATTGGAAAAAACTATTCAGAGTTAGCAGAGACATTAAAAAGTTAAATAACGGAAAGGTATACTAGAACTATGAGAGAAAATGAAACAGTAGAACAAATGAACGAAAGAATCCGTAAACATAAACACAAAGTTTACAATGAAATCAAGAATGACCCTAGTGAAAAAGCCCAAAAATTATGGGCTAAACTGAAACAAGAATTTCCCAATTTAGATAGTCAATTATGAAGATTGTCTATGCTGTAACTGTATTAACATTTATTTATATTCTATTACTTAATATCTAAAAGGAGAAAATGATGCGGGTAGACGAACTAAATAAAGTAGTCTATATTAGACAATCTTGGCTTGGTGATATGGCTATTTGTCCAGAACGTGCCAGACTTGGTTTAGTTCGTCCAGAGTTCCGTACAGGTTCTGACGCAACCATTATAGGTACTTCAATCCATACAGGTATTGAGGCAGTTCTTAATGGTTCGGCAAAGAATTTTGGTGACATGTTAGAGTTTGTTGCCAATGATTATGAGTCATTGGAAACAACTGATTACAAGAAAACCAACATTAATCAAGAGGAAATTCCACAATATTTGGAATCCATGTCAAAGGCTTTTTATGATACAATTTTACCTAAAGTAAAATTGGGTGGCAAAACAGAGTTACCGTTTAAAACCCCTTTAGGCATAGACGTAAACGGTTACGCTGTTTGGCTTGAAGGCACAATTGATTATGTTGATGATAACGGTGTTGTATGGGATTGGAAAACAGCGAAGAAATCCTACAGTCAATCCAGTAAACAGAAATCCGCTATTCAACCAACTGTTTATACTTATGCGGTATCTGAACAGTTGGGGCTTGAACCGAAGTTTAATTATGGTGTAATGATTCGGCAACTAGACCCGAAGGCACAGATTGTGCCAATTCATCGGGGTGCTGAACATTGGAATTGGTTAAAACATCATGTTCGTGGCGCAGTAACAATGGCGTTACGAACTGGTGTAGATAATCAATGGATAACGAATGATGAAAGTGCGTTATGTTCAGAGTCATGGTGTTCATTTTGGAGTGTCTGCAAAGGCGCTTTCAATTGCCATGACGTTGAATAAGGGTATGATATAGTTAGTTCACAACAATAAACAGATAGGAGATAGTTATTACTACAGTAAACAGAGACCAATCAATTGTTATTCAGGTTGCAGGTAAAATTGCTGCCGATATAACACCAAAGACAGATGATGTTCAAATGAATATCGCTAATTTTGTCTTGGCATTAGACGCAACGGTAGACGCATTGTTTGCCAAAATGGGTATGACGGGTGAAGCACCAACGCAAGAAGAAATGTTGGTTCAAGCGTTCCCGAATAGCCAAGTAGTAACACAGCCAGCACAACCAGCGTTTCAACCAGCACAAGGTGGTCAAGTTCGTATCAAAGGTACGCAACATGGTCCGATTCCAGCATGGTTGTACACTGAATGTGCGAAGAAAGGTGTCACCGAAGTTTGGGACAACCGTGACGGTTTAGCAGTGAACCCTAAACGTCCTTGGTTTAAATCAACCACAGGTACAGAAGCGTTTTGGGAACCACGAGTTAGACGGTAACCGATGACCGACCCCGATTATGTGGGTCGTTGGGCAAAGTTAGGGCGTGGAGAAGTTCTCTCCACGCCCGACTTGTCTACGGCATCACTTTCATATTATACACCTTTACATAAAGCCGCAGACGATTATGTTCACTGGGCGCAAACACCACAAGAACGAATCTATTTAGGGTTTCATGAAATAGATTCACAAATGCGTGGCATTGCACCATCAGAGATGTGCATTATAAACGGCTATTCTCATAGCGGTAAAACGTTAGCATTGTTACAAATTCTTGTAGCCAACAAAGACAAACGAGTAATCTATTTCTGTCCCGATGAACCACGAACATTAACATTAATCAAACTTGCTTGTGTAACACACGGCATTGACGCAAACATTCTAGAAGAACGCATATCACAAAACGATAGACAATCCATAGAATTGTTGCGCAACACAGCATTAGAACACTTCCCTAATTTGGCGGTGTTTGACCAAACTGTGTCGTTGATTGAAATGGAACGTGCATTATCGGAAACAATAGACGTATTAGGTGACCCGCAACTAATTGTTGTAGACTATTTGGATTTGATTACTGGTGGCGGAGAAGATGTCCCGTCTAAAGCCAACAGCATTAAAGCATTCGGTAAACGTCATAATATTCCGTTGATTGTTTTGCATCAGTCAAGTCGTACTGCTGGTGCTGACGGACGTAAAATGACTATCAGTTCGGGTGCTTACGGTGGTGAACAACAAGCAACACACATTGTTGGTGTACGCCGTAAACGGTTTGAGATAGAGGGACACATTCGTGACCTACAAGAAAAATTAGACAAAGCCTCAAACGCTGAACGTATAATGTCCAAGATAGAAGAACTGCAATACAACTTGCGTATCCACATGGATACTGTCACGTTGAACTTGGTTAAATGTAAACGTCCTGCGTCTGTCCTGTTGGACGATATGGATTTCTTGATTGAGGCAGGAACTGGTCGGTTGAAACGGTTAGAAAACGGGGTGTTACCATACCGACTTGAAGAAAACATTGTGCAACCCGAAGTAGAACAATTATCCATGCAAGAAATTCTCACAGATTGGTAAAGGGGGTATATGATAGACGACAAACTATTAGACAATTACATCAAATTGTTTCGTGGTCGTGGTGACGTTTACGGCACAGACAGTGGCGGTTGCGCTAAACTACCATTGAATCGTGACACATTTGAACGTCACCTAACAGGCACAGAACGTATCGGTGTATATCCAATTGTACCTATTGACGGTGTGCCGTCCGTTGTGTGGGGCTGTTCAGATTTTGACCTAGGATTAGAAAAATCTTTATATCAAGCCCGACAGTTACATGACGCACTACGTGCAGGTGGTGTCATCTCGTGGATAGAACGTTCACGTTCCAAAGGCTACCATGTTTGGGTGTTTGCCACAGAACCAGTGTCCGCCGAGATTATGCGCAACATGCTATTGGCTGCACATCAAGTCGCTGACGTACCAGCCACAGAAGTAAACCCCAAACAAACCACACTCAAACACGGACAATACGGCAACTATGTCCGTTTACCATACCCCAACTACACTGACGACACAACACACAACCAACGAGTTCTAAACCCCAACGACTTCCAATCAGTTCTACATATCTGCGACTTCGTAGCAATGGCTACAGCCAACCGTACATCACCAGCAGACATCGCCCGCCTCGCTGCACATTATAAACCTATAATCAAACCAACTCCTGGTATTATGCACACAGAATATGATGCCACATTAGACGAGGCTATGCAAGTTCTGTCTCCGCTAGGTAAAGTCATTTGGCGTGACGGACCATTACCGTCCAAAGACCGTTCATCAACATTAGCCAAACTCGGCTACGAGTGCGTCCAATCAGGACTCAACCCCAGTCAAACCAAAACTATTATTAAAACCGCTGACAAGCGGTGGGGTAAATATCATTTACGTGCTAACGGCGACCTAGAAATAGACAAACTAGTTATACGGGTACATTCATGACAACCATTCTAGCAATACAAGGTGACGACTATTGTGCAATCGGTTCAGACTCACAATGGACAGATGATTACGGGCGTGTCGGCAAAATGACACAATCCAAAATAGTAACAGTCGGCAAATACTTTATAGGTGTCGCAGGCGACACACGAGGCGCAAACATCATACAACACGTATTTAACCCACCACAACTACCACCCAAACTATCAGGCAACAAACTCACAAAGTTTATAGTGAGCCAATTCATTCCAGCCTACAGAGAATGTTTGGAACAAAACGGTTTAGGTTTACCACAATACGAATCCAATCCAGCAGAAGCATCTATAGACACATTAGTGTGCGCTAACGGTGTTATCTATCAAATAGACTCCGACTACAGCACAGAAATGGACGCAAACAATCTGTACGCTATCGGCTCAGGGTCACATTATGGGCTGGGTGCAATGCAAATGTACGCTAGTAATAAAAAAATAACCCAAACATCAGCGAAACGTGTTCTGATAAAATCATTAACTATCAGCGCCAAATTTGATGGTAACTCTGGCGCACCATTCCACACATTTATGCAGATTAGGAAAACATGAAAAAAGCACACAGCCAGTTCATAGAAACAAAACCCATACCAAAAGGTCGCCCAAGAATGACCCGATATGGACGTGTCTATACACCAGCAACAACCCTAGAATCAGAAAGCATTATACGCAACACATACTCAGGACCAAAATATGAAGGTGACGTTGTTTTAGTTTGCACATTCAAAAAAGAAGGCATCACTATTAGTATACATGAAACTAGTCCTAAAGTTAAAACGAAAACAAAACTACGTGGCGACCTAGATAACTACATAAAGTTATTAATGGACGGATTGAACGGTGTTGCATGGAATGACGATAAACAAGTAACAGTGATTGTAGCAGGTAAAGAATGACAAAAAAATCTGACTACGATATTGGACCAATGCCCCACGATTGGCAAACAGACTTATCGTTTGGACATAAAGGTGAAAAACTTGTATCCGAATTTTTAGAAAAGATTAGTAGCGGTGCGTTTGAGGTTAAAACAGACCGATACCGTAACGGCAGAATGGTGTTAGAAATGGTGCAGAATCCTCGCCGCCGTCTTGACGACAACGGCGAACCATTATGGCAACCATCAGGTTTAGCAGTGACAAAAGCGGAATGGTGGGTGTACGTGTATGCCCTTGACGGTTCGTTTGTGATTGTGTCTGTGCCACGCATTAAACGTTATTTGAAAGCCAACAAAGATAGATTCAACCCGAAAAACTACCATAAGTTTGCGTGGCGTAGCGGTAATCCCAGCATGGGATACCTGCTACAACCTGAAGATGTTATGGACATGATGATAAATGAAAAATATGATTCCTGAAAATATACCTAATCAAAAAAAGTATCGTTCCACCGAAATAGAATGGTTAATGCAACCATACGAACAGGAAAACGATTACGATGATGACATCATGTTGTTTGACGCTGTTGCTGAAACCGTAGCATCTATGGACGAAACGGATAAGCAAATGATATACTTGATATACTATGAAAGAAGGACGTTTCAAGAAGCGGCACGTATTGTGGGGATATCTGCAAAATCGCATGCGTGGCGTAAAACTAAATCGGCTGTACAAAAACTGGAAGTTTTGTTAAAACAAAACCCAGTCATTATGGATATATTAAACAAAAAATATGGCATACTAGGAGAACAATGAAAAAACAATACACAACATTCAACAAAGCAGCAGATGCGGCATTAACAAAACTACGGGCAGAAGCATCAACAACATTACCTGACCCCAAAATGTTTAAGCCAATAGAAACCTACATTAGTAAATGGATTAAAAGTTTGCAACTTGGTAACGCTGAAGAATCCGACACAGAACTAGCAATACTAGTATTAGAACGTGCAGGCATACAAGCATTACAGTGGCTACTGGACAATCACCCACCGTTCCAACATGAAGAAATGGTACAGTTGTTGTGCCGTAAACAACACGACTATGGACACAACAACATCACCAACTTCGGGATTATCGGTGTAGCGATTCGTATATGCGACAAAATTGCACGTATAGATAACCTGAGTAAACGTAGCCAACCCAACAACGAATCATTAGTAGATTCATACATTGACATTGTGGGCTATGCTATGATAGCAATTATGTTGAACGAAGATTCGTTCAAGTTACCGTTGAAAGGAGATAAGCGATGACAGTCACGGTTCGCTGTAACAACTGTAAACACGTTTTTCAAAACGATGAGAAACGAACAATCGGTTGCTATTGTGAGAGCGATGCCCCAACATGGATAGCAGTCGCACCAAATAGTCGTGTGCTATCTATGTCCTATTCCAATTATGATATACTAGAGGAAACAAAATGAGTGAACAAACAGAATCAAAATACGGTAAAGAAGGAACACAATACTCAATAGGTGAAGATAAAATATTCATCAACATGGAGTTCGTAATCTCAACCTTAATGGGCATAATCGTAGTAATGCGAGACATCTTAGGCAAAGATTTTAAATCAGAAAACGGATTAGAAATAGACCAAATTGTAGAAGGAATTGCACAACAACTATATGACCAAATTACCGCAAACAACTAACATAGAAAAACTGCGTCACGAACTAGCCGTAATGAAAAAAGAACTGAAACGTTACGGGTCACCACAAACGTTTATAAACAAAGTAGCCGACATAGAAGTGGCTATACGCAAACTGGAACATTTCCGTGACATCTAGTGAACACGAATGGGACCCTGAGGACCTGAACGAACTGTTATATTTGTTTGACAAAGACGACATCAGCGAACTAGAAGGCATATTCACCAACATAATCAAAGACGACAGTGACGGATTCGTAGTGGAGTTCGTCATCTCTGTCCTTGCTGCACGAGAACTAGTAGAACTATATCTACGGGCACAGACTGGCGATGAAATCGCCAAAGAAAAAAGTTGGCATGAATACTCTAAAATTATAGCCGAACTAACACAAGCATTAAACTTGCACGACAACTAAGGTTGTTCTTCTAACTGTTGTGCTTCTTCTTGGTTAACAAGTTTTTGTAAATCTTTTATCAATTCGTTAGTAGCCCATTTTCTGCGTACAATTTCAGATTCTTGTTGTTTCTCACCAATTTCACGTGCTGGCACACCAAAATAGTTCCACCAACTAGAAACCATACGTTCTTCTAATGTATCTTTGCCACCAAACACACCGCCAGTAACACGATTAAATTGTCCCAACGCGGGGAAAACCGATTCCAAAATATAGTTCACACGTGAATCCATAACAAGATTTTTGTTCTTATCATAATAAACATATTTTGTACCCATCATTGGACCCAAAAACTTTGCCATAAAAGCGGTATAACCTTTGACTTCATCTTGTCGGAATGGTCCAACGCTAATACCAAGTTGCCTGTTTGCTAACAATTCTGCTGGCAACTTAAACGGCAACCCTGCTTGTCCCAAAAGACCTTGAGGTGTTGTAATGGATTGTAACTGTTGTGCCAAACGAATATGAGGTAAATCGGGGGTCAATACCCAGTTACCCATAATACCCAAAGCATCTTTATCAGCAATCCATTTTGGCATAATTAAATTAGGATTAACAGGGAAAGATTTTTTAACTCTTTCATATTCATAATATGCTTTAGGTCGTGCCACCATTTGTGTTAACTGCAATGGAACATTGCGACTTGTCCAAACCCAAAACGGCACAACTCGTTTTGCCATTTTATCTAACTTAGACAAATCACTATAATCAAAATGAATACGATTAATACGTGTTACAGCCTCATCAAAAGTTTGACCCTTGTTGAACGAATCTATAGCCATTGGCAAACGCAATGCCCGTTCAACAAATTTATTTTTACGGTTATAGAATTGGAAATATTTATCGGTCAATACCGCACCACGCCGACCAATAGTAGGCGCTGCAAAGTCGTCTGTAATACCATGACCTGTAGCCAAAACAACTTGAGTAGACCATTCTGCTTTAGCCAATTCGTACGGGTCAGTAATGTTAGCCCGTTGAGTCCAGTTAGCAAAAGTATCACCCTTGGCAATACCACGTTTAGTTTCATTTTGAAACGTAGCCCATTTCAAACCCTGCTCAATAGCGTCATTGGTAACACCATCGGCATAATCCATAAATATACCCGAAAAACCGTTACGAACAAAAAACCCAGGCGTACTAGTAACCCAACGTTTCCAATAATTGTTTATTCTGTCTAAGTTTTTCATCCAAGATTTAAACTCAACTTGATTAAGAAGTTTTTTAACATTTGGACCCCAAACATCTAAAACCTCTTTAGGCATTTGTAAACCCATACCCTTAATTTCTTCCCAACCTTGTTCCGCAACATCGTTAACAAGTTTGCCATTCAACAAACCCATTTCAGCCATCTGCAACCAATCCAAACTTTCTTCAAGTTCTTCATTGACAGCAGCCAACTTCAACTCATCAGCATGCAATATGGTTGTAACACGGTCATAAGCCTCAGCAACTTTTGGCTCATCAATCAAACTACTAGTTTCAATAGACTTCAATACCTTATCAACATAGGCGGCATTACTTGCACCAGTAGAACCCTTAGCAGGTTTGTTTTTAATCAACAAAATCATGTCCTGAATTTCTTGTTTCAAACCAGCGCCAGTACCTTCAGTCCAAGCCTCTAAAACCTTTGCTTGGTCCAACAACATAGGTAAACGTTCTTCATACTTTAAACGTTGAGTATTTAATTCCGCAACACCAAACTTCGCCTCAATCTGCCGTCTCACCTCGTTGTCTATGCTGTCATAAACTTTTTTTAATTCAGTATCAGCAGTTGCAAGTTTTGCTAAAACTTGCTCACGTGGCACATATTTTCCATCAACCAAAACACTATTAGCATTACGTAGGTTCATTAAAGTACGGAAAGCAGTATCCTGTTTTTGTGTTTCTTCCAACTGTGCGGTAAGTTCGGAACGTTTAGCCAACGATTCCTCAATATCAAGACCCATGTTGCGGAGTTTTTCATTATTATCCAGCAAAGACAACTGGTGCATTTCCATAGTGGAATCAAGAGAGTTCTGCAAAAACTTGTTACCTTTAACAGTTTGCCAAGGGTCAGTTGGTGCTTGCCCAATCTTGGGTGTTTTCCAATTATCGGGAACCAACACAGCCCATTCATCTGAAGTGAAATGGTAACCGTCACCAAAAATATTTGACGCAGGCATTAATACACCCCTATAACCATTACCTGCTGCATCATCAACAAGATTTTTAAACCACCATTGTGACGCAATACCGCCAACAGCATCAGAATTATTAGGGCTGAAAGAATATGCAATTCTTTGTTGCACATCTTTAAACCACTCAAAAAACTGTCCAAGTTCATTATGGGTCAATTTTTCAATTTCGCCAGATGCCCTAGCAGCGTCAATACGAGTTTTCATATCCCATAATCCAGATAAAAGTTCCGCTTTTTCTGGATTAACTCGCACAAATGTTTCATCTAAAACACCATTATTTTCAATCATATTAGCAATATCAGATTCCGATATATATTCGGTTATACCAACCTGTCGCCATGCTTTATTTAAATCCTCAGCCCAAAATTCTGGATTCAAAAAAGCAGAGAACGTTTCGGGGTCACGCAAATCCAACAATTCACCCTCAGGAATAGCATGACCAGCAATCGCATCATCCATTTGACTAAACGTACCAAACTCATTATCCATAGGTGCAGTTGTAAAAATTTGAAACGGCACAGGTTCACCACTAGTGTCG
>Ga0099851_1001087_pt1 | contig 11565 bp, 17 predicted proteins | sample CB_VirMetaG_6_FD_78176 | JGI IMG/M metagenome (GOLD analysis project Ga0099851, IMG submission 78176) | Freshwater to marine saline gradient viral communities from Chesapeake Bay - CB_1508_2 Viral MetaG | ecosystem: Environmental > Aquatic > Marine > Coastal | place: USA: Chesapeake Bay... | reverse complement strand
ATTCGGTGCTCTATATGAAAGCAGTCAAAGCATTACAAGAAGCGATGGAGCGAATCGAAACCTTAGAACAACGTCTAACCGACGCTGGTCTTTGAAAACTGTTTAAAGTAAAATAAATTTATAAAGATAAGCAATACATGATTTAAAATATGAATATCAGTAATTTTTCATCATGGCAGTAATTTGGAATGTAGTTTCAATGGTCAGGGATCTTCCTGATGGAGATACACCTCCAGAGGGTTTGGTAACCACGTTACATTGGACAGCACAATTAGGACAAGCAAGTAGCTATGGAAGCGCAGGATTAGGGGAACCCGACCCAGACAATTACACTCCTTATGATCAAATTACCCAAGAACAAGCAGTGCAATGGGCAAAAGATGCACTGGGAAATGAAACAGTTACTTCAATCGAATCAGGCCTAGCAGCACAAGAAGAAGAGATTTTAAATCCGACAACTGCTAACGGAGTTCCTTGGTAATTATGTTATATTTATTGAAGTTGATTTGTTTTCATGACCTGCAAAAAAAGCGAATTGGTCTCTGGCATTAATTCTTTTGCTTCAGCCAGGGTCACAGGTGATCCCAACCTTATTGCATTTTCCTTAGACTTAATTCAAAAATTAATCGACACTCTTGATTTCGATCCTGAAGAGGAAGAGGTGTGTGATGCCGATCAACCTAAATAACGCAGCAAAGTACTACAAGGAATTGCCGCATCAAATTGCGGCATTCAATTTTTTGGAATCTAAAATTCCAGAAGATGTGCTTGATGAATTCGCAGAACTTTACCGTGCTGGCCCGGCTGATCCAGCTAAAAACATAATCACGCCACAGGTCATGCAGCAGCTTACCGGCTACGCTGCAGATAAATTTGATGCTACCTTCTGTGGTGATTTCAATAAGCTATTAATGGCAACAGGATTCGATAAATTCGACTTTGCTGTTGCCATGCTCACTGCAAATTTAATGCATGAAACAAACAATTTTATATGGCTCAAAGAGCTAGCCGATGGCTGGGCTTATGAAGGACGTACAGATCTTGGCAATACACAGCCAGGTGATGGCCCTAAATTTAAAGGTGCTGGTGTATTGCAATTAACAGGACGCTATAACTATGAGCGTTGCGCGGAGAAGCTACACGACCCTAAAATTGTTGAACGCGGATGTGACTACGTAGCTGATCAATATCCTTTCCGTTCTGCTATTAGCTGGATCGAAGACAACAAACTATTAGATGTTTGTATCCATCAAGGATTTGATCAATGCTGTTATCGCATTAACGGCGGTTGGAATGGGTACGATGATAGACTTGCCAAGTATCAGATCTGTAAAAAAGTCTTTGAGATTCTCTAGTCTTATTATATATAGTTTTTAACAAGCTGGGCAATTGCTTCTGGTATCTTAATCATCATCAGTAAAACAAGATGAAAAAAGATAAATTATTGCGTGTTAATGTTTGTTGGGAAATTAATAAAGAGCGTAGGTGTGAAACCCTATCAAAGGATCAAGCCTACGCTCTACGTAAAAGCATTCAAAAAGAAAATGGAATCATCTTTTGGTTTCAGCCACTAGATGATTGATGCCAGGGCGCACGAATATGCAAATCTCCCAGCTCTATGGGAGGAGGTACAGAAGGAGGTTGACTTTCATGCCACTCTTCTTCTGCGTTATCTAGTTTACTAGACAAAGTTGCATAAAACTTTTGACGACTTACCTCGCGGTTAACGTCGTCAAGAAATGACCTATTGCTGATAGTGAAGATTACTTTACCATCCGGTGGCATCAGCCCTTTTTTACAGGCTTGAGCGAGTTGATAGCCTTAATAACTAACTGCACGATGCTATTGTCTTTCAAGGGAGAAATGCCAATGATTTCAGACAAGGCTGCAATCACGATCCAAAAGTAAGGATTGGTAAGAATGTCTTCCATGTTAATAATGTTTAACATCTTTAATTATAATTGCTTCTATTTTTTATAGATAAAGAAAATATTAAGATCTTCTAAATATTCCCAATTTAATTTTTCCCTGCCTATGAGCCACTTTTTAAAAACCCTCAGCTGTTTTTTAGGTATTGATGATTCGCATTTAAAAATTATTGAATCTCCTTTTTGTATATGCAAAAAGCATTTCCTAGTAATGCGTGCAGCTTCTATTAAAGACTTGGCTCCAACATTACCAGTTAGCTTGGATTTAATTTTATTTACACGTTTGTTTTTCCTGCAACTATTCCAATCATTTATTTGCCTGTTGGAACGACTGATTGCGATGGCAAAATTCCATATGCATTTATTGTTTTTGACATTAACGGGCGTCAAAAAAGCTTTAAGAAGCTGACCATTATCAAAACGTTTAATAAAAGTAAGCTTCTTTCTTCTTTCACAGGTCGAAGGCTTCGTCATCATTATCAGGAACAAAAACCTTATAGTCCCGATTAGTTACCTTCTGGTAAACGCTTTCAATAAACTTATGATCATCTGTTCTTTGCTTTTCAGTATTGGTTTCCCAGAAATATTCTTCAGACTTCCCTAGTCTTCCAAACTTTTCATTGGGATACTCGACATTAAAGTATCGCGTGGAGACAAGAAAATCTGGGGTTTTGAGTTCTTCGGGTGACAGAGAAGGATCAATAAGACGGCATCTGTTGTTGGGATAGGCTGCAAGCTGACCATTTTGCAATGCGATGACATTGAAGGATTTGTGTTCGTCTGGGGTTTCCGCGAAACTGATGTCTGTGCGGCTGCGATCACCGTTAAAGCTGTCGATAGTAAACAAGTAATCACCACAAAGAGTGCCAAAGGTCTTAGTACGTATTTCCCACCGCATTGTATAAGTAAGATTTTTTTCAAGTGTGACAATATCATGGCTAAAACAATTCCAAAATTGCAGGTTTTCAAGATCAAGATCTGGATCTGGAGCGACAGGACATTCAGGAGAATCTGAATCCCAGTTTAGAAAAGCAGAGATCGGCAGCTTGTCATAGAGCGCACCATATTCCGGTAAGTAGGTTTCAAAGTAAAACGGCCTCCCTGGTAGGGATTTAAGAGAGACCCAATAACCAAGCACGTACTCACCAAACCCATCACGTAAATCCCTAAGATACTCTTTACGTACCCAGACTTTTTGGGGCGGGATGTTAGTGATAAGTGTCGACACATTTAAGTATCATATTGTCTACACTCTAACTGCCAGGGCTCCTCTTTGCAATACCGCTCAAAAGCTTTTGTAGGATTCGATTTATTCTGTTTAGCTGGCCCGCGCCAGTAGGAAGCAATAAGATCCTTTCCTTTTTCTGAAAATAATACTTTTTCCGACATGCTCGTTTTGCTAATACTTTATTCTAAAGGGCAAAATGCTTATCCTCTGTTTAACAAAGGATAAAATATGACAGGCAGTTGAGAATTAGGTTTATTATCCCGTTTCCACGCCGCTTCCCAATCAGACAAGGAATGATCATGGGTTGTGTCAAAGAAACCAGGTGTAGCATCGCCCAATAAATTGCTCGAACTTGTAGTATCCTCGAGCCCTAGATTTACAACAGAAACATCTTCACAAAGAACGTAAACAATATCATCCTTTGGCTCAACAACTAAACCAACTTCATAAGCACGTGGTTCATTTTTTGTCATAGAAATGCAGATTAGATATTTACCCACAGGCAATGGGTAATACATGTCATCCCCTTTATCTAGACTGTAAGCTTCATAAGTATTGTATAAATCTGAACCAGTGGCAGCAACAGTATTGTAGTAGGGATAGTAATTAAAGGTCTCTCCCGAAAAAATTTTTGCCCAATCAGTGAAAGCTTTACGCGCAAGAGCAGGCATGGAAATAGTTACAGAAGCCGGATCAATACTAAAATCTTGGACAGCAAATTCAGTACTTATTCCAGTTTTCTCGAATATGTTTCTGCCAAATTTTTTTATTTGATTTGTATCATAGACAGATATATTTAAATCTCTAGGCTTAAAAGAACCTTTCGTCAGGATTATCCAAGCTGGAACAGCCAACTCTACTTGGTACCAAGCGTTGTATGTACCTCCTCCCATTCCGCCATTAGAGTTTCTAAGGGTATCAGAAAAACCCACTGGCTTATAGACAGGCCCTAATTCACCTGTTATAACGCGGAGGGTAAGCTGGTTAAAGGTACCTAAAGGGAACGGAGTGTTTGCATTTCTCCCTCTTTGAGGAGTAGTTTGCGATATGCGTGACATTATAAGTTAACTGTATTGACTTAATTTTAATCGAAGATGTTCTTTAGCCTTGTATTAATAAAGATGGGTGAATGATGTGCTTTTTGAATTGAGCAAGGCGATAATCCTCTACCTTTTTTTGCTGCTTCAAAATTCCATAGTGTTTTATTTTTGCAAAATCTAATTCATACACCAGAGGATGAATTGTTTTTGGAGCTACGTCAATATTTAAAACACACTCCCAGTGAAGGGGGTTTACACAGTTGTCAACTGTACAAACATCTTTTTTCCTGGTTAGTCTTAGTGAACCTATATCCCCCCAAGCTGCAGTGTACATAATCTTCGCAACCATCAAATTCTCAGAGAATGCTTTTGAAGACTCTGATCTATAAGAAGGAAATGTCATCCTCTTACTCTTTATGTCACAGGGCCAGCACTCATTAGTGCCTTTTACATCTACATGTTTTAAAAATTCTAGAAAGCGAATTTTATATTCGCTATCTATATAGTTAATGTCAAACCCGCAGGAGTTCACTGAGATTCTGTGAGCACAGTGGTAACACCATTTGTCTTTGATGTTACGTATGCTGTGCCCGTGAATGCAATCCATTCCTCGATAGAGCCCTAGGTTTTCCAGGCCTTCAGCATCGAGGATATCAATGTCCTTGTGAAATGGAAGAACGATACGTTGCTTTTTCTCAGGCACTTTTCTTTTCTTTGATAGTACGAAAACGGAGTGCGCCCCTGTGAGACACATTGTTGACCCTAAGCCCTTCCCATACCATCAGATCCTTTCTGTTGTCTTTAGATTTATTTGTTGCTCCGTGGATAATGTCTTTACCCGAAGGGTCTTCTCCTGTCCTTAAGTAGTAAACAATTCGGTGTGCATGGTATTGCTCTCCAAACAAGCGGACGACATAGTACTCACCAGTTGCGTTCCACTTACCGCACATTTCACCCTTAGTGCGCCAGCCGTCCTCGTAAACCCACTCTAGTCCGCTTGGATATTTTTCAGAAAGTTTCAAGTATTCCTGGGCCTGCTCGAGCGAGTTAAATGGAAGTGCTTTGTAGCGACGGCGAGTCAATGAAGACATCACAAAAACCGATTACACCTTTATTTTAACTAAGATAAAAGAAAACGTACACTAAGAATATTAAAAAAACCCCCTTATTCAGGGGGCTGCCTCTTGGCCTTTGAGCTTAGGCGGCTTGCTCTGTGTCCACCTTCTCTTCCAGCACCTCATCAAATACCTCTTCGAAGTTCGCGGCAATTGTATCCCATTGGTACATAGGATCCAGAGCTCGTTCCTTACATGCCATTCCGATTGCCTTTAATTTTTCTCGATCATGATACAGGTCATTAAGAATCTCAGCAAGATGATCAGCGGAAGGGACTGGCATTCTTCGATTAAAATTCATGTCTACATCAACGAATGCAGTATCAATAAGAAGTCCAGCGCCATGGAAAATTTCTTTTAAAGAAGTGTGATCTGGTACAACTTGCGCCACACCACAGGCAGCATGTTCATGGTTGACAAGACCATGCCCCTCGCCTTTACAGGTATTTACACCCACGTCTACTGCGTTATAAATAACATTTAAAAGTCTTACTGGAACATTAGGAGGGTGCGGACTATTTGATGTCATGATGATGCGCCCATTTGCATCAATGCCACGCTTATTCATTTCTTGTGCAAATAATGACATGATGTCCCAGCCTTGATCTTTAAGCCCCATGTGCATATAAAGCATTGCATCAGGCTTGTCTTCCGCAAATTTAGCGAAGGCTTCAATGGTCACGTCTTGACGCTTACGTGCTTGGTTTCTATTTCCATTAAACACGATAAAGCTTTCTTCTTTGAGACCAAGCTCTCTACGACATTCAGCTTTATCTAAAGTTGTGAACTGAGAAGTTGTAACGCCATGCGGAATAACTACAATTTCTTTAGGGAATCCCGCGTTCATAAATTCGCGAGCGCCAAACTGGGTGTAGATAATAAGTTTATCCCAAGCAGGACTCTTATCAAGTAAGCCGCCTGCCCACTCATAAGAATCCATGGGACAGTAAGCGACAAACTTGAAGTCCCCTTTCTTATGTAGATTTTCAATCTGTGAATAGATTTGGTTAACAATCCAAACATCATTGTTTACAAAGACAATGTCAGGTTTTTCACGTTCTACAACTTCGCGGATACGCTGCACACCGAATGGTTCTGTTTGATGTCGATTGGAAGATGGATACATCCTGAATCTGTTTTGCAATTCAGGTGCGGGATCACCCCACCAATTGTTTCCGAGAACAATGATTTCATATTTATCATCGAGTCGGGTAATTAAATTTTCTGTTACGCGAGCAAAGCCGGTCATGGCAACAACGTCACCACTCCATAAAATCTTTTTCTTAGTCATAAAAAACTGCTACTTCCTGAGTAAGTGTAACTTATTTTTCATAGATATTCTTATAGTTCTCTTTGTCATTTACGTATTCAAGAACAGACGGCCACTCATTCTGCTTCACAACAGAGCTCTCATTTCTAATGCGAAGTCCCCGCAAACCATTTGCACGTTTATATTTTTCTTTAGTAACAGCCAAATTATTTGTGCGACAGTATTCGATTAAATTTGAAATAAAATTTCCTCGCGTAGAAGACTTCTGTCCGATATTGGAACAATGCTCTAAGTAACTTGGGTAAAGCTCAGTGTTAAAGTTTGCATACTTATGATTGCCCTCTTGGTTGAAAGGCTTCTCTCTGCTCACACCAATTGCAGTCCAATAATCAGGATCATAGATTACGTGTTCTCCTAACCAATCATGGAGTGTTGAAACGCGACGATCGCGCTCACTCTCTTCCTTGTGGTAACCCTCAACACAAGACGAAGTGGCCATTAAATATTCTTTCATCGTCTCTTCCGACATTGAAAGTAACCAGTTGATCAAGCCCGGTAGTTCCTTAGAAAAGTCTCCACCTGGTTCTCCAGTCTTGCTAAATGAAATGAGATTTCGCTGTTCGGACGGTTTACCTTTAAACACACGGTTAAAATATAAAGTAATGCGTCTTCTCTGAAGCCCAGTACTTTTATCAGTGGATTGAATTTCTGCATTAGCTGTAATGATAATCATTCCTTTGTATTGAAACGAAGTAACATTTGCTTTATTCTTGACTTCATTGCGGACCATATCTCCCCCACTTAAGTTTTTCAGAACGCCAACACTTCCCCCATACTTATCTTGGTCTGGCAAGACAATTAACTTCTTTCCTGCAAAGTTAGTCAGCTCAAACTTATTGCTTTCCATTTCCTTGAAGCTAGTTGTAGCAATGTTGTCGCGCCCAACAAGAGCAACACACAAGTTTGCGAAGGTCGACTTGCCAGTCTTTCCGTAACCTACGATCTCGAGGAAGCGTTGGATCTCATGATGCTGCAAGAGTACAGCCCTCATGAACGCACGTAAGAGTTGGACACGGTCTTCACGCTCATCTTGAGTCCAGTGCAGCCATTCAATGATGCTGCTAGGCACTTGCGTTTCGTCGTAGGCATATGGCTGACGATTAATCAGAAAAAGATCGTGTACAAACTTAACGTTTTTGTTAAAAGGAATAAGTTTTTTACTAGGCACATGGAGTATTCCATTTGTAAATAAAAGATATTCTCGATCTTCATACCAATTATTAAAGTTAAATTTATTACTTAAAAGATTTTTAATGTCATTAATTAATTTATTATCATACCCACTGATAAGACCAGACTCAGTTAAGATATCCAAACGTTCCATTAAGTCTGCACCCATTTTATTATCAGAGAGAAGCAACCATTGCCCAGTGCTTGCATCGAATAAACGAAACTGCCTAAGCGTTTCGCAGTATCTCAAGTTGTCATCGTATGCTTGTACGAGTAAATGAAAAATTTGACTTTGATTCAATGAGCCTTTTTGCTTCCTTGTTTGTTTCAATTGGCTGCCTCCTCCATCAAAGCCCACAAGTTGTTGTTTATCTTCCTGTAGAAAAGCAATCATTTCCTGCTCAAGCAGTTCAATCGGATCTTGTTTCTCCTCGTGCTCAAAGTTTTTTAAGAATTGTTCCGCAGCAGCAACCTCTGTGTCTGAAACAGAATGGGCTTTAAAGTCTTGGCTGATACTGAAGCCATACTTTTTAGCCTCCTCAATAAGGGATCCAATCCCCGCACCTCCTTCCCGGTCAAATGTTTTCCATTTGGACGCACATATTCCAGGCTTATACTTTTTAGATTGCTGACTCCATTCATCCCAAATTTCTAAGCAGCTGTCATCAATAGAATGCAGAGCTTGACCGGCAGAAATCCAGCTGTCATAGGTGTCGCAATGCTCAATCGGTAAACTAAAGATTGCATTTCTAGCAATACGAATATCTCTTTCAACTGTAATTTCACTATTTATTGCAAAATTAATTCCTACATAACGCTGCCTCTCGATTGAAGGAGTCCCTTTCTTTTTATTTTGCGCATGAACATTTGCGATGATCCACTCTGGAACAAAGGGAAGATCTTTACAATGCTCAAACCCTTGCCCTGGCATTGTGTAAAACCCTTTTGTATCAGGGTGTTTACCCATGAGTACACCCTGGCGCTTTGTCCAGAGAACTTCTAGTTGCTCATTTGTTTCTCCAAGCCAGCGATACTTTGACCTCGCGAATACATCAAAGTCATTCTTTGATACTTTGTAAAGCTTTCGTAAACGTCCTTCCTTCCCACTTGCAATTGCTAGTGTAGGCGGTAGAGCTTTGTCAAATGTTTCTGTCGATAGCTTTTCGACAATGTCGAAAGCACTTTTACCATCAACATCAACCCATAACAAACCGTAGGGCTCGTTGCCTACCGGCCCAGAAAGTAATCCAACTGCTTTTGCTTTGTTCGAATAAACTTCCTCTGCAATTTCAGAAACTGACAGTGGATTTTTTTGCCACCCTAAAATGTAGGGGGCTTTATCTTGTCCAAGTGGAGTGAGGGGCCATGAACTAGGAATCAGATCGAGGCGAATTTCACCTGGCTTGAGTTGAAAGTCAATAGACATATTAGTTCCTTGCGTCTAGTAATTGTACGGTGATATTTTTGTCAGGACATATATTCGATTTCAACAAATTGAAAGCATGTAACTGCATCGCAAAAGGCACAATCAGAACGTCACCATCTACAGCGTTAGCGATGATGGATTTTATGGCACGAGAAAACTCCGCCGGTTGAACGACGTATTTCATTGATTGAATTTGCAGCTGTTTTTATTTTAGATCCGGTAATTCAATAATCAATTATAAGTAAATTGAATAGAAGACAATTAAGAAAATAAAAAACAAGATAAGAAAAGGCAGTGGCTGCAAGGGGATTTGTGCGGTGCCCTTTAAAGTAACCGGTACTACTAAGGGCATCAACGCCCTCGCCTTTAATTTAATTATTGCTCCGCCTTTTCGTAAGCCTCTTCTTAACGTTAAGATAAGTGTCAAGTATTTTCAAATATAGATTGTTTCCACACTAATGCCAATACTTACAACTAAGTAAAAAAACTTACGGTAATAAAGCGAGCGCACTCAAGCATGTCAAAGTGATTGAAAATAATCTATACAAGACTTTAACAAAATTACATCATCTTTCAAGTAACCTAGGGCTAAGTTACAGCTCGTGCATAGCAAGCCTCTTACCTTTTTAGTCTCATGGCAATGGTCAACGGAAAAATGTTTTTTCTTATGTCCGGGATCTTTAGAACCGCAAATCTTGCACCGATAGTTTTGGTTTATAAGCATTTGTTCATACTGTTCAACGCTTATCCCGTATCTTTTTTTTAAATCTTTAGCCCTCATTGATTTCTTTTTTTCGCACATATTTTTTGTCATTAGATAAGATCTTTGTCAACAGGGCCGAACTTATCCAGTTGTTCAAAGTATTCTGCGCAACACTTCCACCAATCGTCCCTTAAAGAGTCTAAGAATTTTCTACTAATTTTAAAAACCTGTGTACGCAGCGGTGTTGAAACAAGGATAGCTGCCTGATCCACTTTAAGTCCCAGCGTATTTTCAATACCAATATCATACGCAGCTAACTGTTTAATAGTTTTTTTAAATTTCATGTAGCCACCTAGTAGATCTCTCCACTCTTGCGAACCCTTTTTCAAAGTGTCAGGCCAACGTCTTGAGTAAGGTTTAACTGAAGTTTTTAAATCAGCAAGTACAAGCTTTCCTTTAACGTAACCGATTACATCTGGTGCTCCAGCAAAGCAATGACCTTCCTCATTAATTCCAAACACTCTAGCCACACCATCACCGCCAACAGTGAATTGATGTTCTTTTAAAAGAGGCCTTTCTGCCCATATGCAACTATCAAATTGATCTAGCACTGCTGGCATACCCGTCCAAAAATCTGCATAATCTTCTTTTATTTCTGGTTGTTTTATTCCATCAGCTAGGTAGTGTTCCATGGCAGCATGAATTGCTGTTCCTCTTTCTGCTGCTGCTTCTTTTACTCCAGGGTTTGCCTTACTCCACATCTCTAATTTCTTTTTATCAGCTTCGCTCGCAATCTCTGAAAGTATGGTAGTAACCGAAGGTGCTGGACCAAAGGGAGTAGTGTAGTGTCTTTTGCCATTGATAGTTATGCGACACTCCTTATTGTTTAGCGCCTCCATTTGATCCTTTTTCCATACCTTTTTGCAAGTCATCAATTCTTTATGTATTAAGAAAATAATATAATTCTATTTTTAGATTATTACTAATTCGAATTTGTAATTGGCATCATGCAGCTTTAATTCATTAAGGCTATACTTTTAATAGTTATAAAATTTTCATGGCTTTGGCAACTCAAGTTCAAATTCCTGTAGACACAGCAAATCAGGCGATGAGAGAAGCACTTGCATTTGCCGCACGCGCTGAAAATCCTGTATTGATCAGCGCAATTACTGACATCGTTGCAAAGATTGAGTCGCTTAAGTTCATGGATGCATTGTGTGATGACTTAGACCGTCACTTAAAGGTGAATAAATTTGGATGAGGATAAGAAAGCGGAAGCTGATGCAGAACGCTTCGCTAAGTATTTCAGAGAACTTGCTCGCTGGATGCCAGAGCCCCCCTCCGATTGGAGGGAAAAGGCTCTGCCTTCTAAGTATGATGCAATGTATGAAGCAAGGATTAAGGCAGAAGAGTCTTAATTTCTTAGTATCGATTTAATCTTCCAAGCTGCCAGGAACATTTCACCAACCAGCTCGGCAATATAGTTTTCAATGTCAGGAGCATCAATGCGCTCTGCTTGTTTCCTAATGCCTTTAAGGTTGACCGCAAAGTTCTCTAGGTTTGTATAATAAGTGAGCAGCATATTGCTGGGTTCATATGATTCCACATGCTTCACACCTTTTGAT
>Ga0099851_1001086_pt1 | contig 11574 bp, 26 predicted proteins | sample CB_VirMetaG_6_FD_78176 | JGI IMG/M metagenome (GOLD analysis project Ga0099851, IMG submission 78176) | Freshwater to marine saline gradient viral communities from Chesapeake Bay - CB_1508_2 Viral MetaG | ecosystem: Environmental > Aquatic > Marine > Coastal | place: USA: Chesapeake Bay... | reverse complement strand
TTTGCTGAGAACTATTTTGATAGTGACCTAAAGAAGGCAGAATATTGTCTCAAGGACGTATTCTTGCTTCACAAGTGGACAAAGATACAGCAGAATCTAAAGCCTGTTGATTTTGTCACTCAGCTACAGACTAAGACATTCACTGACATTGATACTATGGGTGCAGCGGCTTGTCAGGGTGGTGCTTGTGAAATTCTCTAAGTGGCAACATGCATACATGAAAACGGCAGAGACCTTCGGGTCTCTGTCTACAGCGAAGCGACTTCAAGTTGGTGCTATCATTGTCAAAGACAATCGTATCATCAGCATTGGTTATAACGGTATGCCATCTGGTTGGACTAATGAGTGTGAAGATGAAATCACTCAAGAAGTTGAACAGGAGATTTTATATGGGCCAGGCGACCCTGCTTGGACAGAAAAGCAGACGATAACAACGCACAAAACAAAACCAGAAGTGATTCATGCTGAAGCAAATGCTATTGCTAAACTGGCCAAGTCACATGAATCTGGTTTAGATGCTGAGATGTATATTACACATGCTCCGTGTATTGATTGTGCGAAGATGATATATACTGCTGGTATCAAAACTGTGTATTATAAGAACTATTATAAAAGTTGTGATGGTATTGTGTTTCTAGCACAGTGCGGAGTTGCAACAACACACTTTACAGAAGAATAAAGGATAACAATGTCAAAAGAAGTAGAAAAGAAGCATTGTCATTACTGCGAGACATCTTATAGATTAATCTATCACACAGAAGAAACATTTAGCAATCCAAAGTTTTGCCCCTTTTGTGGTGAAGAAGTATATGGCGATTTAGACGACTGGATTGATATAGACGACCAAGAAGAGTGATATATACTTCTGAACAAGGAGTTATATCATGTGGCTATTTGAGAACAAGGAAGTTGACAGTGACATTATTGATGACTACATTGGTTTTGTATACTGTATTACTAACAATGTCACTGGTAAAAAATATATCGGTAAGAAACTCTTCAAGAGTACTCGCCGTACAAAAGTCAAAGGGCAGACACGGCGCAAGAAAACAGTAAAAGAATCAGACTGGAAAGAATATTGGGGTTCTAACAAAGTTCTTCAAGAAGATGTCAATACACTTGGTGAAGATAACTTTGAAAGAATAATATTGAAACTGTGTAAGACAAAAGGAGAGTGTAACTATTGGGAAGCCAAATATCAGATGCAGTATGAAGTATTAGAATCTGATGATTGGTATAATGAATGGATTATGGTAAAAGTTCATAGAAGTCATATAAACAAGGAGTAGATTATGATTAGAAATATGATTATTGGTGCATTGATTGCTGGTGCTATGATTGGCACAGCACATGCAAGAACACAGATTAGCATTGTAGGTAGCAGTACAGTACTACCATTTTCAAGTCTTGTAGCAGAGCAGTATACAAGAACAATGCAAAAACCTAGCCCTATTGTAGAATCTACAGGCACAGGTGGTGGAATGAAACTGTTCTGTAAGGGTATTGGTCCTAATATTCCAGACATTACAAATGCTTCACGAAAAATCAAGGACAGCGAAAAAGAAGATTGTGCAAGCAATGGCGTTACTCCAGTTGAAGTAATGATTGGTTATGACGGTATTGTTGTAGCAAATCACAAGTCTGGTCCTGCGCTTTCAATCACCCGTGAACAACTGTTTATGGCTTTGGCCAAGAAGATTTATGTTGATGGTAAGTGGGTAGACAACACCTATGAAAAGTGGAGTGATATTGATGCATCTCTACCAGATATGAGAATCAGAGTTTATGGTCCACCACCAACTTCTGGTACAAGAGATGCTTTTATTGAGTTGGTATTTCATGAAGTATGTAAAGCATGGGGTCTAGGTAAAGAAGCTGAAAAGAGTAAAGAGTGTAACGAGGTAAGAATCGAAGGCGGTTATTACATCGAAGCGGGTGAAAATGATAACCTTCTGGTTCAAAAGTTAGCCAGTGACACAGAATCATTTGCTATCTTTGGTTTCAGTTTCCTTGACAACAACAAGGATAGCGTACAGGGTGCTATCATTGATGGTGGTCTACCCGAATTTGAAAGCATTTCAGATGGTTCGTATCCAATCAGCAGAAGCCTTTACTTCTATGTGAAGAAAGAGCATGTTGGTAATATTCCATATCTCAGAGAGTTTGTTGAGTTCTTTCTTTCTGATAATATGATTGGGCAAGATGGTATTGCAACTGAAAAAGGTTTGATTCCGCTGAGTGAAGTAGAACTTGAAAAGATGCGAGTAAATGTGTTAGAACAACTACAGTAACAGAAAATCGGGCTTCGGCCCGATTTTTTTATAAAAAGTGCTTGACATATGTACCAAAATCTCATATAGTGTATATGTAAGAGAGAGAAAGAAAGGTACTGATATGGCCACTATGAACATTCCTGCTGAAAAACTTGAAGCCTACCTTGAAGATATCAAGGCTGATTATGTCAAGTTCTGGAAGCCTGAAGACCTTGAAAAAGAACACATTCAGGAGATGATTGAAGAGTTCAACAAGGGTCTTCGGTACAAGGTTGGAAGCAAGTACATCAAGGTGATGACAAGCAACAGCGTTCACTCGTTCATCGTGAACAGTGAGAAGGCTAAGTTTCCTCTTGGTACTGTTCTCAAGGCCGCTTCGTGGGCTGCTCCTGCTACGAACTTTGGTCGGGGTAGCGTTCTTGACGGTAGCTATCAGATTCGGTGGACTGGGGCTTTCTAAGCCCCATTTTTTCTTGACAAACCATCTAATCCTGCTATTATGTATATGTAAGAGAGAGAAAGGAATGTAGCAATGCCAGTTCATAAGACAGCAATCCCCTTCAATAAGGACATGGCTCCTGTCGGCATGTTGAAACAGGCCGCAGAAGACCTTGAGCATCTGTTCAATACACTTGAACAGACTGAACATTACGGCAGGTCAAACAAGGAAGCGGATCAGATGCTTGCTGGTGCAGTTCGTGACATTTACGCTTACTGGAAACAAAAGTATCCCGCAAAAAGTGCTTGACATTCTGACCAATCCTGCTATTCTAAGACCATAGAGAGAGAAAGGAATCACCTAATGACTCAGTTCACCTTTGACACTTCTATCGTTTCTGACCTTCACAAGGATGCTCGTGGTTGGCGTCCTCGTGAGTACTTCTGGGAGACTTGGGAAGCTGCTTCTGATGAAGAGAAGCAGGAGATTTGGGACGGTCTTTGTAATGAACTCAACTTGGAAATGGAGCGTGAGCGCAAGGCCGAAAAGCAGGCCGTCGCTGAGTTTGAGAAGCAAATCGCTCGCAATCTCTCCTATGGTGCTGCTGACCGCCAGCAGGCTATTCGCTGGATTGTTGAGTCTCTTGATCCCAGCGAGATAGACCTGCGCTATGGTGGCAGCTGGGTCTGCTGGGAACTGGGTCTTCCCTACTCCATGAAAGACGACTTCAAGGAAGTATGCAAGGAGCTTGCTGGCCAGCTGGCAGAAACCACTGATGAACCCTATTCTAACAAGTGGTAAAGGAGAATAATAATGACTCTGAGTGAACTGAAACAACAGATTGAAGACTTTATAGCAGTCTTTGGTGATGTTGACCTCCAGGGTGAACCTAGCGTTCAACCATACAAGCCAACATCAGACTCTCCTATCAAGGCTCAGATATGGGACTTGCAAGAGCATTGGGATGATGAAGCGGTAGAAGAAGACGATTATGATGATTCGATGGATGGCGACCATGACTCCGCCATGGCATCGGCTGGTTGGGGTACTGATGAAGATTATGGATATTATGGAGAATAATGATGCCAAACTGGTGTAGTAATGATGTGTCTATAACACATAAGAATCCTGAGATGATTAAGAAGGTCATTTCAGGTGCTGATAATGGTAAGCTGTTTGAAGAAATGGTTCCAATCGGTGAATGGGATTATGGTACTGCTATTGAGAAATGGGGTACAAAGTGGGACGTAACTGATGCTGAGACATATTCAGGTGATGAAAACTCTGTGAATATGTACTTTATGACAGCATGGGGTCCTCCTATTACATTTTATGAGGCTCTTACTGAAATGGGCTTTGAAGTTGAGGCCACATATTCAGAAGAAGGTATGTTATTCGTAGGTAAGTACACATCTGAAGATGGTGATGAGTCATATGAACTAGACTTCAGTGATGAAAACTGGCGTGATGAGATAGATGACTCCGATGTTATGGATATCGCTGAAGAAATGTATGAAAGTTATGTTGAATTTAATTTGGAGGAAGACGAAGAAACCACTTGACACATGCTCCAAAATCGTGTAGTCTATATCCATAGTCAATGAGAGAGGTGAAAGACATGATGGTTGAGTATTACGAATTTGCCAAGAAGCTGCGTGGTCTGGCTCGCCGTGCTGACAACTTCAGCTATGACCGTAAGAGGTTGCTTGACGATTTGCTCTTCATGGCTGAGAACTATGAAGATGCCGCAGAGCGCCTTGAGATGCAGGCTATCATTCAGATGCAGCGTGACGCTGTAGAGAATGACGGTATTGAAGTTCTTCAGCTTGTATCTTCAAAGCCTCTGTAATGGGCTTTGTATATGTCAAAACGTCTTCTGGGCGCAAGAAAACGCCCAAGAAGACTGTAGAAGCTAATCGCCAGCATCAGCAGTGGTTAGCTTCTCTTGGCTATTCCAAGCGTTCTACACTGGGTGTAAAGGCCGCTGAAGAGATTGACCAGCGCCCACAGAGAAATGTAGCACCAGTCTCTAATGACATTCCTGGTGCTTGTTTCAAGCGTTCTATTGACGATTATAAATGGAAGGGTAGGCAAGAATCTAAAGAAACGATTGCTGAGATTGAGCGAAAGAAACTTAGAGTCGCACCTGCCTATAACAAGGGCAGCACTCAATATATAACAGAGGGGGCTGATCCAAAGACATTAGGGCGTAAGATATGAACATAGAAATCTATTCAAAAGACGATTGCTCTTGGTGTACAAAAGCGAAGGACCTGCTGGAATCAGTGGGTCTTTCTTATACCGAGAAGAAGTATGGAGTTGATTATGGAAAAGCACACTTAGAAAAACTTCTAGGTGAAGGTGCTAAACTTACAGTTCCACAGATTATCATCAATAACAAACTTGTTGGTGGATATGAAGACTTAGGTAAATATTTGGAAGAACATGGAGTATTGGGTTTACAAACTTAATAAATACTCACATGACAAACAAAACAACATACATTTGGTATATCTTTTTATGCCTTAACATTATAGCATTTTATCTGCTATATCACTACGATATCATTCACTGGATTGTTGCTAATGATGTGACTTATATCACAAGTATCATAGCAGCAATCTACTCTGCCACTTTTCTTTCTATTGGTTATATCACAAGAAAAATTGACTTATATGAAAGAGATGTTGAATCTTACTATGAAGTTCCCTGGTTCGTATCAGAACAGATACTTGGTCTAGGGCTTCTAGGTACCGTAATTGGCTTTATGTACATGTTGAGTGGAGACCTAATCAATACAAAACTACAAAACGCCGAAAGTGTAATCAAGTTGATGTCAACAATGAGTTTGTCCATGGGCACGGCACTTTTGACCACTGCTACAGGATTGATAGCCAGTATGCTTCTGAAATCTCAGATAGTATTTCTGGTTAGACTCATTAAAAATGAACTTTAAATCTAACTTTTATGCAAACACATTTACTGACTTACTTTTCAACATTCTTGTTGGTATAGTCTTTCTATTCATTCTAGCACTTCTTCTCATAAACCCAATAGCAAAAGATGCTACTGTAAAGAAGAAGGCTGAATGGATTATTGAAATGACATGGCCAAAAGAAAACGATTGTGATATGGACTTATGGGTAATGGACCCAGATGGTAATATCGTCTCATTCAAAAAGAAGTCTGTTGGGCTTATGCATATTGAAAGAGATGACCTAGGGCGCACTACAGATGTGTTCTTTGATAAGAATGGTGTCAGACATTTTGCTGATGAAAACGGAGAAGTCTGGACACTTCGTGGGCAAATGAAAGGTGAGTTCGTTGTTAATGTTCATGTGTACTCTTGTAGAACATCAGACAATGGTGTACAACTGAAAGATGGCACATTCATATCTCAATTCAAGAAAGTTGGAGAGGGAATTGATGTTCCAGTGTCAGTAAGAGTTATTCGTATCAATCCATCGTATATGATATTCAAGACAGTCATAAAAAATATGAAAAGCGTATGGGATGAACAGACTTTCATGATTCTTGATATAGATGAAAAGTCTGCAACTTTTGTTGGTGATGATTATGTAAAATTAGTGGATGTTGAGAAATGATTACACTAGCGATATTTTCTTATTTTGTTATATTTGCCACAATACTTGTTGTAGTCTTGAGAGACTCAAATATCAGGCAAAGAACAAAATATATTCTAGCAACTCTATTCTTTTCTGCTACGCTACTCACACATAACTCAATAACATCTCAGCAAGGATATGCAGTATACTCGGAAGATGTTCCTGCTGGGCAAATTGTAGCCATTGAGATTTCAAGTCAAAGTGGTATTTTTCTGTGGCTATATGAAGAAAATATGTCAAAATCATTGCTAGATTATGTTCTGTTCAGAGATATTGTGAAGCAGCCTAAAGCATATCGTATTGAATATAATGAAGAACGAGCAAAAAAGTTTCAGCAAATGAAAAAGAAAATGCAGCAAGGCTATGCTGTAAAGAAACAGGGTCCAAAAGATAGAAGGCCTAGCGAATCAGAAACCATGATGATTATTGACAACAATAGATATATATTCATGGACCCAAGAAATCTGATGAAGAAAGAACCTCAAGAATAGTCTTGACATTATAACCGAATCATACTATAATGAAAACACTAAGAGAAATATTAGATAAACTGCCACCTGAAAGGCGTGAAAAGATTATGAAGATGTATGAACAACTAAAGGATGAATATGATGCCACACCCACACAAGAACAGACCTAGAGTAGGTCGTCGTAAAGTTGGTTCCAAAAAGCGTAAGAACGCAAGGAAGAATAGGAAGAAGTGATGAACAACGGTGAATTATCAGTGAAAGAAGCAAAAGAAATCTTGGAGCGTCTTCAGAAAATGGAGAAGAGGTTTGATGAGATGTATGATATTCTACGAAGAATGTGGTTGGCTTCATGAGTGCAGATAATGGTGTTTATATTCTGGAGACGAAGGGCCCAGAATATCGTGTGGCATACGCACACGCTATTGAAAACATCTTCAATGATGCTGGTATGATTCGTGAGTATTTTGACGAATCAGAAATCTTCCGAACCCGAAAAAAAGCACTTGACAAAGCCTCTGAAATATACGATAATGTAAAGTATACCGAGTATGGTGTCGTTGTGATTGACACATACTTTGACAGAGACTACTACTCATTCTAGGAGATGAAAATGGCTCGCAAAGCCGCAGTGAAAAAGCAGCGCAAGTCTGTTTCTCGTATCAAGACATTTGATGAAAAGTATCTTGGACCAGAACCAGACTTGCGTGGTGAGTATGACCGTGTAGATTTGGCAAGAGCATATAACTGGTATAACTATTTCTGCAACAGCGATGATGCAAAGAAGTATGTACTAGAATACCTCAAGGAGTTCAAGCACGACAAGAAACTCCAGAAAGACTTCTCAAAAGTTGACGCAAAGGTTGTTCCAAACAGTGTTGGTTGGAACTGCCGTATTCTGACTCTTGGTGGCCATCTCTCTGAAGAGTTGACTGCCAAGACGATTGAACGCATCAAGACATTGGCTGAGACTTCAAAGCCTGAAGAAGTTGTGGAAGTTGTTGAGCAGAAGAAGGTTGTTGTCAGCATTCAAGATAGGATTCGTGAAAAGGTCTATGACTTGGTTGCTGAGATTGAAGAGCAACTAGATATCTTCTTTGAGACTGGTAGCAGCGAGTTTGATATCAAGAACTGGTTGACACAAAATGATGTGAAGCCTGCTATTGCGTCAAAGATTGGTGAGAGGTATAAGCCTCTCTATGCTGAACTCTATGATGCTGTGGATGGCAAAGACAAAGAACTGAAGGATGCTTACAAGCACATCAAGAAGCCTGTGCTGAAGAAGATTCTGGCCTTTGTCAAGGATATCATTGCATTGACTGAGCAGCGGGCTACAGTCATGAAAGCTACTAGAAAGCCTCGCAAGAAGAAGGAAAAGCCTGCTGCGGTTCTTGTCGCAAAGATGCAGTATCTTGAACAGTCTGATGAATATGGTATCAAGTCTCCATCTCCTACTGAGATTATCGGCTCCAGTCAGGTATGGGTATTCAATACAAAGTATCGTAAGTTGACTGTACTGAATGCGATGGGACCTGCTGGTCTTTCAGTCAAGGGTACGACTATCACAGGCTTTGACGAAAAGACTTCTCAGACAAAGGCTCTGCGAAAGCCAAAAGAATCTCTTGATAGGGTTCTGAATGGTGGAAAGATTGTTCTGAGAAAGTTCATGGATGAACTGAAAACCAAGCCTCAGGAAGCTAAAGGAAGAATAAATACTGATACAGTCATTGTAAGGGTAATCAAATGACAGAGATTTTACAGTTCCCAAAGAACAAAATCGTAAGAGAAGTGCCTATTGATAATGAACGACTAGAGAAAGCAAAGAAACAGAGTGTAAAAAACTTTGCTGAATCATTAGTAGCAAATATCGGTGAGAACATTCTACTTGACCTTGAGCAAGGTGCAGGTCTAGAAGTATCATCAAAGAATGAAGATTTTACTAGAGACTTCTTTTTTGCTCTAGATGTTCTTCGTGCTACAATCTATAGGCAGCTAGAACTTGACCATCATCTTCACGAATACATCAATGAACATGTCAAGGTAAGCAAACTTGAAGACATGGACTTTTATAGTGATGATATCAGTGAGTATGATGAAGAAAAACTTCTGAAAGAACTACTTGACATTGAGGAATAATCACTATATAATACTGTGATAATAATGAAGTGAGGAAAGATAATGTTATTGATTGACCTGAATCAGGTCCTTATATCAAATCTGATGCAACAGATTAATGGTAATCCAAAAGCGAAACTTGACGAAAATCTTATTCGTCATATGGTTCTTAATAGTCTCCGTTCATACATCAAGCAGTTCAAGAATAAGTATGGTGATGTTGTCATTGCTTGTGACAATAAGAAGTACTGGCGCCGTGATGTATTTCCATTCTATAAGTCCAATCGCAAGAAGGACAGAGAGAAGTCTGGCTTTGACTGGGCTTTGATATTTGATACTCTGAACAAGATTCGTGATGAACTCAAAGAGTATTTTCCATATAAAGTTATTGATGTTGACGGAGCAGAAGCAGACGATGTTATTGCTGTTCTTACAGCCAGATATTCTCCGCATGAAGAAGTATTGATTCTGTCTTCAGATAAAGACTTTATGCAGTTGCAGAAGTATAATAATGTGACTCAGTACAGCCCAATTCTGAAGAAGTATATCTCAACGGACAATCCAAAGCACTATATCAAAGAGCATATCATCAAGGGTGATAGAGGTGACGGTATTCCAAACTTTCTGTCTCCTGACAATGTGTTTGCTCTTGGTGAAAGGCAGAAGCCTATTCGCAAGGATAAGATTGCTCAGTGGATTTCTATGGACCCAAAAGAGTTCTGTGTGAATGAATCAATGCTCCGTGGGTACAAGCGCAATCAAATGCTTGTTGACTTGGATTACATTCCAGAAGATATTCAGTCAAGTATTGTAGAAGAATATGAAAATGTAAAGTCAGGTTCTCGCCAAAAGATGATGAACTACTTTATTGAGAAAAGACTAAGAAACCTTATAGAAGTAATGGATGAATTTTAATGAAAAAGAATATTCACGAAATCTTTGAAGAGTTTGAACAGGCCTCTTCAAGAAAAGACAAGATTGCAGTTCTACAGAAGAACGATAGTTATGCACTGAGGCAAGTTCTAAAGGGTTCTTTTGATCCTAAGATAGAGTTTATCATTGAAAAGGTGCCATACTATAGCCCATCAGACGCACCAATTGGTCTTGGTTATACTAACATTTCACAAGAACTAAAACGGGTTTATCTATTTCAGAAAGATAATCCCAAGAGAGATCCAAATCTTTCTAAAGAGAGAGTTGAAGTCATTCTTATTCAGATGCTTGAAAATCTTGAAGCGAAAGAGGCGGTTGTATTCATGAATATGCTTTTGAAGAAGCAGAAAGTGAAGGGGCTTACTGACAAGATTGTTCAGGAAGCATTCCCAGGTCTAATCTAAAATAAGGAAATCATGAAATGAAGCGTAAGAGTTCAGATGATTTTGATGAGATGGAACTTCTGAAGGAACTGGTTGTGCGCGAGAAAAGACGCCCAATCAGGAACTTCAAGAGGGCATATCTGGATCACATGGACGATTATGACGAGATAGACGACTTCTACTCTCGCTAAAATATTTTTTGGTTTTTACCAAAAAAGTGGTTGACAAGCGGCCTCCTTTCGTATATTCTAACTATGAAAGTTGAGAGAGAAAGGAAATCGTTATGTGGCTTGTAAAGTGGAACTATCGTGGTCGCTGGGAGAACGGTGGCGAGAAGCTGTTTGAAAAGAACTATGCTGCTCAGTCGTTTGCCTATATGATGATACGGAAGCCTGGTATCACACAGACAGAAACAAAGTTTGTTGAAGTCGAAAAAAGTGCTTGACAAACCATCCAATCCTGCTATTCTGTATATGTAAGAGATAGAGAGGTTGACTGATATGAAACATGTTGTCTTTTATGAACACGATTTTGCTAGTTCTGAAATGTGGCAGGATTTGTGTGAACGCTTTGGTCAGACCTTTTACAATCCAGAAACAAAACAAGTCGAATATCCAGAAAGCATGGCCGTGAACATGCGTCTCGCAGAAGGTATGTACTAATGATTCACGAACCAAAGATTGACTATGATGCCCTCAACACCGAGTGGAGAATCTATAAGGGCAAGAGTTGGAAGGCTTTTCACAGAGTCACTGGTCAGTGCGTCAAGGATTCGACCTATTATAACCTGTGTGTCAGGCTACAGATGGGATATTTTTGAAAAAAGTGCTTGACAAACCATCCAATCCTGCTATTCTGTATATGTAAGAGATAGAGAGGTTCCCATGGCTTTTGCTCCCACTACCACCTTCTTTGATATTGGCGATGGCTCCATTCGTGGTTGCTTTGAAGAGAAGGACCATGGTCGCTTCTTTGAGTATAGCCAGAACGACGAACTGATTCTGGCTCCTCCTGCTCATGGTGGCAAGAACATGGAGTTTCCCCACAAGGTCTGGGTTGGTGATGGCAGCTATCGTCATGCTCGCGTTGGCAAGACTGTTGTCCATATCATCACTGATGAGACTGACATTGGTTGGGTTGTTGAAAAGTGGTACATTAAGAAGCATCGGAGTTATGTGAAGTGATTAACGAAATGCAGTGGATTGGTCTTCTTGATGAGATAGCCGATATTGTCTTCATGGAGTCTCATATTCGTGATGAGTATGGTGAAGACTCTTATGTAGACAATTCAGACTATGTTGCTACCAAAGTTCTTGAGAAGTTGGTAGAACTTGGTGT
>Ga0099851_1001084_pt1 | contig 11578 bp, 19 predicted proteins | sample CB_VirMetaG_6_FD_78176 | JGI IMG/M metagenome (GOLD analysis project Ga0099851, IMG submission 78176) | Freshwater to marine saline gradient viral communities from Chesapeake Bay - CB_1508_2 Viral MetaG | ecosystem: Environmental > Aquatic > Marine > Coastal | place: USA: Chesapeake Bay... | reverse complement strand
TAAATAGCTTAAAAAGTCGATAACAGCTACCGTTACAAATATATAAAAATTAATTAATTAAATAATATTTTTTATATCTGGATTTAGTTTGATAATTAGTCATCCATTCACTCTCAATCTTTAATCCTTTAGTTTTCAAAACGCAAACTATCTTGCGTAACTCAAAGGTTTTAAAGAGATTAAAACAATCCAATACTGTTAATGGCTGACCAGTCATTAAAAACTCCTCAACCTGATTAATTTTGTGATTCATACGTTTGATTTTAAGGTTATAACTACGGGATTATTTGGCTTCTTATAAAACCAATATTTTGACATCCAACCACATACTGAGGGCATGGATAAATTTAGCATTTTGCTTGCATCTGCTGGACTTACATCCTGACCGACTATTAACTCCATAGCTTTAGCAATTCTGTGCTTATCTGGTATTTTTAAATACGTTTTCAAAATGTTATTACTATTGATGATTTATTATATTTCTTGCTAACCTTTGGCACTTCGCAACCCTCAGAATCAAATATTGGATCCTCTGATTTACTGGCAACCTTTAGCAACTCTGACCTTTCCTTTATTCTGCTTTCCAATTTGGAATAAACCTGATCCTCAGAATAATAAAGACTTTCTGAGCCATTCTTTGGAGTGAACGTAACTCCATTATAGCTATCCGGTTTTAACAGTTCTAAACGATCCCTAAATGCTTTATCTGCTGAATCAATTACCGCCTTTAATCTTGCAATGTTAGAATAGAATTGTACCGGAGTTTGATTACCATTTTCAAATAATCTATTTATCAAATCTATTCCAGTTTGCTCTGCCTGTTTCTTAGTGAAATCAGGCATATAAATTGTTTCCATTTCTTCTGACCTCATGTCGAAAAATATATCTTTTGATGTTATCATTAGGCTTGTTCTAATTCGTTTAACAATCTTGTTTCATTCTCTTTACTGATATTGTATTTCTTTTTAATTACTGCAATATCATACCCACCTCTTAATGCTTCAATAGCTGAGGACCATTTTTCTGTCTTTGGATTCAACCACGCCTTTTCAACAGGCGCATCCTGCTTATTAGCTGCCTTATTACCGTCATCGTCTTCATCAATATTTAAACCCAAAACGCTGCTCAAACTGTACCTTTTTGCATACGTTATGGCAGATCCGACTGCCTGTGGATCATTTTGCTTAGATACCGGCATAATAAACTCATCCATGAAATACTCACCTGATTCAGCATGAATTAAAATAGTACACAATCCATTTACTCCAGTAGGTGATTGCGAGTAAGCTAACCCTGATTCTGATAATGGATTACTGATTGCATCTTGAATGTTTGAAAGAGATGCATAATTAGATTTAAAAAATGGATTTTTCGCATCCTTTTTAATCTTGCTAACCTTAGACTGAAATTCAATCAAGGCTTTAGCGATGTTTTTAATGCTTTCTGATTTTTGCATAATAAAAAAACGTATGCCATCAAGGTGTCCACTCCTCTCCGGCTATACGTCTATTTCTTTAAGTGATTAATTGTGGACATTGGTATAAAGTTAATATAATAATTTATTAAATCAAAATAATTGTTACAATTAGCAAAACCGCAGACCATATCATCATCGTGAATATGATCAAATCATCTTTCTTGTTCATTTTCTATAATTGTTTGCAATGCCAAAGAATAATCACCATCAAATAAAATAGTAACAGTATCTCTCCCATTAAGAACCTGAACATTTTCCTTAGTCCCCTGAATAGTTCCATCAAAATAATCTTCAATCATTATCTCTCCAGAATGTTCTATGTGAATGATATTATCATCAGCATCGTAAAATAGTAAATGATTATTAACATCTAAATCGCAGTCTTTGCCGAAATCTTTAAATAGTTGTAGTATTGCTTTCATCTTTTTTTATGAATAAAGTTAATCCATTTATTAAACTCTTTTGTATTAGGCGCTTTATTTATACTCAATATTGCGCCATTTTTATACTCACTTATCCTGCCATCAGGATAAACAGTCCTGCTAATACTCCTCATGGCTAAATAATTTATCTACTCCTGTAGGTGAATAATCTCCTGTCCTTAAATATATAGTTAAATTTACAATTGTGCTGTATTTTAAATCGCACCAATGAGTAACATCATTTAACTCATCCTGTAAGTTTTTAGCTGAGTAAGGATATTCAATTTCAGCCTCTTTAAGCATAAGCCTATGATCAGGTGACATTCTATCTATTAACTTCATAATTCGCCTTCCCCTCCGCAAGTTTCACAAATATCAGGAGATTCAACACAAATATCGCCGCAATGACTGCAAATATTATTAGTTGTTAATTCTCCGCAACAATCTGAATAGTTAAGTTTCCCAACTCCATTACAATCGCCGCAAGTTTCTGAGTTATAATTTGGCTCAGATACACTATCACATACACCGGTATATGAAGGCGCTGATTTAATCATGTTATCCATTTATTTTTTTAGTTAAGTAATCACATAATGCGGAAACTGCTATCAGTACCGCTGACATAACAATAAAAAAGATTATAATTTCCATAGTTTAAATTTTTATTTGCCTTAATTGACAGTACGAATATATAAAAGTTATTTTAATAACCAAACAAAATAAAAAAATATTTTTTACTTAATTCTAATAATCATCGTGCAATCGCTTAAATTACGAATGTGGAATATCTTTCCGCTTTCCTTATGCAACTTTGAGGCATTGTTTCTCCATACCTGAACATTATCAAATACGTTCATTACCTCATTTATTTTTAAGTTTTCTAATTGTTCTTTATACATGACACAAATATATAATTATTTTTATAATATTTTACATATAATAAAATAGGGTAGTCTTATTAAATTTATTGCCATTAAGCATATTTTTTAATGTACTATAATTTATAGACAATGCTATTGATGCATCTTTTGCGCATCCATAAATTAACCCATTTGATTTATCAATAACTTTTTTTGCCATACCATGATTAGATCCTGATGGTCTGCATTCTTTTGGAATTATTGGTGCAATACCCTTTTTTGCTAAACTCATTTTAAGTTTAGTTTTTTCAGTATGTTTTTTGCCTGTACTTGTTATCCTTAATTTTTCTCTATATTCTATTGTTCTATCTGGCATTTTACGCCCTTTATTTGCAATGCTAATTTTATCTTTTGTTTCCTGAGCAACAACTTTATTTATATTAGCTAAACTTATTTTTTCTTTATGTTCATTTGTAAATTTTCGACCTTTATTAATTTGGCTTATTTTATTTCTATGTTCTATACTCATACAATTGCCTTTAGAATAAGAATTTCCAACCATACGATTTTTTAAATTCTCCATAGATTGTAATGATAATTCTGACATTCCATCTCCACCAGAAGTCATATTGCATAAAATCCCTGTACCTAAATCAACTCGACCATATTTTTTAATAAGTTCTATTTCTAATTTACATGCCTCATCTCTTGTTAAATTATCATAAATAATATCTATTTTATAACCATGCTTTAATACAATATTTTCCCAAAATTTACTTCTACTTTTTTTAGATTTTGCTCTTTTATAATATAAATCACTACCTATACCTATATAAAAAATTTTATTAGTATCTAATGTAGAATGTTTATAAACGTAAGCCATAAATTAAAAAATATGAGTTAACCTTGCTATTTGTCCAAAATTTGGATGATGGATAAACCCTTCTATTGCTTTTGGAGCATGTTGATATCCATTACGATGATGCCATGAATCTGTACCTGATGGGCTTCTTAAACTTTCCACGCAAACAGAACCATAATCTTTGCTTGTTTTATGATGTATGTGATGAGTATAAAAATATCTATGCTTTGATTCACTCCATTCTTTTGAGGCTTCCTGAGCCATTAATAATGGTAAATCCTGAACCTTTGCCCCATCTCCATGAGTTGTTCCAATTAAATTTTCACCATACTGATAATATTTTCTGTGAGAAATTGATGCATTAAAAGTTACATTTTCACAATTCCTAAACCATGCTTGTAAAGATTGAGCCAAAAAGAATCCATTGGTATAATCATGATTTGATGGATCATACTGAACATGAACAGGTGCAATTAATCGCAGCATTTCAATAATATCAGTATCTATTTGCATAGCCATTAAAAAATTATCATACCACATTCCATCAGTATCTTGTGGCGTTCCGGAAGTTGTTTGCCTTTTAGGAGTATCAATATGCAATTTATCATTCCCTACTATGTAAAGAATTTGATTGATATTAAATCCATTACTTTTTTGCAATATACCCTCAACTCCTTCCTTTACTCTTTGGACTGCAACCTGAGAATTGTACTCCTCTCCGGTTTCAAATGCTCTGCATAATTTACCTATGTGGATATCAGCCGGATCTATTACTAATAAATGAGGATCTTGAACAGGAGAATAAATTATAGTTGTGTAAACAGGAGAATGCTCTTGCATCCGTTTTATTACTTCTGCTTGTATATCGTTTACTAAATTATTGTTTTTAACATTAATTGAAAACTTTTCAGACTTATGCCAATAGTAGTTTACGTCTTCAATTGGAATACCTTTCTCATCACATTCAGATTTTAAGGCTCTATGCCTTTGGATTATTTCAAATTCCTCATCTGATAATCTTGGTCTTGCCATATATTTTATATTAAATCCTCATCGGTTTTATATTTGATATAAATAGTTTTTCCGTATAACTTTTTAGCAACTAAAATCTCATTTTTTAGATTCCCGACTTCATAAGAAACATGAATCCAACTCGCCTTGCCATTTACCGGAAACTCAAAAATTAACTGTTTGAATTTGAGGTTATCCTTAATAAAATAAAAAATCTGATTATTGGTTACTGAAGTCCCATCATTATCTATATCAATGGCTTTGCCAAAGCAATGATCTGAAGTTTTACTGCCTCCAACCTTAGCATTTAACTCTTTGGACCTATAACCCGATGAAATACTAATTGGTACGTTAAAATGTTTACGTATAGGCTCAAATATTGCCTCAGCTAATGACTTAAAGTTTTCGATATGCTCAGGAGTTGGAATATTAGAAATACCATTTCTTTTGGCAGATTCTGACCGGATTACCTCCGCCAAATCTAAATGTTCTGATATTTTCATTTTTTAAATATCTTTTCAGCTGATGTCATACCTAATGCCGCACCGGCTAAAGTTGCAACCGAAATAATAACTGTGTCTGTTGGTTTATTAACCAATGTAACCGCTAAAGCTATCACGCATATAAAACCGCATAGCCTTTTCATTGATAACTCGCCATCCTTTTCTGAGAAAAACTGCTTCATAATTAAAATTTAAATGAATAACCGACTGAATAACCTGACATACCATAACCAACGCTAAATAAGCCTTTATGCCGAGTTTTAAGGTGTAGGCTAATGTTGTGTTCCACTTTGGTATAATCCCTGCTTATATCGCTTCTAAACCCTAAATAAAGACCTGCTTTGCTCTTAGGTTGTATTGTGTTTGTGATTACAATTGTTTTCTTTTGAATTTTGGCATCAAATGACCGCCCTATAATTTTGTTTTGGTGTACTGTGTCCTGAATGACATACAGATTACTATCCTGATTGATGCTATCTCTATACACTATAAACTCATTAAACTCCTGAATTATCTGAGTTGTATCATGCACCTTTTGATAAACAGTATCTAAAACTTTAAAAGGTATTTTATCTCCTTTTGTATATTTTGTAAAAGTTTGATGAGTAATAATTGTATCAACTTTAGTATTTGTGATAACCTTAGTTGGACTTTTAAATAAAAACAAAAAAATGGCTAAAATAGCCAATCCGACTATAATGCCATTCTTAATCATTTCTGAATGTTTTGTGTTGCTTTCCAATAATACCTAATCGCTAATAATCCGCTAATAATAGCTACAACTGAGGCTAACATGGTTACTACTGGTTGAAAATTTGCTATTGAAACTATGGCAGTACTTATGCTTACAATAGTTGCGGAATCGGCATGATTAGGATTTGTCATCTTTTGGTACTTGTGGTTGTAATTGCTTAATTAATTCGGATGTTACTGATTTTACCTGAATGTAAGGTGCAGTTGATTGCTCAACAATTGCTAAAACTGTTTCCCATTCCTTTAATGTTAACTCAACAGTTAACTTTTGAATTTCTTCTGATTGTACTTCTTTGGTTTTCATTTGTGGTTAAAATTGAGTAAATATATTTATTTTATTAATTAACTATTAAATAATTTTATTTTCTATTACCGGATTAGCAAAAATCGGCTCAGGTTTTACATAATCCCCTACAATAACTAAGCTCAATTTTTTAACTATAAACTCCCATGCAAAATCATCTGCATCCCATAACTGATAATCTTTACCATCCATGACTAAATTGCCCTGTGCCAATAATTCCATGCTTTCACTCATTAACCCATACCAAAAGGTTGCTGAATTGTTTAAGCTAACATTAATAGCATAGGCATTTAATATAGTTGCCTCTTTGGATTGTCCTTTGTCCCACATAGGGATTGATTCGATTGTTTTCATATATTAATTTAAGTTAATAGGTGGAGATGGAGGAAACCATCCATTAATATCCATGTATAATTGACTTACCAATTCATTTTGTTCTTCTATTGTTAGTTTATCTTCTTCACCTTCTCCTATACACATGGCAGCCTCTCCATTAGTAGGATGGTTTATTACATTAAACCAATACATCGTAGGGTCATCTGAGCAACCTTGTTCGGTTGCGATGTCATAAGACCTATCTTTTGCTTCTTGATTGTTTGAATAAATTAAATATTGCATATTAATAAATTGAATAATAACTATTAATGTTTGAATGTATGCCTGATATAACACTATTTTGATTAACTGGGTATATAATTACTTCACTTATTTTTCCTAAAAATGCTTGTGCAGTACCATCAGTTGGAGTAGACATTTCAAAACCTCCCCAACCAGAACTTATGGTTGAACTATTAGCCACAGTTGAATTATTTTGATATATATTAGTAGTTGATGTTTGTCTTAAAAGTGATATTAAATAAGGTGCGTTTGAAACTTGTGATGGGAAATTGGCTAATACGGTTGCACCTGTATATACTGATATATTATCTGACCTTCTAATAGCAAGAATACTCGGTGCACTTAAAACAGATGATGAATTTAGTACCCTTGTCTGTGATAAAGTTGTTAAATCTTGCGATAAAACGCTTATGATACTGAAAGGATTATTTATTACCATTGTTGTAGTTAATCCATGTCCATTTACTTTTAAAAATTTTACAGATGGTTTTCCAAGTTGAGTTTCTAATACTCCAGCAGTAATTATTGAAGGTTGGTTTGCTGCTGTTGTTTGAGTAGCATTTTGCCCATTACCACTTTGGTCGTACCAAGTAGTTACAAAACCATTCCCTGAACCAACAAATGATAATAGTGCAGTTACATCTAATTCTCCGGCAAAAAAACCAATATTTAATTCTGTATTATCACTTGACCTTCTTACACGAATTAAACTGCCAGTATAACCTGACCTTAAAAGTCTTAATGAATAAGCGGCATTTGCACTTGGATATAAATCTAAAATTGGTGAAACTAAACTAATACCCTGTATAATGTTATAAATTAACCCACTTCGTGTTTTTATGTCAAATCTACCCATTATGAAATTCTATTAACGTACCCTACAATGTTTATAACATTTGCAGTTGCTGCAAAAGCAGTTATTGTTCTTGCTACTGAACCTGTGCCAGTTAATGTTAGACCTGCAACACATATAGATAAACCACTTTTTGATGGAATATTAATAATTATATTTTGGTCGGGTGAAGTTGTTGAACCGAATTCAATAGTCAATGGCACTGTTACAGTAGTTGTATTAGTTGCATATAACCAAACCTCATCTATAATGCTTGAACTTGTTCCCGTTGCATGGATTGTTGTTCCCGTTGTTGCGGTTGCTACAACCTTGATAGGCATTCCACCTGTTGAACCTGATAATAATGTTTTTGCTATTGGCATATTTTTATATTTTAATTTTTATCCGAAAACTTGTGATAATAAAGCAACTTGTAATTCATCAACAGAACCACCGCCACCACCGCCAGGAATAGCCTGAGTAGATAATAGTCCAGTACTGTCAGAAACAACCATTCTTGTACCTGTTCCTGCTAATGATGAAAACGTAGCACTTGTGCCTGTTAATTCACCACTAAACCTCCCAGTTCCGTTCACGTCAAGTAAAAATGTTGATTCGGTTGCAGTACCTATTAGTAAACGACCTGCCGATGTTAATCTCATTCTTTCATCGCTTGCAGTTCTGAATGATATTGGATGAGCCGTATCAGTACCAAAATTAAATACTTGTGTATTTTCATTTGCTTGCATTGTAGCCCAAACATTTGTACCACCTGCATTACTCTTTAATCTTAAAGCAGTTAATAAACCATTTGTGTTTCTAATCTCAATCGCAACATCAGGAATTGTTGTACCTATTCCTATTAAACCTGAACTATCATAAATTGCACTATTTCCTATTACATTTGCAGAAGTAAATTTAGGTATGTAGTTAGTTGTTCCTGAAATAGCAGAAGTGATATTTGATGTTAATGCCAATGTGCCTGTGGCTGATGGGAGTGTATAGGTGTATGTTCCGTTTGTAATTGTTGAACCTAATTGCAATTGACCTGCAATATTAAAAATCCCTGCTGCTGTAATTGTTGCCCTTAGTATACTTGTTGTAAAAAATTGCAAATCAGTTGCATTTGTTGAACCAAATACAGATGCATATGCAGAACCTCCTGTAAAAAAAGTACCCCCTGCTGAACCTTCTGCCCCAAACCGCATATGACCGCCTGTATTTGCAATTTCAACACCTGAAGCTCCTGTTGTTGCACCTAATGAGCTAAGAAAAAAAGATGTTGGGTTACTTGATATAATTAAATCATTAAATGTTTTTCTTCCTCCTATCGTTTGTGTTCCTGTGGTAATAACACCCCTCGCAGTAGCACTTGCATCAGGTACATTTAACGTAATTACAGGCGTTGTAGTGCCATTTGCTACGCTTGATGATAAATCTGTACCGCTTGTTCCTAAAGTAATAGCAGAGACGCTTGTAACGCTTCCTGTTCCATAAGCAGTCGCATCAATGCTTCCGTCAGCTTTCAGGAATTGCGCAGATGTACCACCCGATTTGATTAGCGAACTTCCTGTTACACTTCCAATAGCTGAAAAATTACCACCATCACCAAAAGTGAATTCGGTTGCTCCTGCTGAATTAGCCATAGTGACATCTATTCCTACGGTTAACTTTCTCATTCCGTATAGAGTCATCCAATACGTTCCACTATTTACTACACTTGTAAACGTAGCACTTGTACCTGATAATGCACCTGCTAAGGTTGTTGATAAATCAAGAAGATTAAACTTTGCTATATTTCTGTTAAATGTAGATGTACCTGCTGCTGAACTTGCTGTAATTTCTAAAACACTACCATAGTTTTCTTGGACAGCAATCATGCCATTGTAGGTAGTTACACCTCCTATAAACTTTAAAATCTTACCTCCCCCATCTGAACTTCTTATACCTATATTACCATACGCTTCAAGACTTCCACTAAACGTAGCACTTGTGCCTGTGAGGGAGCCACCAAGTACTGTTCCTGCACCTCCTGCATCAATTAAAACTTTATCCGTAGCACTACTTTCAATTAATGGTATATTAGCAGTATTTGCAACATTCCTTGCTCTGATAGCTACTTGTGTACCTAATCTTACACCACCTGATGTTGCAGGAGTTGCACCTGTTTGAAAATATGAACCCTCAACGTATGAGCTAAACCTCCCCGTTCCATTCACATCAAGTTTATACAATCCTTGAGTAGCACCATAACCAACTTCAAGATTTCCGCTTGTTGTTCCAAATGCACCATTACCACTAAACGTAGCAGATGTGCCTGTTAATGCTGATGCTAAAGTAAATGTGCCTGCATTGGGGAATCTTATATTATTAAATCCTTGACCTAATATTAAATCTCCATCTGCCGTATCTTCTGTTAAAGCTGCTCTATAACCAAAACCTGATTTAGCTAAAAGGATTGAGGTTGTAAAACTTCCTGTTCCACTAAACGTAGCAGATGTGCCAGATAATGCACCTGTAAATGTTTTTGCACCTGCTATTGTTTGCGTACCTGTTGTAATTACACCCCTTGCAGTAGCACTTGCATCGGGCAAATTGAAAGTATGCGTATCTGTTAAGCTTGAAATAGCAAAGTCAGTACCCGATGTTCCAACTGCAAAGTATTGTGTATTAGCTGTTAATCCATTTAATGCAGATATACCACCTGCAAATGTTGTAGTTATTTGACAAAGGTTATTATCTTCAGTATGTAAAGTAACAGTACGACCTCCTGAATTATCAACAATATAAACACGAATTGCTAATCTATCAGTAACTAATAAAACAGTTTCAGGAACTGCCAATGATGTCAAATACAAATCTGTGGATGTTCCTCCTGTTATCTCTTCAGGATTAGCTGAGTTGCTTGCAATTAAGGTAAATGTTGAACCGTTATACTTTAATAAATCAACATAAAATTTTGAATTACCTCCGCTTGATGAAACCTGAAAATACATTTCTAAATTCCAAGCGCCGCCCGGAATTAATAATCTATTAGGATTTCCAACATCTGTTAGAAATTGAGATACTAATCCATTTCCTACTATTGGAAAATCAGTACCTCCTCCAATTACAGCAGAGTTTGACATTTGATAATAGGTAGCAACAGATGCTGCAACAGAACCATTTAGATAATAATTAACTGCCGAACCACCACCTGCTCCTGTGGGAAGCGTAGCTAATTGTCCATCACCTCTAATATATTGAGCAGCTGTACCAACTGCTGTAACCGCTAAAGTTGCTGACCCTGTTACAGGTGTATTAGCAACAGAAAACGCAACAGGCATTGTTAATCCAACAGATGTAACTGTACCTACTGACCAAGTTCTATCAGCACTTAAATCATAGGCTGTACCATTGATAGTTAATTGCCTTGTAGTTGGTACTCCACCAAGTCCACTTAATGTATAATTAGGAATATTTAATATTCCTGTTCCGCTATCATAAGTTGACGCACCTGAACTTCCTGTGGTAGTTAAGCTTATTGCAGCTCTTGCTCTTGCATCGGTAAAATATAATTGAGAAGGTCTGCTTGGAAGCGAACCTGCCCCTTCCAATACATCTCCTGTAACTAAGCTAACTGTGCCTGTATATCCATTTACAGAAGAAACAGCATCGGTGTTATCTACCTTCTGCCATGTTGTGCCTGCGAATATTGCCCAATCTCCAATCTGCCAATCAGTAATACCGTTAAGATTTGTCGAGCCTGCAACACTAACTATATAATACCATCCATTTGTTCCTACGCTGCTTGTTAATGGAGGATTGTTTGTGCTTGCATTCCATACACCTTGAAAAATACTTCCACCAATTAATCCATTAATCTGATTTTGTACTTTACCAAAAGCTTGTAAAATAGAATCGGTTGAAGTTACTGTTCCACCTGTAACATTTAGT
>Ga0099851_1001083_pt1 | contig 11582 bp, 20 predicted proteins | sample CB_VirMetaG_6_FD_78176 | JGI IMG/M metagenome (GOLD analysis project Ga0099851, IMG submission 78176) | Freshwater to marine saline gradient viral communities from Chesapeake Bay - CB_1508_2 Viral MetaG | ecosystem: Environmental > Aquatic > Marine > Coastal | place: USA: Chesapeake Bay... | reverse complement strand
GCATCTTCTCTAGCAAATTCAAGTAAACGAAGAAGTAATGGAATGTCCAGTTTGACTATGTCTTTTGGGTTTCTCATTTAGCGAATTTTTTTCTTATTGCAGCTCCTAATTTAGCATCATCTTCATGATCTTTTATCATTTTTCTAACTGCATCTCGAATTGCACTTGCTTCAGCTGGTATTCCTACTGCTTCTTCCATTGTGTCGTCTTCTTCATAGTACCCTTCATCCATTTCTTCTTTTTCTTCTTCTCTTTCAGTTCCAGGACGTGCCATATCAGAAGATCCTTCAGTCATAAAATGCTCAAAAGCCATTTCATAATCAGATTTTTCTCTTTTAGGATGATTAATTGCTCCAACTCCTACAATTCCACCAGCTACGTAAACTTCGTTTAGATTTTCTTTTTCTTCGTTAACAGGCACTCCTGCTAATTTTTGCATTCGATTTAATTCTTTTGACATTTTATAGTATTTTATTATAAATATTAACCCTTTATTGTTCTTTCAATTTTTTCCAAATAGAGTATAGCATCCATATGTTCTTGTTTAGCATGCTCTATCCAATCTAGAATACCTAAATCAGTTCTATCTAAATCTGTGTTGTATTTTTCTTTACCAAATTTAGCTCTCTCAACAAATTGATCAATAACTGAGTCAACTATAGAGTCTGTTTTGTCAATTTTTCTTTTTTTCTTCATATTCTTTTATCCATTGTATTCCCCAATCATAGGCATCTTGTGGGTTTTCAAATCCATTTTCACATTTTTCTGTTATCCAAGATACTTTACCTTTTCTTAAAACACCTATAATCCATTCTTCTGGGTTTATTTTTGCAAGTGGAGTTATATTAAGCCACCAACCTTGTGGTATTTCTTCATTTTTCATTTTACTTAATTTTTTCGTGTATGTACCAAGGTAGAGTATCTTTTTTCTTTTTAGGTTTTTCAAACCAACCTACATTAGGGAGAATTGTACCTAAAGAAATTTTATCTAATATTTCAATATTATAAGTTTTTGAAGACTTTATTTCTACTATTTTTCCAGTGTACTTTTCACCTAAAAATGAACATTTTACTTTATCTCCTAATTTTAGCTTTTTACTCACTTTTTAATAACTTTTTAGATTCTTTTTCATCAATACCCATATTTTGGAGTATTGTTAGTGTTTCATTTTTCTTCATTACTTCCAAATATCTAGCGGCTGTGAATTTACCACATTGAAAATATTCACTTAAATGTTCTACAAGTTTTGGTTGTGGAGATTTTTTCTTACTTTTTATATATTTTAAGAAAACTTTCTTTTTTGGGATCATTTCTCTATAAATATTATAGGTTTGGATTTTATTATCGTAAGGGATGGTTTGCACATAATTAGCCAACTCAACATAATCTACATTCATAGACACAAACCGATGAATCATATAGGAATTAAAACAATCCCATGATTCATCAGTAAAGCAATCAGCAGGTGTTTTATATAGGGTAATTTCGTTTAACCATCCCCATATATTTTTGATCTGCTTTCTGCCTGGTCTTGGATATTTTAAATTACTCTCCAATAGAAATATCTTTGTATTCGTCTCTAATTTCAGGTGGAATAGAATCTTTTAGGATTTTCTTTGATTCTAGATCATAGAATACAGGGATAGGCATAAGCATATCTTCATCTGTTCCTGTTACAAATTTGGATACTTTACGGATTACTACCGCTTGTCCAAATAGTTTACCTCCATCGAATCCTTCTACTGCTGTAGTGTTTGTTAGGTCAATGTTTGGTTGTTGTGGGGGTGCTTGGTTTTGCATTTTTATTTATTTAATTGTTTCTATTATTTTAGCTATTGCCGACATTATATTAATCTCTTTATCAATTCGGAAGTTTGCTTGAAAAAGATGTTCATTTAAAATTATAGTTACTGATCCTTCCTTATCTTTAGCATATACTGAAATATGTTCAAATAGTAAGCGGTATAGTTCTTCAAAGTCTTTTACACCACTATCTGTTATAATTTGTCTTATTTTAATCCAGTTTTTTGTTTCAGTGAGTTCTTTTAGTACTTCTTTAGTGTAATTATTTGAAGTTAAAACTAATTCATTAACTTTAATTTCCCCATCTTGATTAGATAATTGAATTGTATTCAACATTTTTCTAACATCAGGATAGTTTTTATTTACTATAGTAGCTATTTGACTTTTTGAATGGTATTTAATATTTTCTTTTTCAAGAACACCCACTAAATGGTGTGCTATAGTAAGTTTGGATGGTGGAACAATTTTAAGTACTTGACAACGTGATTGAATTGGATCAATTATTCTTTCAATAAAGTTACACGTTAATATAAAACGAGTTGAACGGGAAAATGTTTCAATTACATTTCTGAGTGCTGCTTGTCCGTTTATAGTGATAAAATCTGCTTCATCTAAAATAACTACTTTTATACCTTTCCAAGAGGCAGCAGAAGCGAATCCTTTTACTTTTTCTCTGATTGTATCAATTCCATTTTCATCACTTTCGTTTATATAAAGATAATCACAATCTAGATTTTTAACTATGAGTTTAGCTAGTGTAGTTTTACCTGTTCCAGCAGGTCCATAGAATATAAAGTTTTGGATATCGTTTTGGTCAAGATATTTTTGAATTGTTTCTTTAACTTGTTCATTTCCTACATAATCTTTTAAAACAGTAGGACGGTATTTTTCAACTAACAAAGTGTTGTCTTTCATAACTTATTTTTATAACCTAATTATACAAAAACTTTTACCAATAGGCAAGTTTTATTTTAAATTAATTTAGATATAAACGCTTTTACTTCTCCTCCTTTAACAGCAGTTAAAGCAGCTTCTAATGTAGTTAAAGATAAATTTTTAGCTTGAAGTGCTTTTATAGCAGTAGCACCTGAAATAACTAGGAATGTAGCTACTATGACATGGAAAATAGCACTTGCTACTTTGTCGGCTTTGCTTTTATCTTTAATAAATTTGTTTACTATTCCTTTAATTGGAGCCATATATAAATGATGTAAATCATCTGCTATATTTCCAAGTTTTGCCATCCATTTGGTATATTCATCTTTATCTGTTGGTTTTTTGCCTAACAATTTTTTTACAGTATTACCTGCTGCTTTACCAAATTTAGCAATTAACCCCATTATAGCAGGAAGAGCAAGGGCAATACCTGCTACTGTTAAAAGACCTTCATTTTGAGTTTTTGATTTTTTTTCTAACTCATTATCTAGTGCCTTTAAAACATTACTCATTTCATCTTTTATATCATCTACAACTTCATCGGTTTTGTCTGTTTCTTCTTCCCTTAAAGCTTTTTCAAGTTCTTCTTTAATAAGTTGTTTTAGTTCTGAGTGTTTCATCTTAATTTATTTAATATGCTTTCTACCGCCACAATATGTTCTGACCAAAACCCGGGACTGTCTTTCCAATCATTTAACTTTTGTTCGAGTAGATACTTTAACTTATGATGCTCTTCTGGTGTAAGCTGTAATGTTTTAGATTCATTCAATACGCTACGTATTTCTTCTTTGATGAGTTGTTTTAGTTCGGAGTGTTTCATAATCCTGCTCTTTTTTGCATTTGAAAAAGTTCTAGATCAAATTCCATATCCTCTTTCAATGTTGCTTTTTTAACTAATAGTTTTTGTCTTTGATCAGGTGAAATACCTGTTACAACCAATTTATATTTTCTTTTGCCATCTACATCAACTGGTTCGGTTGTGTAGTTTGCTGTTGGAACATCTCCAATTTCTTTTTTGAATTGGTTTCTAATTTTTTCAACTTTATCTAAAGTGTCTGCTGTTACAGAAAGTGGTGGAACAACCTTTTTCTCAGGTTTCTTAATTACCTCACCTGTATCATCTGTTTTTTCAACATCAACAATTTCATACTCTAGACCCGAGTTGTCCATTATTGTTTTCATTACCTTTTGAAGGTATGGTTTTGGTTTGTAAGGGCTTTTTTCTATTGGGAAAACAATCTTTCCATCTTTTACATCAAAATGAACGTCTTGTTCTAATTTACCAGCGTATTTTTTTAGGTTAGCTGGTGTTTTTAGTGGGAAATAATTTTTACCATATCTACCAACTATATCTTTTGGAAGTTCTTTTCCGCTTAAAGTGTATAGATAATCTTCTAGTTCACCTTCGTTTCCTGCGGTTTGCCATTCTTCATATCCTGCTTTTGCTTGCTCCATTCCTTTTTCATAGTCTTCAGGAGCTCTTTTACTAATATCAATTAGTTTAAAACCTTTTGCATCATCAGATCTTTCATCCCAATCACTCCAAGCTGCTCTTGTTTTTTGGGCAGGTATAGAAGGTCCAAATGCTTTTTTAATAGCTTCTGGATTACGAAGGTTTTGAGCATAGATACCATAGTTGTCTATATTGTCTAGAGCATCTAGGGCTTTATCTATATCTGTAGGCTGGATGGCAAGGTCGTATTGAACCTTAAGTTGCTTCATTCCATCCTCTTCACCTTCTACCTCTCTTAAAATGTCGGTTAATTTCATGTTTTATCTATTAAAACGTTCATCAAGATGAGCTTTTAATGCATTACCTAACATTAGATATGTTTCTTCTGCTAATTTTGCTGTTTCCATATTGTCTGAGTCAAGAGCAAGGATTGCGTTTGAGAATTTTGCTTTAGCCATTGCTAAATTTTCTGCTGATCTGCTTCCAAATTGGCCTATGTATTTTTCTTCTTCTAGCTTGTTTTCAGCTAAATATTTTTTTAAGTCAAAGTTGTCCATTTTATAGTTTTTGTTATAAATATACAAAAAAAGGGACCAATTACATAGGGTCCCCGTAAATATTATACCTTTTAGTTGGTTCAGGAATAACTTCTTTTTCCTCACTTCTTATAACATAAAGTTTGCTATCTAGAGGTGCTAAACGAAACTCAACTTGTTCTTGATTTTGATCAAACCATGCCTCTAAAGCATCGGTTATTGTTTTGTGAACAATTTTTTTCTTATCGTTTACGAGCACCCACTGATCTCCAGGGGGTACTCGTGTTGCGATAAGTTCATTATACTCTACTTTTTCTGTCTGCATTACATCATCATTGAAGGGTCCATCATTGGTTGAGCTTCTTTTTCATCCTTTGGATTATCAACAATTGTACATTCTGTTAATAGAATAGTACCTGCAATTGAAGCAGCATTCAAAAGTGCGTTTTTGGTTACTTTATGTGGATCAAGTATACCTGCTTTTTTCATGTCTACAACTTTGCATGTTTTCAAATTGTATCCCGTAAAGCCTTTTTTACCTTTCAAATCACCCATCTCAATCATTTTAGCATCTGCTTCAGAATATCCTGCATTTGTTAAAATGTATTCAAATGGTTTGCCACAAGCATCGTATACAATCTTTTGACCATATTTAAAATCTTCAGTTGAATCTTTATCTGCTTTAATATTTTTACGTGCATACAATAAAGCAACTCCACCACCTGGAACAATTCCATCTGCTAGGGCACATTGTGTAGCGTGTAGAGCATCATCTACTCTGTCTTTTTTCTCTTTCATTTCAGCTTCAGTACTTCCACCTACATGAACTAAAGCAACTCCACCTACAAACTTGGATAAACGTTCTTGTAGTTTTTCCATTTCAAATGGTGTTTCTGCTTTACGAATTTGCTCTTCTAGTTCTTCAGCTCTTTTAGTAATTGCTTCTTCAGTACCTTGACCATCTACAATTGTAGTTTTTTCTTTAGTTACAGTTACAGTTTTTGCTTCACCAAACCATTCCCAATTGAATTTGTCAAGTTTCATACCTTTTTCCTTATCAAATACAGTTCCACCTGTTAGTACAGCTATATCATCTAAGATAAGTTTTCTACGTTCTCCAAAGTCAGGAGCTTTAACAGCAGCTACTTTCAAAGTACCTCTCATTTTGTTTACAATAAGTGTAGCTAAAGCTTCACCATCTATATCTTCTGCAACAATTAACAAAGATTTACCTTTTTGAGATACACCCTCTAGAATAGGAAGTAATTCTTTTACTTGTGTAAATCTATGGTCTGCCAATAAAACATAACAATCTTGTAGTAGTGTTGACATTGTATTGTTGTTTGTAACAAAATATGGAGATTTATAACCTCTATCAAATTGGCAACCCTCAACTACCTCAAGGTATGTTTCATCTGTTTTAGATTCTTCAATGTAAACAACTCCTTCTCTACCAACTTTTTCCATTGCTCGAGAAATCAATTTACCTACTTCTGAATCATTATTAGCTGAAACAGTAGCAATTTGTTGTAGTTGTTCTTCTGAGGATATTTTCTCAGATCCTTCTTTAAGTGATTCAAGTACTTGTTTTACACCAGCATCAATTCCACGTTTAATTTCAACAGCATTTGCTCCATCATTCAAACGGTTCAAACCACCTTTTACCAACTCACGAGCTAGTAAAGTTGAAGTTGTTGTACCATCACCTGCATGGTCAGCTGTTTTAATTGCTGCTTGTTTAAGCAATTGTGCACCCAAATCTTCAATTGGGTCTTCTAATTTGTTAATTTGTCTAGCTACAGAAACACCATCTTTTGTAGAATGGACAGCTCCTTGATCTACATAAACAACGTTTCTACCATTTGGACCTAGTGTTGATACAACTGCATCAGCTACTTTGTCCATACCTTTAACTAATTTTTTACGAGCATCTGCTCCAAATTCGATATTTTTACTCATTTTCTTCTGTATTTACTCTTGCTAAAATTTGATTTTCTGGTCCTATAAAATATTCTTCTCCATTGTGTTCTAGTTTAGAGAATCCCATTGTTGGAAGAATTACTGTGTCTCCTTCTTTAATAAGTGTTTCTATAAAATGTCCTGTTGCTGTTGGTTTACCAGGTCCAACTGCTACAACTACACCTTTTTCATTTCGATCTTTACCTGCATCAGGTACTACAATAGAGCCATACATTGTTTCTTCTTCCTCTACTGGTTTTACTATTACTGCGTCAAATAGTGCTTCTAGTTTCATACTTTTACTTTGTTTAACATTGTTTCTAATCCATTTTTTACTTCATCCCAAGAATCAATATAGTCTTGAATCGAACTATATTCACCTGGGTTGTTATAAAATTTTTCTTTTGCTATTTTATTTAGGGCGTTTCTAAAACTTGTATAGTACCCTACTACTTTTTCTACTTCTTTGCCTGTTGCTTTTTTACCTGCAAATCCACGAGTAGAAATTGATTTTTCTATAACTGTAAAGTTTGTTGCATCTTTAGAGATATAAAAAGGTTCCATTAGTGGATCTTTAATAGTGCAATAGAAACTATTTTGTGATTGTTCTTTTGAGGGACGACCTCTTTTTGTAATTTTTGGCATAACTAAATTTAAATTTGTTCGTATAAATGTACAAATAAAATTGCGCTAGAGCACGCTTTTTTTAATAAAACTTACTTAATTTTAATAGTTTTTGGCTTTGAACTTTCAGCTAAAGGGATAAATACTTCAAGCAATCCATTTTCTAACTTTGCCTCAGTTAGTGACAAGTCAAATTTGGGAGCTATTTTATATCCTAAGTTAAAAGACTTTTTAGACAAACCATGATAAATAGTTCCTTCAGAAACTTCATTTTTGTCATTGGGTTTTTCATAACTAATTTTTAAGACATCCCCTTCAATGTCTATTATAACATCTTTTTTAGTCAAACCAGTACAAGCGACATGAAAATGAAGCCCTGTTTTGTCATGGAAAATGTTTACGGGATGGGGTTGTTTGGTGTTTAACGCGGGTGCAAATTGATCTTGCGCGTTATAAAGGTTTCGAAATAAAATGTCGAAAGGACTTAGTTGCCTTTCAAAAAATTCTAATGTACTCATATCATTAATTTTTGTGAGCGCCTTAGCTGCTCGGGTTTATAAAAACATAACTTGTGCTCTAGCTACAATGTTATTTGTTAATACGTATCAAAAAGCACTTTCTTCTTTACGAATCATGTAATAAGTGCTTGTAGTGTTTAGTGATTTAAATTCTAATTTCATTAATCCCTGATAGCTTAAATATAAAGTTCCTGTTTCTAGATCTTTATTTGTGTTTAAAATAGTTTTAAACATATCTGAATTGAATGGGATACTTACATTATCTGGTTTGATTTGTCCTGTTAAATTGTAAGTAATTTTATTGTTGTGTCCTTGTTCATCCCCAAAAGTAACTACACACATATCATCTCCATCTAAATCCTTGTCTGGGGATATGGTCATGTTTCCAACACCTGTTAAAGCTGATTTTGCTTTAACTAAATTGTCTACTTGCTCTTTTTCAAGTGGCAAGATCATGTCCCATTCAGGTTCATCTACTGTACCTATTTTTCCAATTAAGAGAGGATCAGATAAAGCATAAGTTAAATTGAAATCATTATCAGCTAAAAACATTTTTGTATAAACTGATTTTGTTTTCTCTAGTGTAATCAATAGATCACCTGAGGTGATATTTACTAGGTTAAGTAATCGTTTAGTGTCAAAAACAACTAATGTACTATCTTCTAAATCAATATCTGTGTGAGTGATGTTTCCTATAACATCTTTGTTTAGGGTCATAAAGTCTATTGTCATGACTTTATCTTCTATTTTCCATTTAACGGAAGGTATTTCGCCAAGGTGATACTTGTTGATAATACTTTGTAAAACTAATTTATTAACCATATTTAAATATAATAACTTTTTTTAAAATAACCTAATTAAAATTAAAGAACTTATTCTATATTCATTTGGGGTATAGGAGTTCCAACTGGATAAGGTGCACCTTCTTTTGCTGCAGTAACTGATGTCCATCCTTTTCTTACCCTTAATGCTTTTCTTAATGGTACAGCCGCTTCGTTAAGAGGTCCATAACACTTAGCTAATATAATACCTGTTTCTGTAGTATCAAATACGACACCTGGCATAGCAAACATATTACTCATACTTGTACTACTAGCACTAAAATCAATTTTAAATTTTCTATTTTTAGGATGCATCCATTCCCATTCTTTTGTTTCTGGGTTAAATTGTGGTACCACATCAGTAGAATCAAAAAACCAAAAGAATGACCACACAGTATTTTCTGTGCCATCTGGGGTTTGAGGATTTTCTTTTACATTAAATTTACCCCAAGTTCCTTTATCACCCCACATTGCTAAATTAGCAATTGAAGGACCTTCTAAAACTGGGCAAATAGCGCAACCTTCATCAAAAACTCTACCTTGCACTATAATTTTTTTACCTGTAGGTATAGCACCCGAAGCACCACAAAAAGCAAATTTACCTTTATGTATTTGTAATACTTTTTCTACCTGGGTTTCTTTATTATGTTGTTCTTGGTTTCCTACAAGGTGTATTATTCCCATTATTACAATAAGTACTGTAAGGGGGACTATAAAATATTTAACTAATTTTTTCATTTTTTTTATTTTTTATTATAAATACTAACTAAAATTAAAGAACTTGTCTTTATATGGGTTCAAACTTAAATTCCATCCTAAATCATCATAAAAGCCCTCTAGCTTGTTTAACAATATAGCATCAAATATTTTTTGCCTATCAGCATACTTTTCCATAAACTCCTCTATTTTGGGTGGTAAATCAAAATCTAAAAACCCTAATGTGTCTATCTGGTATGGGTTTGGTTTTAGATAAATATATTTGATTTTATCACCTTGTGCTATGTAAGAATGTTTTTGGTTTAATTTCCAAAACCTAATCAAATCATTGTATACAGCAGCTGCTTTAGCACTTACAGGAGCACCTTTATGCATTTGAGTAAACATTTCACCTGCTTTAGGTTTGCGTCCCATATACTTGTTTAATGTTTTTACTCCTGTTGGATTACCTAATTTAACTAAAGGAATATCTCCATTCAATATTTGAATTTTAAATTCCTTAACTTTTTTATCTATGTCTGTTTGTGTAGAACCTTTCAAAACATCAATTAAAATATCTTTAAAGAACTTACCTAATACAGGTGGGAAATTTGCTTTTTTAAACTCAAGACCTTTTATATCAAGTGATTCTTTTACTATACCTTCTTGTTTAGTAATCCATTGAGCATATCTTCTAGTTTTTCTAAAATAAGCTGATCTGATTACACATTCAGTTTTCATTTCAAGTCTATGAGTAGAAACATTAAAACACTCTTTAGCTAGTGTATCATAAGATTTTGTAATAATATCTTGGTATTTGAGGGCTACTTTTTCAAGTTTTTCATCCTTATCTTCATCAGACATTTCATCAAAATCAGGATAAAAGTGCTTTAGGATAGGTTCAGCATGAAAGTAGTTACTATCTGTGTCTACATAGGCACAGTAGTTTACATCACCTTCATCACAAATCATCCACGGTACGTCTTCTATATGTTTCATTTTAAAATCTTTGATCAATTCCAGGTGCTATCATTTTACCACTTGGTTTTTCTCCTTTTGAAGTAAGTACTTCATGTTGTGGTATTACCTCAACTTTTACACCTTGTATTTTACATTTACCACCTTGTTTAAGGAATTTTTTAAATAGTATTTCTTGTTTTTCTGTCCAAGATTCACTTCTTTCAATTATAGTTTGTTTATCTACTATAACATTGTCAAATTTAACTTGAACACCTTTTCTAATTGATTGTGGGGAAAGTGCCATTATTCAGTTTTCATTAATTTGTTAATATGTCTGTTTGCTGCTAAAGCTGATTCCTGAATGATTCTCCATCCACTTAGTGTAATTGCTTCACTTAGTATAGCTTCATTCATAGCATATCTAAATATAGGTAGAGCAGTTGCACCATACAAACTATTCAGCAAAATTTTCATTGTATATTGTTTCAAATGGAATGAAGCACCTAATTCAGAATTACCTGCTTTATATGCTTTTTTCATTTGGTTTTTGTATTTTACTCTTTCATCAAACCATTTATTCAAAATAATTGAAAGTACGGATTGTTTATCTGTTCTAAAAAATGTACCGTTTGCGGAAACAGCCATTTTCATATCTTCAATTAAATTAATCAAAGCACCTACTTCAATTTGAGTACGTTTACCTTTAGCATTTTCAATTGTAAGTTTTTCTTGTGGGTCTTTTTTCTTTAAATCATTTAAACCTAAATAGTTGTTTCTAGAAGGTATAGGCATACCATCTTGATCTTGATATGGTCTATATCTTAGGTTTTCAGGTAAAGTTTGACTTATAATTCTACCTACCATTGTTTCTTTACCTATATTTAAAGACATGATAATACAAGGATATAGTGAAGTTAAATCTTCATCAAACATATACTTGTAAATACCTGCTTTAGGACAAAATAGATAACCACCTGCATAACCTTTTTTCTTTTTAGGATTTGGTTCTTTTCTAGGTGGAATTATACCTTGAGATAGCAAATAAGCTGAAATTGCTCCATCTTGTGTAACTGTATTGTGATATACTTCTCCATAATTATGTTTTCCTTTATGGGATAGATTTTTAGTTAAAGCTAGATATTCTAGTTTTTTATCTAATTCAACTAAAATTTCAACATCACGAAAGTTATATTCTATAAATGTTTCAATGTCTTCCTCAAATAGTCTATCTAAAGAACCATTATATTCTATTTTATTTAAACCAGCATATTTTTC
>Ga0099851_1001082_pt1 | contig 11583 bp, 10 predicted proteins | sample CB_VirMetaG_6_FD_78176 | JGI IMG/M metagenome (GOLD analysis project Ga0099851, IMG submission 78176) | Freshwater to marine saline gradient viral communities from Chesapeake Bay - CB_1508_2 Viral MetaG | ecosystem: Environmental > Aquatic > Marine > Coastal | place: USA: Chesapeake Bay... | reverse complement strand
ATCTGCTTCAGAAAAAAATGCGCCATTTGGTGTCGTAAAACCTCTTTCGACTTTTTGAGGCATCGTCAGCAGAATCTCGCGGTAGTTCTCGCCACCGGGTAGGGTGTATTGACCGAACTTCGGCGGGCTGTCCATGCCCCGACCTTCAAGGTCTAGCTTCTCTGCGCGAGTATTGAAGAACTCAGCTAGACGAAAATACTTTTCAGCAGCAAATGTGTCGCCCTCACGTTGCGCGCGTTGTGCCATGCGCTCAAATTCTTCTGCTTCTTGATAAAGCGTGTACTCAGTGCTTTGGTCGCGGATATTCATTAAGCGTATTAACTCGTCATACTTCTCCTGACCAAATGACGGGTCATCAATAGGATGCTGCTTAAGAGAATTGTACTCAGACAAAAGTTCATTCAAACGCTTAGAATCAAATGGCTGTCTACCACCAAGCGCAACCTCTTGCACATCAACCCTGTTGTTGGCAACGTAGTCCTGCACCTCTTGCTTGGTGACGTTCTTTTTGCCCCTCAAGAAATCATCCAGCCCCAGCCATTTGATTTCTTCGTCTTTGACGTTTGCGCCTTTTTTAATATCGTTCAAGAAAGCCTGACCAGCGCCACTATTTCGTTGCAGGTTTAGGGCGGCATCCTCAACAGCGGAGTAAAAGCCAATGTCCGACCTGGGTGCCTGTTGTTTTGCCGTTTGCTGCACACCCTTGGCAGCAAGCATTGCGGCAGCCTGCTCGCCCGTCACAGGCTCAATACTCAAACCGGCAGACATAGGCCCAGGCTGCATGGATGGCGGCAGCATATTCAAACCCTTGCGGATAGCTCGGGAAACCTGCACCCCGGTCTTGAGTTGGCCGCCAGGCGCAAAGAACTCGCCCATGCCCTCGCCCATATATCGACCATCTTCGCCAGGCACTTTTGCCGCGCCAGCTTCAGTTATAGGTTGGTATGGCAAATACTTGTCCAATATCGCTTTGGCTTCATTGGTGTCCCACAGCAACGTGCTGTCTTTGCCCAACCCCATCAAGAACGCATCCCACGCAGACTCGTTGGGGCCAGCCATAGCAGCATCACGCAGCCCAGTAGCCAGGCGCTCCAGGTCGCCACCGATTCCCACCCAAGCCTGAGCCAAACCCTTAAGGCCGCCAGCGTAAACATCCAGCCCCGACTTAGCAAACTCAGCCAGCGATTTTGATTCTTGCTCGCCAGCCGTAACCTCCATCGGCAAAGCCTCCGGCTCGTTGGCAACCTCAAAGACCTTGCCGCTTTGGTCAACGTCAAACCTGACACCGCGACCAATTTCGCGGTTAGCCTCGGACGATAAGTAGGTGGCGTCTAAGTAGTCCATTATTTTTTGTTGCCTTTTTCATCGACCAGGTTTAGCCTGATGGCTTCCCTCAATTCGCCCAACTCTGCCGTTAACTGCGTTACACGGTCGGCATCACCTCTTTGTTGCGCTTGTTTAATCGCCGCGGTGAAAGAAGCCTCAGTCCTGTATGTGCGGCCACTCACCTTGGCTACCAAACTGGCATTTGCTTGTGCATCCGATGCGGCGGTGCTTGTCTCAAAATTAGCATCCAGCCATTGGAATGGCCCAGGCATTTGAAAGTTGGGGTCGCGGGCTGCGCGGATTCTGTCGCTCATGTATTTGTTAATCAGGTCAGCCAGTTGCTTTTCTTTGCGGGCGTTCACGGCCCTTGCCTGGGAGCCGACCAACGGGCCAGGCACCATCTCCAACCTAGCAACAGCCAACTCTTTTAACTTGCGTACCTGGTCATCGTCGAATGACTTAACCATGCCGAGATACTTGCGGAAAGTCTCTTGGGTCAGTTGACCGCGAACCTGGTAGACATCATCAACAGTAACAGGGTCGCCGTATGGCGAGTTGAATTTCCTATCAAGAATCTCGACCATGCTTTGGTTATCAAATCGAGAAAACACAGACCCGCCATTTGACCAAGCCTGATATTCCTCGTTCATTTTCAAATACGCTTCAGGGCTGCTGTTTTTCAATTGGTACAGCGCCTGCTCCATCCGCGACCTGTCGCCATTAGCCATTGCCTCTGTAAAGTCAACCTTGTACAGTTCGGCTGCGCGTTTGTCTGCTTTCTCAATTTGTTCTTGCTCGTATGACCAATCTACATAAGCCTTTTTGGCAGATTCGCGCACCTTGGCGGCCATGTCAGTCGTCCAGGCTGGGGCAGCAGAATTATCAAGCGCATTGACGCCGGTCAGGATTGCATTCACCGCAGCGTTGTCGGTCGTGCCGTTGCGGATATCTCGAAACGCTTTTGTTGGGTTGTCTGATGCGCTGACATACTGAGAGACATACTCTTGCGCCGACGCCAATATGTGGGCATCAGTTGCCTTGATAGTCTCATCCATAAGCTGCTGGCCGCTGGCGCCAAACGCTTGCTGCGCCCGGAGCGTTCTGCGGGTGTCCAGCACCGAGATATTGTTTATCGTGCCCTCTGGGCCTGTAGTAATTCCGGCATTTAATATGCTGGTTAGTTCAGGATTCTCTTGCTCGTTGGACAGAGTAACAGCAGCCTCGCGCTTTTCTTTCTTGCGCTTAACTTCATATTCATACGCCGCGTTGACCGCCGTGGATGCGTAACCTTTGCTGGCGGCATACAACTTAACCGCCGCCTCGGGGTCTTGCTTAGACAGAATATCCACGTTCGCCGCAATAGCCGCTTCCAATTTGGAGGCAACATCTGCGGTCGGCAAACCATTCTCAGCGTCGATTTTTAACGTGGCTGCAAGACTTTTAATTTCAGTTTCAAACATCCCCGACAACTGCATGGCCCGCATCTTCTTAAGGGTGCGGCCATATATCGTCGCGTCATTGCCAATCAAAAGATTATCGGGGTCGCCGTCTTTGGCGTGGCGAATATCAGCAGCCGTAACCTGGAACTTGGCGAAATAATCTTCCTGCGCCTGCTGGCCAACAGCGCGCTCGCCCAGTTTGGCGGCAAACGAACTCATGCGGCTAATTACATCACCCAGGGCACCGGCTGCCTGCGCCTCTGCTGTGTAGCCACGGTAATCTACGCCACGGTATTCAGCCGGGCGCATGGGGCTGCTGCCAGGTGCAATTAGCTGGACTCTGCCTGCGTCTGTGATTCTTGTTGCCATTTATGCGCTCTTTCTTTTAAGCCTTTGGATACAACTCATAGAACTTGTATCCCGACTCAAGCAATGCCTGGCCACCCTTGAGCCGCCCGGTAGTACGCGCCGCCTCTCCGGCCATGCGGTACTGCTGTGCCTGCGATTGGGCTGAATAAAGACTCAGAGTTGCCTGGCGCTCTTGCGATTGCAACAGAGCGGTAGCATCCTCAAAGCCAAACACCAAGGCGGTCAGGGCGTTAAAGTCTGAAACACCAACATCCATCATGGTTTGGCGTAGGTTTTCATTTTCAAATGCGGCAACGCTGCCCTCGTTGAACGCCACGCCATTGGCAGCAGCCCTGGCCCTTGCGCTTGCAACAGATTGCCGGTGGTCGCGCAGTAGTTTATTGCCAATCATCCGCTGGTTCATTGCGGTGATATTGGCCTGCTGTATTGTCCGACCAGCCTGTATCCGAGCGTATTCCTCGCCCTGCATCGCTTGGATTTCGGTTGCAAACAATACGTCATTTGCTCGCAGCAGGTTGGCTGTCTGCGTGTTAATGGCTTCTGCTTTGGCGGCGTAGTATTCCCCGACCCCACCAACCAGTTGGGCGCCTGCGTATAGTGTTGCTGGTGTTACCATGATTATGACCCTTGGTGTACAGCTATCTTGTACTCAAGACCCAGCAGCGTCAGTTTGAGCGGCAGGGTCTGCGTAATCTCAATCGCAGCATCTCTTGAATAACCACGAACCCCGTCCAAACGTTTAATGCCGGTGAACTCGGGCACCGGCTCATCCAGCATATCGGTGTCAAAGTTTCGGAATGGAATAGGCTGCGCGTTGATATTCAGGTGCTGGCTATCGTTCACCACCACGTTTACTTGGACGATGCGCTTTTTGAAACCAATCCTGGTGCCTGTGCCGATACTGATTTCGGCAGGCATGGTTTTGGCATATACGTTCATTGGCAAGCCAACCTCGTAGCTGGTGGTGCTGGCTCGGTCAAATGTAATCGAGCCGCTAGAAACCACCTCGTCGCCCTGGGGCACTCCGTCACAAATGACGTTCAGAGTCTCGCCCTCGTGCGGCAGGCTGCTGGCACTCGCCGCCGAGCCGCCCGTACACGCACAATCGGTATACAGGGTGTTTTGAAATAACTCGACAAAGTACCTGTCCACCGAGTTGAATGCGCGCTTGACGGTGGTGTATATGTCAGTCACATCAACCGAAACATCCAGGTATTCGCCATCGGTGGTGAACTCCGACGGGCTGGTAACCTGCTGGCTACGCATAATGCTGAACACAGCCATGCTGCCATCGGTCGTGTTGGTCATCATGAGCAGGTCGGCGTCTTCGGTGCTGCTGGCTTTACGCAGGGCAATGCGGTTCGGCGACTTGAGCAAATGACCCGAAAGCAAGGATATGCGTTGCGTGATGTATGTAAGCTGGGTGTCAGAGAACACGAACTCGTTGAGCGACTTGCCCTGGCGCTGGATATACACAGAGCCTGAATCCACAGACTGCACCCTTGTGCCAGGCTTGATGCCATTACGGCTTACGGCCTTAAAAATAAACGTCAGGGGCGTTACAGGGTCGGTGCCCTGCTGCGGCACATAGAACTCGCCGCCGGTCGTAAACACCTGGAAATCACGCGAACTGATGATATCCGTAATCACGTTCAACTCGTTGGTGTCCAGGGTGGCAGAAATAGCGTCATCGTCCAATGACTCGGTTGGCACAAAGTCAAAGAACAAACCAATCTTGCTGCCCCAAATAGTAGATGGCCGCGACTTGCTGCCGCCAAAGTATAGACGCCCCTCATGGAACGTAACCGTGCGCGGCCAGCCCTTGGTGCTAGACCACACATCCACATAACCATGCTCGATTTCCCAGCGACCAGCAGTAATTTGGTCGGTGTTAAAGAACGGGTATTCGGTAACGCACTCAACCTGGGTATCGCTTACATATCGAATGATGCGGGCGCGGCCCTGCGGTGATGCGTTGATGTACTGGTTAACCGCCGATTCCTTAAACGAAGCAACCGAGTAAACGCTAGTAGCATCAGGGGCAGTATCCCAGTTGGGGTGAACTGTAGCCACTTTGGTCGAGCCGACATAACTCTCAATAATCCTTGATTGGCCAGCGCCGGTGCCGCCGGTGATTTCGACAAACATACCCTCGTAGATATTGTCTGTGCTGCTGGACGCAGCATTAAGGGTAATCGTGGATATCGTGCCACCCTGGGCGGTGCCGCTGGTGTGGTTGGTGCTGGTGGCGTCAATGGTTATGTTGCCGCTCACAGCAGACGGCGTAATGTCAGCGCCCTGCGAAGTGTGGCTATCCAACTCAAACGCATACTTGGGGATGCTGTCAAACGTGATGCTTGCAATCGTCCAGGCAGAATCGCTGTTGCGCTGAATCTGCACAGGCTGCAAGTCAGGATGCACCACAATCAATGTATCGGCAGATTGCGTCCAGCACATATCATCCAGCATTGACGCTGTGATAGTGGTGGTCAGGTAGTTGTTGCCGGTGCCGTTGATATCGGCAATTACGCTGCCGTCTTTGATGACGTACATCCTGGTGGGCACAAAGACCAGCATATAACTATCGTCAACGCTGAACTGGAACGGCACCATACGCACACCGTTGCCAGCCGACTCGGTGCCCGTGTTGGGCAACTCAAGTATGTGCTTGGAGCCTGGCCGTCGGCGCAACCCGCCCTGCGGCTGAATCAGAACATTCGTTGCTTTGGCCAGCGCATTGTTGTAGGTTTGCAGGTCAACGCGCGCCCTCAACAGGGGGTCTAGTTCCCCGGTCGAGAAGTTGGTTTGGAAGTCTACAAACCGAGCCATCAGTACCTCGCGGCCACCAGGCTGTAGTCTTCAATAACTTGGTTGGGTTGACCCTGCGAGTCGATGTTGGCAGCAACCCGGAAGTAGCCGCCTCGGAAGTTTTCGCCGGGCGAACCAACAGCAATGCTCTGCCAATACGCAGCCTTGTCTTGCTGTTCAGTAATGGGGTAAGCCAAGTGCCAAGCCATCATATATTTCATGAACTGCACGAATGACTGCGGCATGGCGAACTCGGGCGTTTGATACGGGTAGTCAACGTAAACCGTAGTCTCGTTTGTCAGCAGCTTGTCGCCCTGCACCTCCCACTCTTTCGATGGTCGTGCAGATGCGTCGGAAGTGGTGTACATAGCCCGAGGGTTGCCCAGGCGGTCACCCGGCAATTGATACTCGTACTTCCACTCGGTAACTGGGGTAGTAATTAACCTGGACAGCAAAACCTTTTTGTAGGCAAACGTCCAGGGGTACATCATCAACGCAGAATCGCGCACGTTGGGATACAGGCGGTCTGCGGTATTGGCTTCGTCGGTGCCATCATTAAAGGACGATATTGGCTTGGCGCCCAAGAGAATTAGGGCATCCGCGCAAATAGAAACTGACGTATCACCAGCAGCCATTGATAACCTCTACGCAAAAAGAGCCAGCCCCCAAATCATCAGAGGCTGGCTCGGTCTACCCATCCGATTAGTCGGAGTCGGTAGCGGTGATGGTCAAACCATCGGTTACATCAACCACGCCGCTGGCGTTCGACGCAACGTAAACCCAAGACAAAGCCTGGGTGCCGCCGGTCGAAGAGCGAACCAAAATCACATCGCCCACCTTGAGGGTGTCCGACAGACTGTTGAAATAACCTGCGGTGTTGACGTCAGCAATAGCGTCAGCCGTGCTGTAGCCGTATAGGCTAGGAGCATTGCCTGCTTTAGCCGCACCGTAAACGGTGAATCCAGTAGAACTAAAAGCCATGATTCAACTCCTTATTCGCGGCAGGTCAGTTTGACAATACCCTCATCGTCGATGGCCACGGCGCCAGCCGAGAACATCGAAGCGACCAGGAACGAAGTCTTCTCAGCCACATAGTCAATCTTGGTCGATGGAGCCATGCCCTCTGCCATGCCGAGCGCATCGCGCTGGAAAGCAAACAAGGTACGGTCGCTTGAGCCGTCGATTGCCAGGCCGCCCTCAGCGCGGTCGCCAAGAACGTGGAACTGGAAGCCCAGGAACGTGTTGATATCGCCCTGCACCAAAGCCTTGACGGTGTTGAAGTCGCTGCTAGTAACAGCAGTTTCCGACAACAGAGAAGCCAAAGAATCGGCGTGGATGATGATGTGACGGTCATTCATGGGGACGTTGTTGCCGTCCATCAGACGCTTTGCTTCACGCAGCTTGGCCACGTTCAGGTTAGAGTCAGTACCACCAATGTCGTTGCTCACGGTCAGGCTGGTGCTGGAAGCAGTCAGCGCGTCAAGAATGATTTGGTCTTGACGGCGGCCGATAGCGTTCGACACAACCTTAACCAGTTCGCGGCGCTCGTCGAAGTTGACTTTTTGCTGCATGAAGATATCGCTATATTCAGCGGCAATGTAGTCACTCAACGTAGCGGTAACCTGCGAATAGGTCACATTGAGCGGAGTCACATCGGTCTGGGGAACGCGAATAGTCGCCACACCCTTGCCAATTTTGGGAAACTTGTAGGTAGAACCCTCGACACCCGAACGAACGCGAACTGCACCGCGCAGCACAGAAGTTGCCTGGTATGCTTGCTTAACTTCCGCGTCGAACAGGGTAACAAAGGCCGTGCTTAGGTTAATAGCCATTTTGAAACCTCATTAAAAAAGTTGCGATGTTTTGCGCGTAGGTGAGCCGGGAGCCGGGCCAATGCTTGCAGTAGGGTGCCAGCCGGTAGGGCACTACCATCTAAGGGTCTACAAAGTAGATAAGCCTTGCCAGCATTTTAATCTATAGGTTTAGTCTATTGTCAAGGGGTAATCCATAGTTTATTTTCTGCCATAAAAAAACCCCGGCGCTAGGGCCGGGGCAATACCCGAGGAGACGGACGGGCAACTGTGAACTTATTCCTTATAACGCATCGCAAACAGTTTCTCAACGTGCTGGCGATACGCAGGGTCTGAGTAGTATTTCTCATTAATCATGCCCTGCAACTCTTCGTCGGTTGGCATACCCTGGATGGGCACCGACTCGGTTGGGATGCGGCCATCATACTGTTCGCGTATCTTGTTGAAGACCGCAATGCCCTTGGCCGTGCCTGCCATGATTTTAAACTCTTCGTACAGGTCGTCCGACAGGATACCTTTGTTGACCAAGCCTTTAGCCCACTTGTCAGTTGAGCGTAAGATTGCGTCAGCATTGGGGCCGAGCTTGGCCTTTTCCTCTGCTACATCAATCACATCATCGCCGACCATGCCCTTGGCCTCGGCTTGTAGGCGGGTAACCAGGTCATTGAATGATGCTTGAGACAGGCCATTTTCTTTTGACCACTCGACCACAGAAGACACAAGATTATTTTGCTCGGCATTTTCGCCAAATACGGTCAAGTCATATTTGCCATCGGCCGGGGCTTTGTGTTCCCCGCGACTGACCATCTTACGCATATCACGCCAAGACTTAGCAATACCTTCCAGGTCGGGTTCGCCTTCTTTCCAAAAATTCTCCGGCCAAAAGTCCGGGCGCTCTAGTGGGCCATCGTCATCATCTTTGCTGTCTGCCTCCAGGTGGCTGATGGTCTGTTCGTTGCTGACTTCAGCCTGTTGGTCATCGGTGTCAGGTGCTACCGAATCCAATAGGCCGCCTTGGGTTTGACCCTCTGCGGGTTGGACTTCTTCACTCATGGTTTAGTTGCTCTCGATATACGGGTTTCAATCTCTTTGACAAGAGAACATCTACCCTCCAAGTAATAGCCGTAAGACGCCTCTGTCCCCGGCCCCCAGCAAGGTTGCTCGATTGTTTGCTCACGCAGCCAACCCAACAACTTGCGCCCCTCGTCCGAGCCAAAGACCCGGACACATAACTTGTCTATATCGTTTGAAGCCTGCGGCATCAGTACATTCTGAGCCGCTTCTAACTCATCCCATCCAGACATACGTCTCCTTATGCGCCCTCAAGCGGTAGGGGCGCTTCTTGTGGTACAGGCGCTTCTTGCATGGCGCCAGCTTGGGCCATTTGCAATTGCGCCGCTTGTCGCATACGCTCTTCGTTCATCTGCTGCTCAAGCATATACGCGCGTTCGGGCGCTGATGTGCGAACCGAAGACGGCACACCCAGCTTGTCGCCAATGTAATCAATGAGTTCGTTGGTCTTGACGGCAATTGCGCCAGCCGGGCCAAGCCCTTGGGTCAACTGCTGGAACTGCATGATGGCGTTCAACTCTTCCATGTTCTGCGCCTGGGCAAGCGGTGCCACCGGCGCAATCTTGACCTCCAGGCCGTCAACGCGCAGCGGCATATCAATCAAGCCGCGCTCGTCCATCACAGACAGGATTCGCCCGACCAATGGAATCATCGTTTCGTTGATTAACCGGCCAAACGCGCTACCCAGGTTTTGCGCCAACTCTTTCATGCGCTCGGTAACCTCGGTGGCGCTGCGGGCGCTCATGTTGTCCGGCGGCAGCGACTCATCAAGCAACACGCGCTTAATGTTTTGGCGCAGGTCGTTGATGATAATTTGGCTGACGTTGAAGTCACCGGCCCGAGGCAAGGGACGCAGGCTTTCGCCCTGCGGGCCACCATTGCGCGCGACCGGGATAATCGACCCAGGGGTGATGCGTACCGTCTGCGGGTTCAGCACACCATCGTCTGCTGCGGTGTACACACCAGCCACCGCCAGGCTTGCATTTTTCAGCAGCAACTCTAAGGTTTTGTTCAGCGTCTTGATATCCGGCAAGGCGGTAAGCAATGGGCCTCGACCATAGGTTTCGCCAGCCACTTTCATGTAACGGCTGATAACCCAGGGGCTGGACATCATGCGACGGTAAACAATTTCTTCTTTGGATTGCGTCTCAATAACGTGATAGCAGTAGTCACCGCGCTTGTCATCGTAGATGACCGCCTCAAGCAGGTCTACATCATCGGTTGGCTTTTGCTCAAACCGCTGGCGCAGTATTTGGGAGAACTCGGCATCACGCCATTGCTGCCCGACGGCCTCTGCCTTTAGGCGAATCTTGCGATATATCTTGTCAACCTGGCCGTTGGCGCCCTCTTCAAACGACACCAGGAACTGCGGCACAGGGATGAAGTTAATTGGCTGCACATCGTCGCCAGGCTGCACAATCATGCAAGCCGTGCCAACAGCCATATCCAACAAGAATTCACCAATGGCAATATCAAAGTTGGACTGCTTGAGTACCGCAAACATCTTGTCTGCATAAATGTCCAGCACAGCCTGCAATTCCTGGCGGCGCTCTGACGGCACTTCCGGCCCAGGCTCCAGGCGGCACCACTTGCGCTGCGGCGGGAATATGCCCGACTGCAAGCGGTTGGCAAATCGCTGCGTGGAGTTGATGGCCGTGCTATCGAATACACGGGTCATCTTCTTTTGGCCTACGCTGCGGCCATCGTAGTACCCGTACAGTTGACGCTGCGGCAAAGCAAAGTCATACGCATCGGTATACAAGTCTTCAAACAAATCTTTTTTACGCTGGGCATTCTCAGCGCGCTTGATAATGTCATCGACCTTGAGGCGGTCACCTTTGTATTTAGCCATCTTTTTTACTCGATTCGTAACTCTTTAATAGGTTGCGACCTTTGGCCGCAAGACGCGCAGCGGAAGACCTGTTGGTCGGGGCTGGTTCACCCCAAGCCCTGGCGGCCAGCGCCAGGCGCGTGGGTTCGCCATTGTCTTTTGTAAGCGGCCCACTTGGGTTGGTGTAGAACCTGGTCAGGAACGAACCCTTGCGGCGCATCTTCTCCGGCGTATCTGCCGCGCCCTTGACACCAGGTTTTAGGTTCGCGCCCTCTTTTTTCTTGAAGTACGCGCGACCAGCAGCGGTCAAGCCGCCCTTTGGGTCTTTGATTGGCTGCTTACTCATACCATTCCAATACCAAATCGGCTATCTGCGCGGAGCCTGACACATTGGTTAACCGCACCAGGTAATTGGTCAGCGGTGCAAGCACATACTCCAGCGAGTCACCGCTGCCGCCGCCGGCTTTCTTCTTGGTGCCGCCAGGCAAGAACTCTTCAAACAACTCGGTGCCTGTGCCGTTAACGGTTGGGTTAATCACCATTGCCACGTTACTTGCTGTTGCAATCGTTCGGTTGCGGCGCACCGGCGTGAACGATGTGCCGCCCGTGCTGGTCGCACCCTCGAACAAAAAGAACTCAGCATCGCCACCGCAGAATAACCCGATGGTCATGTGCGGGGTGGTGCCTGGGCCTGCGGCAAACACAATGTTTATGCTGGCTCCACTAGCAAGCGGGGTGCCGCTGTTTTGCACATAGTACGCAAAGAACGCTCGACCCTCGTGCAGTCGCTGGTGGTTGACTGCGACGTTAATTAGCGGGCGGTCAGAACCAGTAACGACCTGTTGGTCATCGCTGGTCTGCTGGGTGAGCGCGACTAACTGAGTCTTTTGATTCTCAGATTCGCGCTTGACATATAGCACCGTCACTT
>Ga0099851_1001078_pt1 | contig 11604 bp, 12 predicted proteins | sample CB_VirMetaG_6_FD_78176 | JGI IMG/M metagenome (GOLD analysis project Ga0099851, IMG submission 78176) | Freshwater to marine saline gradient viral communities from Chesapeake Bay - CB_1508_2 Viral MetaG | ecosystem: Environmental > Aquatic > Marine > Coastal | place: USA: Chesapeake Bay... | reverse complement strand
GCGTCGATGATGCCGATCGTGTTGATGTCCAGATCGTACTCGGCGGTGCCATCCGTGATCGTCGCAGCAGAGATCGTCTGCTCGTCGATCGTCCAGAGGTTGATCCCCTTGTTCGCCCATTCAAGAGCGATGAGGTTCAAACTACGAAGAGCTGTCTTGACATGATTCCCAGTCCTCATGTCAACGCCAGCTCTTTCGTAGGCTTCCTCTAGAATCTCCCCGACATCAGGGTTGAATGCATAGGTTCCGCTAATCGCCATCTCGTCTCACTTTGTCAGCCGGACTTGGCCAACCTTCTCCGTCCGTCCATCCCCACGTAACCCCTCGAACTGCGAAAGACACGGTACTCTGAGAGCAGCCAAACATTTTGGCGACCTCACGCTGGGTATGACGACCAGACGAGTATGTCTCCCTAATCTTTGAAACCAATTCCGGTGACAGGGACTTAGCCTTTCTTCCGGCCCGCATTGACCTTCGCACGTTCTCTTGGTGAGAAACGAACTGAAGATTCGTAGATGTGTTATTAGACCTGTCATGGTCGATGTGATCAACAAAGTCAGCGCCATCACGACGCTCGACAAACGCTTCAGCAACAAGCCTGTGAACGAGGTGATGCTTCGAGCGCAGCTTGACGCGCCTATACCCTGAATAGATCACGTCTCCGGCCAGGATGCCATTGGGGCCAGAAACCCTGCCAGCGCTCGAAACGCTGTACCCAGGGTGTCCATCTATGGGCTTCCACTCCTCATCGCTCACTATCTCTTACCTCCTCAGCCTTGTTCGGAAAGCAGTACGCAATCATCCTTGAGATCCAGCGAACCGCAGGTCGATCAGGACCAGCCTCAACGATCAATGCATAGTCATCTATCTCGGTCGTGTTCGGCATGGGGCACCAGATTGAATCAGGCGGCGGGGTCGGTGTCGTCTTGCAGCCTACGAAGAACATGAACAGACTGCTTGCCAGTAAGAGGCGGACGAACTTGCTGAGAAGCCCTCTTCCGCAACCACTTGATCTCATCTCGTAGCTGAGCATTTGAAGCCTCCAGCTCACCTACCCGGCGAGACAACGACGAACGGTGGAAGCCGAACCCGAACGACAACGCCATGGCGACGACGCTCAGGCCCAGCGAGATCCACGCCACCGGCTCAGTCCTTGAAGATCGGGGTCGTGGTCACCGCACGGAGCCCGGCCATCAGAACGCCGATTCCCATAAGCACGTAGCCCTGCGTCTCCGTGTTCATCTCGACAGCCCCGAAGAACGTCTCCGCAGCACCAACAATCGTGATCAGCGCCGCAGCCAGCGCAGTCTTCCATCCTCGCATTTTCTTATCTCCCGTACTTATTCATCCACCACTCAGGAACATCCCCGGGCGGCAAACCTTGGACATGCAGATGATCGCCGCTCAATACGTCGTGCACCTGCGTCCAGAAACCTAGAGCCAGAGCTACGATCTCTGCCTCTCTGAGCATTTCGACATCGGGAGCCGCGAAGTCCCGCGCCATGCCGATGAGGTGCTTCGAGTTCGGGTTGCCACGCACCATCGAGTTGCGTGCCTCGCTACGACGACCGCTCGACTCACTCAGGAACTTGCACGCACGCCACAGCTCGCGACAAGCGGCGTCGAACTCAGCGGGCGTCATCGGGTTCCGCATATCTGGACTCCATCCAATGATGCATTCACTGCAGTGATAACGTCATGCGTTACCAGCTCAGCTTTAACTCTCTCTTGGTACTCAACGATAGCAATTCCAAGAGGAACTAAAGCTCCAATCAATGAAACAAGCTCGCGGCTAGTCATTCCTTCGCCCGAGTCGCAGCGATCACATGGCAGAGACCGGCAAGGACCCCAGTCCCCTGACGAAATGGCAGATTCGACCAAACTCCGTTGGAGAACCACCAGTCTCGCGCCGGATGCCCAAGTGCCTCGGCGCCCCAGGCAATTCCCCAGTAGAGGTTATCAAAGAAACTCCCCGCGAAACCGATCACGATTCCGAGAATCAGCATGTGGACTCGCCAAGGAACACGCCCGCTTGAGATCGCCTTGAGAGCTTTGCTTGCATCTGGGCGGTACATGAGGACCACAGCCGCCGACAGGAACAGCGTCGGAATCGTCAGGAAAAGGCTAATCCACTCAGCAACGTCAGTCGCGCTCATCTTTCTGTCCCCGTGCTCGCGCCACCTCAGAAAGCGCTTCCTTCGCCAACTGCTCGATGCCGTCGAGTCGTCCCACTTTTTCCCGAAGGTCGCCGATCTGAGTCGTCAACTCAATCACGGTCGCCAGGGTCGCCTCATGCTTTTCCTCGCAGTCGTCTAGCTTCTCCTCTGTTCGTCTTTGCGTCGTCACTTGGCTTCTCCACAGAACCGCTACTGCGCCAGACAGCGAAGTCCCCGCGGCTATGATCGCTGTCTGCACCCAGGATTCCATCTACCTCACCGCCGCGCTCGCGTTGAACGCCTCCAGAAATGATCCGAAGTCCATGCCGGTCACCCGACCGTCTCCGTTGAAGTCGTGGCACAGGCTCCCGTCGAAGACGGGGTTCAACAGCGCCTCGCTGTCCGTACTCTCCAGCCCGTTCAGCAGAGCCCGAGCCGTGAGCGGGTAGCAGCCCTCGGGTAGATCAGCAGCAACGCTGCAAATCTCGTTGCCGCCACACGTCACCGTGTACGGATTCGAGCAGATCGGGCCGATGCAGAACCGGACGCCATCAATCGACCGGGTGTCGAGATTGCGGAACTCGATCACCACGTCGATCGCCGACGCGGGAACCGCCCAGATCGCGATAACGAGAGCAAGCCACCTCATTGGATCGACACACCTTGCAGCGTCACGCCGCGCAGGATCGTGTCCGTGCTTGGGCTGGGGTCCTGATCCGAAATCGTGAAGTTGATCGTCGTCGTCGGGCCCGCGTTGCCCGTACACGATCCCTGAACCTTCGGCCCGTCATACCACGTCGCCGCGAGAGAGGCCGCACCTGCCGTGTAGAAGTAGCCCGCCGGCATCAAGTTCTCCTGCCCCTGGCAGAAGAAGAAACAGTGAGGCACGGAGCCCTGCACGTTGTTCAGCGTCCCGTCCTGTGTCGTCAGAGTCCAGTCAACGCACTCGCTGGCGGTCGGCTGCACGTTGCCTGCCCCGTATAGGTCGGCTCCGAAGTAGACGAGCTGCGCGTCGTTCAGGATCGAGAACGTCTCCACGCCATCCTCGAACGGGTCTACGAGGATCTCAGGGACCGGGCTACCCAGTTCGTCTTCGGCAGTCGATCCGTAGAGCACGATGCGCGTGATCGTTGGGCCAGTTCCCGCGTCCGTCACAGTGAGCTGCGCCGCGTCCGTCACACCATCGCAGTTGACGCCGATCGTGTACGGGCTGCCCTCGTTCGTAAACGTGCCATCAGGCAGGTCACACGTCCCGCTCCCCGGCGAGCACGCATCGTCGTATGCGCTGTCGCCGTCAAGGTCGAATGTGCAACTAGAGGGCGTCCAGTTCGTCGTGTATGTGAGCTGAACGCTGTTGGCGGGCTCCTCGGCAATACTGCTCGTCAAAGAGGCGACGACTTGGTAATCAACCATAGTCACCGTGTCGGACGTAAAAGCAGTTTGAGCCCCAACATCGACCACCCGAACGGCGATATTAGCCGCAGCGTCCAACGTCAAACCCGAACAAGTGAACGGGTTTGAAGCAGGCTCCCAGCTAGTGCCGCCGGAACAATCTTTGGAGTAGGTAAGGGGGGCGTTACCATTGAGAGTCGATACGGAACACGTCGCATCTTGGGAACCAACGGAATCCTGCGTACACACCACGGACGCCGAGAACACCGGGGTAGTCCCCAGAGCCGCCGCACGGATCTCGGCCACCCACGTCTCTAGCTGCGCCACGCGAGTCTCGATCGCAGCCTGAGAGTGAGGCCCCGTGGCGGGCACCTCTCCGTCGCCCTTGCTGCTACCCGGCCATGTATGCGAGTCGCCCTCGTTGTCGGTGATCGTCGTCAGAAACCCAGAAGGCCCCCAGAACCCGTTGCCCGGCCCGAAGTATCGCACGTTCGTCTCGCCCGGCATGTCCTGAATCGTTCCGCTCAGAAAGCTCGTCACGTTCTGCGACGTGTCCGCTCCAGGGTTGGCCCACGACGCGTTTCCGTTGCCGGCCAGCGTCGCGTTGCCGCACACCGCGATGTCGCCGCACGGACCGAAGCGGTTGCTCGGGTCCTTGGAGCACATCCCGATCGAACCCTGACCTCCAGAGATCAGGTTGTTGACGGCCCACATATTGTCGGTGCCGTTGCTGTTCGAGTTCTGCCAGAAGATCGGCCAGTTGGTCTGGCGGAACAGCATCTCGATGTTGTTCTCGATCGCCTGACTGCAAACGCTCGACGAGTTGATCTGAATGCCGTCCGCGTGAACGCCGTCAGGGCACGTCCCTCCCCCTCCGCAATCGGCATTAGTGCTGCACACCTTGCCGTCGTTCGTTCCGCCGACGCACTCAGGCAGAGGCTTCATCATGCCGTGGATGTGGTTGCGGTAGTACGTCATGCCGTGGGCTTTCCCGCCGTCACGTCCTCCCGCAATCTCGGAGTACGCCACCACCGTATTGCAGTCGTCGAGCGTCTGACCGCCACGAAACGGCCCAAGCGCCGTCGGGTTGTCGGGCGGGATATCCACGAGCGAATCCACGATGGCGAAGAAGTCGTGCCCACCAGTCTGGTCCTGCCGGATGTCCTGAAACTTGCAGTTGTAACAGACCATCGTGAGGCCAGGCTGAGTCCGCATGAGCGACCCGCTGAAGTCGTAGTCCTTGACCAGATAGACGGTGCCCTCGTCTGTCAACGTGATCTGAGAGATACGGCTATCGGACTCGGGGGCGTCGGACAGAATCGCGTTGGTCACATCGAACGAATACGGCCAGGCCGTGAGAGATCCAGGGCTCAGAAGCCCGACGGTGTAGGTCGGCACGCTGTCGGTAAGCAGCGTCTTGTTCGTCTGGTGCGCCGGATTCGACGGCGTGCGGTACGCAGGATCCCATCCACCGCCCGTCTTGATCGGCGTGTCGCTAACGCTCTGGTTGCTGTAGAAGAAGTCCACGTCCTCGGTGCCCCGCGGCCACTGACCCGGCGGCTGGCAGGCATCGAACGCAGGCCCCGTCGCCTGAGCGAACGCGATCGTGGGGAGGAGCAGTAGCGCGAGGATTCGGGAGAGCATCAGTCGTCCGGCCCTCCGTCAGCGAACGTGCCGACGTTGTTGACTACCCACCATGTATTCACTTGGAGGCAATACATCTCGACGTAGTCTCCAGCAGACCCGCTTGAGTCAAGCTCATCGCCGACCCCAAGGCTCAACCCAGGGTACTTGATGATCTCGTTCAGAGGATCTTTTAGAACGATCGACGCAGTCACGGCGTCGCCAACAAGAATCTTCTGATACGCTCCGATGTTCGTAGAGTCTGCACACGAAGGCAAAGTGTAGTCAGCGGTTGCGGTCGCGACGTAGAACACGTTTGATGCCATGAACCCGCCCGCAGATTCCAGCACGCGTGCTGGCGCGCGAATGAATGCGGTTGATGATCCGACCATCGGTTTCAGCAGGTATATTGCTTCGTTTGCGCCGTCGATCGTCAGGTAGGTATTATCGTCTCCGGTCGAGTCATCGACCTTGAAATTCATGTCTGTCGTGGACCCGTTGTCGGACAACGTGATCGCGACCTGATCGGCGCCGGTCGAACTCGTCAGTCGGATCTCGGGGGCTGAACTCGCTTCGAGCCTCAACCCGTTCTGCGTGCACTCCTGCGAGTAGGCGTCAGCGCTGACCTGAAACGTCCCGCTCGTCCAACTGTCGATGTTGGACCGCTCGCAGAACTCAAGGCGCCCGGTTCCGGGGTGGAGGTATACGGCGTCGTTCGCGAATATCTCGTCGTTGCGAATTCCGAGGAACCCGACGAAGTAGAACAGGCCCTGGTGGGCGTAGTCGATGATCGCGTTCTGCCCGTTGACCGTGGTCCCGTCGCTGTCGCAGTACCCGTCCGGGGATCCGCTCGTCTGCGGTGGGCCTCCTGTGTCGTATAGGTCGGTGCAGCCGTATGCGTCAGCTCCGCCAACAGCAAGTTCGACGTTCATCACGATCGTCTGGTCGTCCCTCACCCCGGTCGTCAGAATGCCAACCCCGCAGTCGGCCTCTAGCCGATGGTCGTAGAAGCCGACGTGATCCGCGTTCGCGTCGATGTAGAGGAATGCGTCTGTGTCCTGGCAGGCGGTCGCCTCCGCTCCGCCATCGCTTTCGTTCGCGTCTGCCCTGGTGACGGAATACCCACCACGGATCGTCACGTCCGAATCCTCGACCCACACGCCCATGTCTTCATACGAGAACCTGTTGCCGTCGAGCATTACGCCGCCAGCGTTGCCCTGAGCAAGAACCACGCCTCTGTGACAAGCCAGATCAGACTCGATGACACTAAGGTCGTCCACCTGGGACTGGGTCGCGTAGGGCGGGTCGCCGGAATAGTCATCCGGCGCAGCCAGGATGCACGTCGAGGTGTGGGTGTTTGAGTTGGTGTACGAACTGGAGAATCCGTTGATGGAGACTTCCTTGATCTGCATCCCGACGCTGGGCTCGTTCTCGGACCCAGTCGTATCGGCGGTGATCAAGATGCCGACGGACGCGGGTGGCGTCCCGGTCGTGCCGTCCTGATCCCCGTCGAGCAGGAGGCACATGCCGGAGATGATGCCGTCTCGCCCGCCGTGGACGTGGATCATCGGTTCCGCGCTTGAGCCGTCCCACTTCAGGATCGTTTTGCATTGTCCAGACTGCGCGGCGGTCTTCCCCTGCGTAGAGTATCCGCCGCCCGCACCGCGGAGATGGAACGACCAGATGCCCTCATTCGTCGTGGCGCTGGGCGCGGCTTCGTCGCCGGTCAGGAACACCGTGTCGGTGAGCGTGTACGTTCCTGCGGGGATCACGATCTCGCCGCATTGAACCTTGAGCTGCGCCGTGGAGTTGGTGCAGGCACGATCCAGCGCAGCCATGATGTCATCTTGGTCGATTCCGTTCCCGCCGCCCACCTCGTCGTAGACGTAGGTCACGCCTGCGCGCTCAAGGTTCGTGATGTCCGAGGCGTTGTCGTCCACCTCGGTCTTGATCGTGTCGAGGTCGTCGGGGCCGAGCCTGTCGCCAGTGTCCCATCCATCACCACCGTCGTTTGTCCATGTGATCGAACCCGCCAGCGCGACCGAAGAGACGAGCATGGCGAGCATGACGAGCATGGCGAGCAGTAGAAAACGCTTCATCGTTTAGTCCTCACAAATAGCAAGGAAGCGACGCGGGTAACGTGCAGTTACCGCCGTCGTCCTCAAATCCGCCGCCGCCGCCATGTCCGACTACGCAACCAAACGCGCCCCACGGGCACGCTACCGCCGGAGACGCGGAAAACATCACCAAGGCGACGGTTGCGACGATAATTTCGACTAGTCGAGGTCGATCCATACAGAGTTCTCACAGACGTACAGCGTTTGGCCGGCTGCCGTGTTGTCTTTGTCCACCTGGATCGTTCCGGTATTGCAGGAGCCACCCGCTGTCGCGCCAGAGATGTCTACGACCATCGAGTCACTAGAGAAGTCGGTTGACTCGAATCCGTCGTATCTGTTCGCATCGGTGATTCCGTCAAACGAAATGCCCTGAATGGTTAAGTTCGTGACGGTGCCCGCTTGTTCCTGCATACCAAGCGGCGCGTCAGATGTGAGCATTCCCTCGTCCGCTTTTGCAAGCGTCACGCCGCTGATGACGAAACCGTCATTTGTACCAGCCCCGGACGACAGGTTGAACAAGGAAGATCCGGTAGCAAGCGCGTTCTCTACGCGACCTCCGTAGACGCCTCCACCGCTTGCCGTTTCGCCAGAGCCGAACAACCACATGAAAACGTCTCGATTCGTAATCGGGTCCACGTTGACGAAATCAGAACCATTGCAGCGGCACCAGTTCTCAGTTCCCCCACCACCAGTAGTGCAGTCAGATGCGGAAGCCGCGTCTTGAATAATCGCGGTCAAACCTTCGTATTCCGGCGTGCATTGAACCGCCAAGTCGAGCGCAGAAAGTGTCGCAAACGTCCCCGAGTACCCGGCCCATTGACCATTGATGTAGACGTTTTGAAAAATCGGTGATGTGATGTCATACGCAGAAACGGGATCGGAAAAAAAAACAGACGCGACTACGCCAGAAACCTTGAACGGATCTAGAACTAGCGAAGCGGTATGGTCGTCGCGCCACGAGATGGCCGGTGCGTTTGACGCGGTACCCGCTGCGAACCCGAGTCCGCAATTCTCAAAGCTGGCGCTTCCGTAAAGCGGAGAAGTCAGCGGGGAAGCGCCCGAGGCGTTGAGCCCATCAGTCAGGCACGGCCCGTAGATATTCTTGGCTGCCATGTGGATCTCAGACGCTTTTACGTCTCCCGCAATTGCGTAGGCCGTGCCCTGAATATTCGAGTCGATGATGTTGTCGCCAAACCATGAAATTCGCTCGTGGCCGTTATTGAATCTGACGCACCCGCCAAGCACCGCGTTGCTTCCCGAGTTTGGGCGACAATCGCGGATGGTATTTCCGCGCAAAACGGTGCTTGTCGAGCATTCACGCTGATCGGTAGAAGCAGTTAGGCTGTCGTCATACGGGGCAGAGCATGTCTGAGCGGCGAAAGTGAAGGTGACGCCTCCAGTTCGCTCTCCGATGTTGTGCTCTACGACAGCGCCCCTCGACCCACGAACCTGAACTAACTCGTTGTTGACATCCGACGCTCGGTTGTTTCGGATCAGCATGTTCTCGTGCCAGCAGGTCACGGCGGACTCGTTCTCGCACTCGTTTTCGTCCATGTTCACGCCGCGGATCTGGAAAGCGACGTTGGAAATCAGCTCGGCGCGGTTAAACTCGAAGACGTTGTTCTTGGCGACGATGTCGTTTCCGTTCTCGTCGGCGGCGTCATCCTCGGTGTAAGACTCGAAGGCGTGCTTATCGCCCTCAGAGCAAAAAATCCTGTTGCCAGACGAGGCTGCGCCGGGGAGTCCGGGATTTCGACCCGACGCCAGTCCCGAACGTCTGATGTTGATGATGTCTGGATCTCCAGACAGGTCAATGTCCTCGATCCAACCAGCCGCCCACACCTTCCGAGTACTTCCGTTCTTGCGCTGAGGGTCTGCTTCATCGAGTTCGATCAAGATCCAATCATTGGCAGCGCAGTTGCTCGGAACACCTCCATTCACAATCTCGATAGCTGTAGAGCCGAGAGATTCTGCGTTTACAAGAACGGCAGAGTCTCCTTCGTGGTTGAACGATTCCCCGGTCGCGTAAGCTGTATTACCGCGAAACGTGGACCCGTTGTTTCGGGTCATGAAGAAGCCGCTGTGCGGGCTTCCTCGGACGACGTTTCCTTCGGCCAAGCATCCGTCGCAACCGCCGAAATGAATGCCGCCAAACAACGGCGTGGCCCCCCATCCGGTCCCGCCGGTGTTAGCGTCGAATGGATCAATCAGGTCGGTGTTCTCGATCATACACCCGCGGACGACTACGTTATCGGCCCCTTCCTCGTTGGCGACGAGCCTGGTTGCCGTCGAGCGGCTACGCCAGAAGTCCAGGCTGGGGCCGTACAGTCGAGCGTCCGGCTGGCACTGGAGCGTCGTGTTCGCGCCCAGCTCGATAAACGTGCTCGCATCCCAATCCAACTCTGCGCTCGCAGTCATCCACGATGAGTCGAACACGCCGACGACCTCGACGACTTTCGGACCCGTGTCAGTCAGCGCCTCGACGGCTGCGTCGATGTCCTCCAGATCCGTCACGCCGTCGCCGTTGTAGTCACCGCGGACCAGCACGTAATCGACGTTGCCGTCGCCATCTCGATCGGAAGTCTGGTTGTATCCCTCGCTTCCCCCTGACACCTGATCCCAGGAGCCCTTGATCGTAAGCGTGCCGGATCCGGCCGTGTTGATGTCTAGCACGTACCAGAGCTTTTTGGCTTCGAGCGGGTCCACCGTGCTGTCCGCCGCAGCAAGCGTCGCCAGCGCCACGCACTCGTCGTCGTTAGACAGATCGTTATCCCCAGCGCCGTCCTGCGTGTCGCAGGCGTACAGGATGGCCGAAATACTCGCGCCAAACTCAAAGTCGAGAACAGCGCCGGGGAATGCCTTGCCGATCGTATAGACACCAGCAGGATAGAGGCTTGATGTCAGATCGATCTTGTATCCGACAACGTCCTTATCCCTCTCGATTGCAATATTCTTAGGGAAAGAGTCTGCATAAGAGACTGAGCTGGCAGAGAGTGCCACAGCAAGAGCTGCAGAAAGGAAACACTTGAGGTTGATCATATTGTTACCTCAATGAAATGCGGGGCCGGAATGAACCAGCCCCGCATCTCACATTGATTACGCAGAAGCAGAGAACGGAGTGACCAGCGTTGAGCTTCCGAGCAGGACGGAACCGCTGCAGAGCCAGCCATCCGTAATCGCCGTAAGCTCAACGTAGCTGCCCTCTAGACCGCCCTTCGTCGTGCCGTTCATGGTGATGATGTCGTCATCGCCATCAGCGAAGAACGTATCGCTCTGGGCAACCGTCTCGGACTTGATAAGGATCCCACCAACGAAGTTGTCTGCGGCGGCAGTCGTAATCGTGACGTCAGTCGCAGCGACAGACAGGTAGATCCGGAACGTCAGGCCGAGATTGCAGAGCTGATCAGGACTGGTCGGATCAGAAGGCTCAGTCGCGACAATCGACGGGAGCGTGATCGCAAGATCTGCATCCTGAACAGTGATGATACGACCGCCGTGGTCAGCCGCAGTCAGAGTGATCGTCGCAGCGGCGTCAGCAACATTGACCTCATTGTTGTAGCCGTACGGATTGAACCCAGCAAGCGAACGCACCGGACCAGCGAAAGTAGTCTTACCCATTTTAGTTATCCTCGCGCATGGATATAAGGCTCAGCAGTCTGCGCGTTGTCATCACCACAACATGTGGATCCGTCTGCTGAGTTCTAGTAAATGTCTCCAGGGTCACTATACGGATAGCTAAGGCCATCCCTGGTAATTCCAGTAGCAACATAGTCGATGTTCAGTTTCGTCAAAAGCGATGTTGCGCCGTTCATCACTGCAAACGTCTCTCCGTGCGGGCCAGTGCTCGCGAGCGCGCCGTTCACTCCAGATTCTGTTGCAACATGCTTATTGTTGACATAAAAGTCGGTGACTACTTCTGAGTTACTAACTGTTCCATAATATCTAATCCTGAATCCAAACTTGAACCAGACGATATTGGAAGAGGAAAGGACACCACTCAAGTCGTACCCAGGAATTGTCGTAGATGACGTAATGGCAGTAACGCTATTCGCGTAACCGATGGTTCCATCTTCCCTGATGTGGAATCCGGTGAAACCTCCAGAATGAGTGATTTCTCCAGTTCCGCTATCGAGTGGCGTTGCGTCCTCTTTGCCGAATCCAATCAGAGCCTTGGAGTTCCAATCAGCAGCGGCGACCTGAAACCCGACACGAGTGTCGAAGATGAACTCCTTGTAGTTCATAGTGTTCGCTGACGGGGTGATCGGTCCAATTCCTTTGAACGGAGGGCTAGCCGTCGTCGCTCCTGACGGGGCGTC
>Ga0099851_1001074_pt1 | contig 11617 bp, 26 predicted proteins | sample CB_VirMetaG_6_FD_78176 | JGI IMG/M metagenome (GOLD analysis project Ga0099851, IMG submission 78176) | Freshwater to marine saline gradient viral communities from Chesapeake Bay - CB_1508_2 Viral MetaG | ecosystem: Environmental > Aquatic > Marine > Coastal | place: USA: Chesapeake Bay... | reverse complement strand
TCGGTCTGCTCTTCGAGGTAGTCAAAGCTGCCCTGCTCAGAGCGATAGGCGGAGAGCTCTTCCAGGAGCTGCCGGGCGAGCATGGTGCCGCCCTTGATCATCTCGGTGATGTCACTGCCCTCGATCTGCCGGGCGAGCAGCGGACCCATCAGCGCAAGATAGGCCAGGGTCATCGGGTCGGCCTGGTAGGCGGAGAACGATGCCCCGCCTGAGGTGAACCCATTGACTAAGTAGGTCAGGGCCTGGAGATGGTCGTGGGTCTGCTGCTGGCCCTGGTGCAGGCGGAGCAGGAGTTGATTGGTGGCCTTGAGCTCGGCGAGGAGAAGCTTGCTGGTCTCAAACAGCGTGAGGTTCTCAGAAATCGGAGGTATCGAGGTCATGGAAGATGTCTCCTTGGAACGCGCGAGCCAAGAGGAGCGCTGAACGCTGCACGATCGGGACATGCGGCCAGGTGGCGTGGATGTCATCGGCCTCAAACCGCTGCTGAATGGAGCGGACATCGGCGCTGTTGCGTGCGGCGCAGAGCTCCTCGAGGATGCGAGGGTCAGGCGCGGATCGCGAGGATGGCGGGCTGGGGTTGTGAGTCAATGTATCGGTAATCAGTGAGTACGCCCTGGCTGACGAGCAGGCTGAGGGCGTCGCGGTGTTGATCGGGTTCCAGGTCGGGTAGCGGCCGGATCAGGGTGACCTCACCATCGAGGCTGTGCACGAAGGGTAGAGTTTTCGCGATTGCCTGCTGGTAGCTGGCTGCGATGGTCTCCCGGGAAGCAGGGCTGGTGGAATGCATGGCTAGTGTAGTGAGCAAACTGGGAGCCCCGGTATGCAAGGCGTACACCCGGAGCGTGGACAGGATGACGGACTGGAGCCCACGGTGGGCGAGCAGTTACGTCTGGCCGAGTTCTTGAAGGCCCTGGAGAAAGCGAATGAAGCCGAACTCCGGGAGATCTCCAAGCGGATGGCGCAGCAGGTCCTGGTGGTCTACCCCGCTGCGATCAGATACCTGAGCCGAGAAGCCGCAAGGAACATGGCGGGAGAGCCGTGGACCAAGGAGTCATCGGACAGGCTGCTGACTGCATTGGAAGCGCCGCATCGGTGACAGGGATAGTACAGAGGTTCTACAGGGATTGGGCTATATGCGGAGAATGCATAAGCCCCTGGCGATGAAACCAGGGGCGAGGCCTAGCAGTCCCTATTGACTACCAGCCGGCGGGCATCACTTCGGGTTGCACGGTGGCGACCTCATGATCAGCGCCGTACTCGTCACGGTGGGTCGGCGGCAGTCCTTCCGGCTGACCACCGGCGGGCTTGCCAGCGAACGGATCACCACCGGCGTAGAGAGCAGGCAGCCAGATCGAATCCGCCGCGTCTGCCCAGCGCTTCTCGTCGGCTTTGGTGGGAGCCTTGAGTGTCGGTGTCAGGGTGTAGGTGGTCTGCTCCTTGGCACCCTTGCGCTTGAGGGTGAGGTAGAAGTTCGCCAGACCGCTGGGCAGGATCTGGTAGTCCTCAAGGAACAGGACTTCCTCGAGCTGCTCGCGCAGGTCCTTGCGCTGGAACGTGTAGATCAGGAACTCGTCTGCTTCCTTGGAGAGCCCGACGAACGAGAGGAAGTAGCGGGGCTTGTCCTTCTCGCCGGTGCCGTTCGACTTGCCCTCCCAGGACAGGCCGATGTCCTCGGCGAAGTCAGTCGGGTACTTGGGGAAGCGGCGCGGGCGGCCCTCCATGGTGAAGTAGGACCAGCCGTCGATCACATGGCCGGTGTCGTGCAGGCCGCAGAGCCGAAACGTGCTGGTTTCGCCATCTTTGAGCCGCTTGCCTGGGTCGAAGTAGCGCTGCTTGTTGCTGATGTCCTGGTCGGTTGAAGCGTCAGAGGTGGGACGGTAGCTGGTCGGAAAGAATCCCATTGGGGCGATGCGTGTGTTGGTTCGAGGTGCAGTCGTGGCTTGGATGGCTACCACTGAAAGGGCATGTCGCTGGCGCCATTGACAAAGCTGTCGTGGTCGTATCCGACGGCTTTGGTGTTGCCGGCCATGTTGCTCTTGCCGCCGCCTTTACCCTTCTCGTAGATACGGATATTCCGTCCTTTGAGTTCGATGTAGGGCTTGCCTTCGCGGTTTGTGCGCTGATCGAGTGATCCGCTGACCATGGCAAGAGAGCCTTTGGACGCGTTGACCAGGCGATCCATCATGTAGCCGTAGCCGCGGATGGTGTACCAGTCAGTGACGTCTTCACCCTTGACGCGTCGATTGACGGCCAGGGATCGAGCGGCGGACTTGTTGCTTTCTGCGACGCGAGGCTCATTGGCGAGCCGGCCGACGACTGTAATTTCGTTGACGTAGGCCTGGTCGCTGGTGTCGCAGAGAGTGCGCAGATAGACGACGGCCTGACCATCTTCGAGGAAGAGGTCCCCGGCGATGATCAAGTGGTCGCCTGCTTGCTTGGGCTTGAGCCCTTGTGCGGCGTTGCTGTCGACTCCACAGCGCAGGAGAACAGGGATGTTGTCGGCGCCGTTGGTAGCGGCGCTGACTTCAAGGACCTGCTTCCCGTGAACGAGCGTGTCGACCGGAGGCGCCGCAAGGGCCACAACGAGGGTTGCGGTGCTCACGGGGTGCTGTCAGGCGCAAGTCAGACTAGCCAGATCGTCTGACCTGTCAAGCGGCGCGTTCTCCGAGACGGACAATCCAGTCAGGTACAGGCGGGATCGGCTCAGCGACCTGGGGCATGACCAGTAGGACCAGCTCGATCGTCTCACCCTGGATGCGCAGCGGCCCTCCATCGAAGGCGGAGATCACTAGGGAGTCTGCGTGCAGTCCGGCGTGCCTGATGGCCTTCTCGAGGTAAGCCGTCTTGTAGCGCCCGGCTGTGGCACTCCGCTCTGGCGTGGCGCTCCAGCGGTGCAGGCAGGCGGCGATGGCCTCATCGATGGGCGGGAAGGGGATGACGCTGCGGTGGATGGGGATCTCCTTGCCCTTGTTGTCGCTGGTCTTGTAGTACGTGGTGACGATGGCCGAGTCCCCGTCGATGGCCACGCCGCGCTCGGCTGTCTTGATGCCGGCGCAGGCCTTGAGCAGCTCACCGGACGGGATGATCGTGACGGATTCATCGCCGCGCCCTTGCCGATCAAAGCCCAGTGCCGTGACCTTGCCGTGATCGCTGGCGCAGAGCAGCACGCCACCTTCGTGGGGCTCGATACGGATGGCCTGGTACGGCGCGTACTGGCCCGTGAACGTACCGACAGCGGTGAGCAGGGCGGAGTTGAATTGGAGCACGGGGTCAGTGATCGGCGGAGAGTTCGGCGACGCCAGACAGTGCGGCTGTCTGCGGGACCCAGCGCCACTGGTAATGGAGTGCGTTCTTGCGCATCAGGGCGTTGGCTGGCTCCAGCTCATCGAGAGCAAGGCAAGGCCTCCAGTCGGGATCGAGAGGTTGACCGGTTTTGGTGTCGATCATCACGGCTCTACGGCGCTCCATCCGGGAGTCTTTGCGGCCCTTCAAGCTAAGAGCTGCGTTTGCCTTGGTCTGCGTTTTGCATGGTCTGGCGGACGTAGGATAAAGGGGCTCGGCCCGGATGCGATGAACCGATGCGAGGAAGAACTACTGGACCGGGCCTACCGGCGCCGGGCTGAGCTGCTGGCGGAGCCGGGCCTGCGTTGGGTGCGCATGCACCTGGAGACCAACAGCGTGACGCTGATCATTGAGTCCGCCGAGGGTGAGCTCACGCGTGAGGTGCTGCAGCGCCAGAGCGAACCGGGTGACGGCCGCGCCGGAAACGGTTCCTACGACAGGGATTGAGCGATGCCGACCTGGCTGTGGCGCTCGATTGCTGCGGTCTCAGGAACTGTGGCGCTGCTGGCGGTTCTGCAGTGGGGCGCTTGCACGTTCTACGTGATGCCGAAGATCTGGCCCTGGTATGCGCGCTACAAGGGCACTGAAGTCGCTGAGCAAGTGCAGCTCCCGCCGATCGGCTGCGAGGACAGCAGCAATCGATCTGTCTCCGCATTGATGGCGCTGCTGACTACATTGATCTCATTGAGCAGACAGGCTGACGACCGATGAGCGACACCACGGCCGAGCAGGACGCGGGATACGAGGTCCTGCATGAGGCGGTTGATCGCGATCAGGTGGACCTGAGCGGCTACGAGCCGGAGTTTGTCGTCGAGGATGGCTACTGCATCGGCGACGAGTACATCCTGGATTTCTCCTGGGAGGAAGGCAGCAAGTGGGAGCCGCTGGATGAACCCGAGCTGTTTGCGCAGTTCACCGATGAACTGATGAAGCGTCTGGAAGCCAACATCAACGAAGAGGGTACTTCTCCGGCCGAGGTGTTGGACTTCGTGGTTCAAGGGAAGGATTCCGAGTCCTGACGCCGGCGCGCTGATGCACTCAGGCGCACCAAGCCGCTGCTGGCGATCGAATGGATCAACCAGCAGACGGTGGTATAGAGCACTGCGAGCTCAAGCAGTGGCTTCAGGTGCGAGGACTGCGCGGGCGTCGAGATCTTCTTCGAGGACAAGGCTGTACTCCTGGGCAACGGAGCGCATCATCTCAACATTGCGCGTCTCATTGAAGGCCAGGCGTGCGGCACCACCCATGACAACGCGCTCGCTGAAGCCCTCGAGCGCAAGGATCATCTCAAAGAGACGGAAGTAGGCATGGATATTGCAGTCGCGCAGATCCATGGAGAGCTCGACATGGATGGCGTTGGCATCATCGAGCCCATCGCCACCGGGGGTCTCCAGTGTGAAGCACAGGCGGTGCGGTTGATCGATGTGTGACATGAGCGGCGGGTATCAGACAGGGATCGAGTGAGGGCATTTCTGCTCGTTCACGCGCAGGCTCTGGACGTGAACTGCGTCGCCGTCGATGTGGCGGTCAAGCCAGCGTAGGCAATCACGACGCTCTGGACAGGTCTGGTCGTGGCAGCGAGCCACATCACGAGGTAAAGCCATGGACAATGCACTGGTTGGGTAAAAGAAAAGCCCGACCCCTGAGCAGGAGCCGGGCGGAGAGTCAGCGTTCTTCCAGCTCCAGACGGATGCCCGCCTGGAAGTAGCCGTTGACTTTGATGCGCTTGTATTCGCTTCCAGCGTCTTCTGATTGCTTGTCGTCGATCAGGCTGTGCTGGTGGCGTGCTTCCTGGAGCGCGGCCAGGGTTTCGATGTTGAGCAGTTCGAGCTCCTTCAGGCTTAGCTCAGAGAGTTGATCGAGCTGAACCGTGCGCCCGAGTAGATAACTGCGAACGATGGGAATGAAGGTTGTGTCCTGTGGCGCTGGCATGCGGTGGGTTGATGTTCATGTGCAAGGTATCTAGTTGAGTTCGTGTAGTGCTCAGGGCGTGGATTGCTCGGTGGATGTCGGGCCGGTGATGCGCTCGTAGCGATCGCGGAGAACTTCCTGCCACTGCCAGGGCGACCAGCAGCGACCGGTCATCAAGTTGAGCCGGCGTGTCGGAGAAAGCTCGTGCAGCCTGAGACCCGCAGCTTCGTGGGGCAGGAGTGCCCCGAAGGCGAGAAGCTGGCTGGCGTGGAGGCGGAGCTCAGCGGCTGGTTCGGCACTCGTTGGAGTAGTACCGGAAGCGTCCGCTGTGCTTGTAGGTGAATCGGAGGGGGATGTCATTGTCAGCGCAGGTTTTGACGATGTTGCGGAACTCAACCCCGTGCCGGAGTTCGATGGCGGGATCAGGCGCCGGCAGGGAGGGGTAGTGAATGAACATGCTTTGTTTTGCGGGAGTAGCCAGAGAACTTGCCGGCCTTGCGGCGGCTGCGGATGGCATTGCCGGCTTCTGAGCCTGCGGGCTGCGTTCCATGGACCAGGTGCGCGAAGTGAGTGGGTGTGGGTTGGTAGGCGCAGGCGTCGGTGAAATCGAGCGGCAGGCCCAGAGTGTACGCCTCATCTTCCGTGTTGACTACCCGTGCCGTACGAGGGAAGAGACCCTCCTCGAGCAGGAAGTCGTAGCGTCCGCCCCAGGATGCAGTCATGATCAGGTTATCCGGGAGCGGAAGCAGCCTGCCGTTGTCGAGCCAGATGGGTAGATTCTTGCTGTAGAGGTAGAACAGCAGATCGCTCTGGCGGCGTGCGACCTCGATCAGCGCATCACGCAGGGGCACGCTGTAGCAGTCGCCTGAGGTGAACCAGCGGACGCGCTCGGTGTAGGTGAGCCGGTTGGCGTGCACCGACAGGTCGAGCAGATCGACCATGCCCGCGGTGTTGAGCCCGGCCAGGCGTCTGAAGTTGCGCCAGCGGGAGTCGCGGACAGAGGGCCTGGTCTCCTCGCTGGCAGCAGAGCAGCGGAACTGCGTGCGTGGACCGTCGGTGATCTTACCGGTGTCGGGGTCTGCTTTCGAGAGGCAGAGCAGCGCGCCCGGGCAGGTATGACCGGCCGGTAGCGCGAAGGTCATGGTCGTGTTGGGCAGCTTGGCGTTGCCGTGCCCGAAGCGAAGGATCACGTTCATGCGACCTCCTGCTGGTTGACGTTGAACTTGCGCTTTTGCAGCGCTGTTAGAAAAGGACTCAGAACCTCTGGATCAAGCTGTGGATCCTTGGTCGATGCACTCCGATTGATGCCGACCTCGAGCTGGCTGATCGCCGAGAGCAGTGACTGTTTGGTGTTCGGTTCGAGGGTGACTCCTGTATCCCGGTAGTGGTCGAGGCTGCCTATGAGTTCCCAGTAGAGAGCTTCTGCCTGGGGCGCACTGAGCCGGATCGAAATGGTTGACGGTCTGGGGGACATGCACAGATGAAGAAGTGCACGACGAAAAGGCCGCCCCGCGAGTGCGAGACGGCCAGTGGAAGGCTTGGGTTGTGGCTCAGGCTGTGGGGTTCCCTGGGAGGTGATCGAGCGCGCACTCGAGCAGGTACGCGCAGAGATTCGAGAGCGATCGACCCTCAGTGTTGGACTTGAGGATCAGTCGGTTGTGCAGCAGGCCAGGCACCACGATGGTGATGCGCTGGGTGCGGCGGTAATCCGGAGGAACTGGGATCATGGTTCGTGCGAAGGAATGACGTTGTGATCAGTTGAGGGATGGCCTGGCGTACAGATCGCAGTCCGCAGCGAAGGACGGACCCTCATCGATGGGGTCAGGGAACCCGAAGTGGCACCGGTTCCCGCTCCAGTGCTGGCAGTCCTGGCAGCTCAGAGCTGGCGCTGCGGAGATGGCACCGCGAGGGAGCTCTGGGTGGATCCGGGCGTGGATCTTGCCGACCCTGATCTTGCGGATGGTCGCAGCGTCGAGCTGAAGCTGCCGCGCTAGTTGGTTGTTGCTCAGCGGGGACGTGAGGATCAGAGCGATCTCATCGGCAGTGACGGGATAGCCGCGCTTGGCTGGATTGCCCCCGCGGCGCAGGGTGATCGGCGCTTCGATCCAGGTCCAGCGGTGGAAGCAGGCCTTGCATTCATGGCGCCGCCTGCGGGTCCCATCGAACCGGAGTCTTGTCTCAATGACCTGAGTCGCTGTGCTGGAGCAGCGGGGGCAGGTCGCAGTTGGCGGGCGACGCTGCCGTGGTTTAGTTGCGGCGCAGGGCATTAGCGCTGATGGGTGCGGTTGATCAGTCGGGAAACCTTGCGCTGTTCACGGCGCGTCAGCCAGAGGAGCAGTGCGTGCGGCGGAAGCAGGGGCCACACCAGCGCTGGATGACGATGTGCGAGATCCCGGATACGAGAAGAGTAACGATTGAGACGATCAATCCGTGTCTTGGCTTGAAGGAAAGGTGTCAGGTGAAGCATGAATAGAATGAGTGGAAACGTCGGGCCTCTCGCAGGCTGCAGAACCAGGCGTCAGACGACGGGGACGCTGCATCTCTGGTCGATGATGGAACCGTTGAATCTGGACATGTTCCGCCGCCTGAGCCTGGAGCGTGAATTCGAGCGCGTTGTTCGCCGCCGGCAGATGCAGGTCGATGGCCTGGGTGATTCGGTCTGCGTGTACCGCGGCGTGCGTTACGACTGCAGCGGCAAGCCTGGCCACTGGGGGATCTTGAGCGGCAGCGAGGCGGAGTGAGCTAGAGCTGCTCTTCGATGATGGTTGCGATGTCGTTGAAGGACAAATGCTCATCGTTGAGCACGGATATGGGTATGAGATAGCCCAAGGCGACGTGATGCCTGAGAGCGGGATTGTGGTTTTTGAGCCCCGTCCGCCTGACAGCGGGATTGTGGCTTTTGAGCCCCGCCCATTGTTGGACGGCCTTGGGTAGGGCTCCCGCTGAATCATGAAGGCAGTAGTCGTAGTCGTCTCCTTCGGAGCCTTGTTCCCAGTCGTCTTCGGATCCAGGCTTGGCATTCTCCTTCACGTATAGGTCGCAAAGAACTCCCAGGCAGCAGAATCGGTCCTGAGCATCGCGGAGACAATCATTGCCTTGCTGGTACTGACCGGAGCGAAGTGCGTCGATCCAGCGTTGTTTGATGTCTTGGTTCATGAATGAAGTGAGGTAGTGGTCAAGGTCCTGTCAGCAGCCCATCAGTGGGAGGTGGTCCCTGATGTTCCGCTGTCGGCCAGGGTGTGGCCAGAAGGATCACGCTGCTGGCGAAGAGTACGGCCAGTTGCAGTAGCCGGGACACCGAGCGATGACGTGGCTTTCTGTGCTGCGTGTTACCCGACAAGCGTGTCTGTGGGGAAAGCCCCGTGCCGCCAGAAGAACCAGACGTGGAAGGGCGTTGGTGGTGGATCTCCTTGCGTGGCAACGGAGGCAAGCTTGGCGATGTAGTTGGAGTAGGCCTGGTAGTCGGCGTCACTTGTTGATTTGAGTTTGTTGAGGTACATGCGAAAGACCGGGAAAGGGCGCAAGCGAACCAGCGCCCGGGTTGCGATCAGGCGGCGACGAGCTGAGGAGTGTCGAGGAACTGCTCCTCGAGGAACTGCATGAAGCCGGATGCGGTGCGAGCCCTGGAGCCCTCGAGTTGAGAGCGGAAGGCGGTCTCCTGGTTGCGCACCCGGGCGTGGCTGGTGTATTCGGTCACTGCCGAGGCCAGCCGCCAGGCGTTACCGGTGCGGGTGTCGAGTTCGCCGCCGATCAGATCCGAGCGGTAGAGCTGTTCGAGGCGCTTGACGGTGCTGGTCTTGCCCTCTTCGTCATCAAAGAACTGACGGAGTGCAGCGCGGGCGGTGTCCATGGAGATCGGGGTTTCGATCAGCCGCTCCTTGATGCGGTCGTAGGCCCGGCATTGCCGCATGGCGTGATCGAGCACGGCGTGGACGATGTCGGTGCTCATCACTGAGGTGTGGCTGAGCTTGACCTCGCATTCGGTGACACGCTTAGCCATGCCATTGGTGCAGACAAGTTCCGAGGACAGGACAGTCACGCGGGGGCGAAGTGATTCACCGAAGGACTCGGTGAGGATGAGCCAGTGATCGGTGCGGTCTTCGCTGGGGATGTAGGCGCTGTGCCCCTTGCGGGAGATGTTCATGCCGCCGCCGCCTTCGAGCAGTGCGGCATTGTTGCCGTTGAGCTTGGCGCCCATGTAGAGCGTGCGGCCGTTGTTGTAGGAGCCGATCACGTCGAAGTTGATCTGCTTGTCGGCAGAGGCGCAGAAGCTGCGGAAGTAGTCGACGAAGGTGCCGGGCTGGATGATCTGACGCTTGGTCCCGAAGAAGCCGAGCATGTCCTGCGTGTCATCTCGGAGCCAGAGCTGGCAGTCGCTGTAGGTGCGACCAGCGGCCTGGGCGGGATGGCGGACGACGTTGAAGTTGCAGCCGATCGATGCAAGGATCTCGTCGTTGGACATGAAGCTGTGGACTTCAGCAGCGGTGCCGCGGAAGAGCTTGCGATCGGAGGCGGTGAGGGTGGTCATTGGGTTGATTTGGTGATGTTGTCGAGATAGTCCGTGACGGCAGCGCGATCAACCTGAAGAGATCCAAGGAGCTCATCAGAGATCGTCATGTGGGAGCGAAAGTCCCGCAGTTTCACGGCTTTGTCTTTGAAGGTTGTAGTGAGCAACTGGCGGGCGCGCTCCTGGTAGTAGGGGTAGCCCACTTCGGCGAGCAGAGACTCGAGCTGCTGGATCCCCATGCGCAGGGAGAGCAGGCGATTGCTGAGGAAGCTGCCGATCAGTTGCTGTTCCGCGGCCGACGCGTCGGCGTACGGCGGGTCTTCCTGCATGAGGCGCTGGAGCTGTTGACTGAAGTGGTCCTCCACCTCAGCGGCGAGATACAGGGAGCCGACCAACATTTGGACGATGTTGGTGCCGCGGGTGGAGCGCGAGATCAGTTGCGACATGGCGAACTGAAGATCGCAGGGAGCGCCGGTTTCGCCCCCGAGATCCAACGATGGGATCGTGTCGCTTGTGGGTAGCGGGTTGCGGTTGCGCAGCAGGCCATCGAGCATCTCGGGTGAGACGCTGTCGGGGATCTCAGGGGAGTCGGTCACTGGTCGTGGTGCTCGAGTTGCAGGGCGCGACGCAGGCGCTCAACCGTGGTCTCAAGGCTGTGGCGGTCGGGATCGATCGCGGGTGCCTGGAGTGGCAGTGGGTCGTCTGCGATGAAGAGGTCGATGAAGTTGGCGACGTAGCCCTGGGCGTTGGGCTTGGTCCCGCGTCGTGCACTGATTTTGCCAGTCATGGTACGCAGGTCAAGCACTTTGTGTGCCTCGGAGAGCGAACCCAGTAACGAACGGACCGGCCAGGAGGGGCGATCGGGTGAGTTGAAGCACGGCAGGGACAGAACCGTGAAGTAGTAGGGGTGCGGGGTGCCGCAGCAGAGGTCGAGGTAGACCTTGCGCTTGTCGCCGGCGCGCTGGGGCAGGGCGATGTCGTAGATGCCGTTGAAGGGCAGCCAGGTATCGAGGATCTGCCTGGGCTGAGCGGGCGTGTCGCCGTACTCGTAGAGCTGACCGAGCTGGTTGATGCCGAAGCGACTGAACTTGGGCTTGGGCGGGCACTGAGCAAAGAGATCGAAGTCGTCGTCCAGCGCCAAGGCGGACGTGTCGTTAGATGGAGCGAGGGAATGCATGCGAAAACAGGCAACTCAGATGCACTGCTGAAGGAGTGCATAAAAAAAACGCCCCCACCCGGAAACCGAGCAGGGGCGGACCACCACGCACAGATTTAGACTGGTACGCAGATTGATTGATGTGTCAGGCGATGCAAAGCGGGCTGATGCCAGTGATCCCTGACACGGATGACATGCCGCAATCTCAGAGCGAGGGATGCGGCGATGGTGTGTCCCGGTTGGTGCGCTATCTGGTGATGCTGGCCGCCATGCTCAAGGAGCTGGAGACGCAGGCTCATCTCATCCACTTGAACGCGGAGGGGCCGAACTTCCTGGAGCTGCATCGCTTCCTGAAGAAGCGGTACGAGAAGCATCTCGAGCAGTTCGACACCGTGGCGGAACTGGTCCGAAGCCTGGATCACTTCATGCCGATGTGCGCCTGCGGCCTGAAGGAGCAGGCGCCGTCGTTTCAAAACGTGACCAGCTACGACACGCGCTCGATGCTGATGGCGTACTACGTGAACATCGAGTCGATGGGCTATCTCGCCAAGGAGATCGAGCGTGTCGCTGCTGATGTCGAGGCCCCGGATGTGCAGAACGAGATGGCGGACCTGACGGGCGATGCCTTCAAGACGAGCTGGTTCTTGAAGGCCCTGCTGCGCGGCTAGCTGTGCGGGCAGGGGCGGTAGAAGTCCGCCTCT
>Ga0099851_1001065_pt1 | contig 11637 bp, 14 predicted proteins | sample CB_VirMetaG_6_FD_78176 | JGI IMG/M metagenome (GOLD analysis project Ga0099851, IMG submission 78176) | Freshwater to marine saline gradient viral communities from Chesapeake Bay - CB_1508_2 Viral MetaG | ecosystem: Environmental > Aquatic > Marine > Coastal | place: USA: Chesapeake Bay... | reverse complement strand
TCGGTGAAAGCAAGGTAGGGGAATAGTACCGGCTATGTATCAGAACTTTGACGACGAGAAGAAAGAAAAGGCGTCTAGGAATCCGTTTAACCGCCACATCCTGAAAGGGGGTCAGGTCGATCCTGGCTCTAAGATGTATCAGAGATCGGTTGCTGGCCGAGAGAAACTCGACACAATGCTCCAAAGGTTGTGGAGCGACGGCATGGACGAGGCCGATGTCTTTATGGCTGGCGTCAAAGCACTGACGAGCCGAGATAAAGGTTATGTAGGTGCTTATCTCGATTCTAAGAATCCTGGCCGGATATATCAGAAAAACGAAGCCATGGCCATTACCGATCAGGTGATGAGCGATGCCGGCATTGGAAGTCATCCTGGGAATCGCCTGACCCGCGAGAAAGACGAGGAAGGTAAAGCGAAGAGAAAGGAGGAAAACATATCGCGTGGGGGTTTTGGTCCTAAGCAGGCTCCGGGCGCTAAGGCGATGTCTGTCCGTCAGCAGCGTAAGCAGGGTAAAAGACCGAGCACCGGGCAGCCTGTGGAGGAGACTGATAGAGAGGGGATTGCGGACCGGGAGACCGGCCCGAGGTCGGAGTGGCAAAACACTCTGAGAGATAGGATGGAAGGAAAAGCGACTACCGCTGACGTCCTAGAAGAATTCCAGAAACAATATCAATCGAGGTTGTCTCAGTCTCCTCAGGCTCAAGCCAAGAGAGATCAGAAGACCAAAGAAAGACAACAGAAGATGCGTGACCAGATCTCTGAGCAGAAAGGTTTGGAAGATCAAGAAGCCGCTGCGGCTGGTCCGGAGCCGGAAACCGAGGAGATGAGGATCTCCGCCGACCCGGTGGCCATCGGCAATAAGTTTAAAGAACTGGTTCAAGATAATATAAAGGCTAATATTCCGGTAGATAAAAATTCTCTGGAGGGGATGATTCAGGAGACGATTGAAATCATGGAAGATGATTTTGATGTAGACCCGGAAGAAGCCAGGGCGGCCATTTTCAGAAGATTTAACAATAAACTGATTGATGGCAGAAAGATCGAATTCGATCCCTCCTCTGCTCCCGAACCCCCTAAAAGCGCTGCTCCTGAAGAAAAGGAAGAAACTCCAACCGCTGCGCCGGAACCCGCCGAAGGCGCTGCACCCGAGCCTCGCAAAGTCACCAGCAAAGGTGGCTTCAAAGCTCCAAAACAACCTGCTCGGAGAGGAGGTGGAGGATTTGGAGGCTCATCGCCTCGGGATAAAGCTGAGATTGTAAAAGAAGTCAAGAAGAAGATATCTGAGTCTACTCCGGAACAGCTTAAGGAGGAGTTTAAGCAGGGCACCCTATTCCCATCCGGACTGGTTACCGACACCGCTGACACTAACCCCCTAGAAGGTGGTAGCTCAGCTCCTGCTCCAGAAAGCAGCGGACCTGGTGACCAAAAGGACCAGGGTCAACAGGGTAGTCTGTTAGACGAAGAGGGCAAAGCCAGGGAGTTTGAAAAATCTAGTCCTAAGCCTTTCGGATCTCAAAGAGCTCTGGAGAAGAGAAAAGAGAAAATCGCTAAGAAAGGAATTGATGAAGAGCTTAAGTCTCTCAGAAAAGGCCAAGAGGTTCAGGAGAGAATGGCTAATTCTCCAGCCGGTAGACGTGAAGCCGAAATTGCTGAAAAAGGTCAGCAAGTTCTTGAAGAAACACAGAAGTCGTCTCAGGCTAAGGGCAAGAGCCCATTGGATCAGGTTGCAAAAGCTGTATTAAGTGGTATTGAGAGGGATAAAGCGGCCCGAGAATCCGCCGGGCAGTTCTTTAACCGCGTTAGAGACCTGATTCAGAAACAGGCAGGCAAAGGTGCGTCTAAGTCCGATGTCGACCAGGCCGCAGCGACGGCAATTAACCAGCAAAAAGGTCGTACTACGAGGAATAAAGCTCGTAAAAATACGGTTGATAGTGCGGAGGACCAAGAGTTCGCACAATCTATCCGCTCGATGATGATATAAGCGACTAAGTTGTGTTATAATCTAAGGATTATGAACACAGTCGTCTATCAGTGGGTTAGAGAAGACAGGACTCCGTACTATATCGGGATTGGTAATCCGAGAAGGCCTTATACAGGGAGAAGACGCTGCGGTCGTCCTCCTTCTCGGGACCGTATTATCATCCTTCACGAAAACCTCGAGTGGGAGGAGGCTTGCAGGATTGAAAAAGAGCTGATTGCTTTTTACGGCAGGGTAGACCTGGGAACCGGAATACTGAGAAATCTTACTGATGGGGGAGAAGGGGTTGTTAACCCCTCAAAAGAAACTAGAGAGAAAATATCTAGAGAGAACCACTACAGTTTTGGTAAACCCCTTTCAAAAGAAACTAGAGAAAAATTGTCTAAATCATTGTCTGGAGAGAATCACTACAATTTTGGTAAATCTCTTTCAAAAGAGACTAGAGAGAAAATATCTAAATCGATGTCTGGAGAGAATAACCACATGTTTGGTAAATCTCTTTCAAAAGAGACTAGAGAGAAAATATCTAGATCATTGTCTGGAAAGAATAGCCCTCTGTTTGGTAAATCTCTTTCAGAAGAGACTAGGAAGAAGAGGTTTAAACCAAAAAACTGGTATCATCCTGACCACGGAAAAATTCTACAAAAATCTTGTACTGAAATGGTTGAATTGTTTCCTGAACAAAATCTTTCTACAGGAAATTTAAGCAATGTTGCCAGAGGAGTACGGTCTCACCACAAGGGGTGGATAGCGTTGAAAGCTTAGTATAAGGGATTTACCAACATTTAATCATGCCGCTAAAAGAAGGTACCTCTGAAGAGGTTATTTCAGACAATATCTCAAAACTGATGGATGAAGGGACTCCACAGAAACAGGCTATCGCCATGGCCCTCAGAAATGCGGGCAAGTCCAAGTATGACACGAGCGAAGGTACTGATCATGATGGCGATGGCGACATTGATTCGGATGACTGGAAGATGGCCAGAGACAAGGCGATTAAGAAGAGCATGATTGACGACGAAGAAGAAGAAGAATACTGCGAAGAGGAGACGGATCATGACGATCCTGAGGGGCAGATGGCACAAGGCGACCTCAGGTCCGCCGCCCGTAACGCCCTGCTGATCGATTCTCTGATCTCCGAATCAAGTGATATTCCTGAGTGGGTCCAGGGCAAACTGACCCTTGCTGCCGACTATCTCAATTCTGTTGCCCAGTACATGCAGCATAGTGGTAAGGACCGCGACATGATGTTCGCTGAAGAGATGGAAGGACCGGATCCGTGCTGGCGCGGATATACGATGCGAGGTACGAAGATGAAGAATGGCAAAGAAGTACCGAACTGCGTAAAGGGAGAAAAAGATTCCTCCGACAATGGCGAGTCTTGTGATACCAAATACGCTGAAGTAAAAGTACCCACGGGCTGGAATGTCAGCAAGGCTGGCGGCGTAATCGGTCCTGCCATCACCCGTGCCCAGCACCTCAGTGGTAATCAAGACCAGTCAATGTATAACAATGAACAACAATGACGAAGGGTTCCAGATCCCCGAGGGCTGGTCAGTAGATCCAGGATTCGCCGAATCCGGGAAGAAGTATAGTAAGACGGTCACTGACCCCGAGACCGGCCGCAAACGCAAAGTGCGGTACGGTGCGAAGGGCTATAGCATTGCTCCTGGCACCGATAAGGGCGACCGGTACTGTACTCGCTCTGAAGGGCAGCGCAAACAATACGGATACGACTGTAGCGGGAAGGATAAAAACACACCTCTCTGCCTATCTCGTGCCAAATGGCGCTGTTCAGGCACTAGCTCTAGGAAGACATAACAATCTTCCCGTGCTACACTGAGACAGGTTAACCATTACCATCACCACCCCCACAAGTACTATGATCACAGGACTTCTTTATTTCTTCATCTTTCTTACCTGGTCTGTGGGGATTCTCTGCCTCCTCTGCCTATTGTCCATCAAACTCCAGCAGCACAAAGTTTTGATGAACGCCATCTCTGGAAACAACGGAGGTAAGAAACAATCTCAAGAGATTCCGGAAGAACTCAAATCTCTAATGGAGAGAAGCCCGGGTCATCCCGAGGTAGAAGAGATTGAGGGGGGCGATGAAGTGTTTGGTATAATTTTCAAATCAGAGTCATACCCACCTACAATGGAGGAAAGTAACGATGAGGACTGATATCAAGCCGCCTAAGTGCGGCATTGAGATGATTAAGAGATTCGAATCCTGCGAGTTGGTCGCTTACCCCGATCCGGGTACCGGAGGAGACCCTTGGACTATTGGCTGGGGTAACACCCGCTGGGAGGATGGAAGACCGGTTAAGAAGGGCGATGTTATCACTGCGAAGGGGGCGGATGACCTTTTGTATTTCTGGATCGAGAAGTCTTTTTGGCCCGGGGTAGCCAAAGTGCCTTACTTCCTCGATATGTCCGACGAACAGAGAGGATCACTTCTCTCCTTCGCCTACAACCTAGGCGCGGACTTTTACGGCCACCCGGGGTTTACAACGATTAGTCGATATCTCAATGATAAGGATTGGGAGAAAGTACCCGACGCCCTGGTGTTATATCGTAACCCCGGCTCGAGTGTAGAGGCGGGCCTGAAACGAAGAAGAGTGGCCGAAGGAACTCTGTGGTCCAAAGGACTAGAGAAATTCCGTCATTCAAAGCGCCTTATCACTGCTAAGCAGGACACCTTATTGAAGAAAGAGCCTATTCAGTCTTTTGAGTTGTCCGAAAGAGCGAAGGTAAAAGTTCCGCAGGGTCGATCTTATACCATTGTTGATAGCGTCGATGAAGGGTCGCACATGAAAGTGACTCTGGACTACGGTGCAGGAACTTGGTATATCTACACCCCGCATTGGGATATCACTGTCCCCGGCAACCCCTTGGAGCAGGAGGATAACAAGATCCTTCTAGACGTTCCGTATTATACGCAACTCGACTCGACGACTAATCACGCCATGAGAATGTGCTTCAGTTCGAGCTGTGCGATGGCAGCGGAGTATATAAATCCAGGTTGTCTTGGAGGTAACAGAGGTGCTGACGATAAATATATGACACAGCATGTATTTAAGTACGGCGATACTACAAATCCCACTGCCCAGGTCCGCGCACTCAAGGATCTCGGAATCACAGCGGTGTTTAGGCAGAATTTGAATAGAAAAGATGTCATCGCGCAGTTGAAAAACAACATCCCCGTGCCCGTGGGCTACCTGCACAAAGGTTCGGTTAACCGACCAAGCGGTGGCGGCCACTGGTGCGTGATCGTAGGTGTCGATCTAGAGTCCAAGCAATACATCGTCAATGACCCCTGGGGCGAAGCCGATCTTGTGTATGGAGGCATGATGGGATCGGAGAACGGATCGAGACTTCGTTATTCTTTCCGTAACTTCGAACCTCGGTGGATGGTGGAAGGTTCTGGCACGGGCTGGGGGCTTATTCTTTTACGGTAATCCACACAGCAGGAGGTGTAGAAAGCCGAACCGAGATGTGTTGAGATGCTGTGTAAAGTATTACAGGACACAACGTCCTCTTAATACACCTCTATTTTCTATGTCTCTAGCTACCCTTCCTCTTCTCGAAGATCTTCTGCGTCCCGCAATGTTCTCGACAATCCCTGCCCCTGTAAGCGGCTCAAGGGTGCCTCAGTACAATGTGAGAGTAGAAAAAGACGACAAGAGAGCGGTTTACGAAGTAGCGCTTCCGGGATATGAAAAAAGCGATGTCCAGGTTCGTTACTCCAAAAACCGCCTCAGCGTCTCCAGCTCTGTCTCTGACGACAACGCCTCCGACTACATCGTCCGCTCTTTCCGCCGCTCTCCTTTCCAGATTTCCTGGGCAGTCAGCGAAGCTAAAGTAGCCTCTGCTACCATGTCTAAAGGAATTCTTAAGGTTGTGATGGAAAGAGACGTGGAAACTCCCGACGATCTGGTTGCGATCGACTGATCCGTGTGTTAGGGTGAGTCGGTACCGGTTTCACCTTTCATGCTTACAGTCAACATCTCAGAGGCAAGCAAGCACTTAAACTCTCTGATTAAAGGGGGGATTAAAACCTCCGTCATGATGTGGGGAGCCCCGGGGATTGGCAAGAGCTCCATCGTTAACAAGGTGGCCAAAAACAACGAGATGGAAGTCATCGATGTCCGTCTTAGTCAACTGGCACCTACCGATCTCCGGGGTCTCCCTTACGTAGAAAAGGGGGAGGCACGATTCGCCCCGCCTAGTTTTCTGCCCAAGTCGGGCAAAGGAATCCTATTCCTTGACGAAGTTAATCTAGCTCCTCCGGCCATTCAGAACGTGGCCATGCAGCTTGTCCTGGATCGCAAAGTCGGCGACTACATAGTCCCTGATGACTGGTTTATCATCGCTGCAGGTAACCGGGTTGAAGACCGGGCAGCAGTGTCACAGATGCCAGCCCCCCTTACTAATCGCTTTCTCCACTTTACCGTGGAAGCCGATCTAGCATCGTGGAAAGAGTACGCTCTAACGAGCGGGGTAGAGGAAAAGATCATCTCTTTTCTTACTTTCCGTCCCGAGCTCCTGCACTCTTTCAATAAAAACGCCATCGCCTGGCCATCTCCCCGCTCTTGGGACTTCGCATCAGATCTGTACAAGATCGGCCTCCCCGTCGACGCTGCTGTGGGCGAAGGTGCTGCGGCTGAGTTCAATAGCTTTGTCAAGCTGTACTCTAAGCTTCCGGATGTGGACAAGATTAAGTCTGGTGACAAGAAGGTCAAGGCACCCAAAGAACCCTCCATCATCTACGCAATCACCGGAGCCCTGGTTTCACGTTCCGAGACCGCAGATGAGTTCTACAACTCAATGATGTGGTTAATCGGGTCTGTGACCGAGGATTACGTCGGTGTCTTCATGGGTGACACGATGACCCGTCTCCGGTCTATGGGTATTCAGGGTCAGTTTGTTAGTAAAGTGACCAAGAGCACAGAAGCTAAGAAGTTCGTAGCAAAGTATCAAGAGCTCCTTCGTTGAGGGAAAATGGACAGAGGGGTGGCTTCACCCCTCTTTCTATGCTATAATGTAAAAAACACTAGACACTTTTCAATGTCAAGCGACTCTATTCAGGATCGGATGACCAAGGCCAGGGTCAAACTCCTCAAGAAATCACCTTTCTTCGGCACCTTGCTGATCAACGCTCCTTGGCGCGAGGACACATCGATACCTACCGCAGCGACGGACGGCCGTGGTTTGATGTTTAATCCGGACTTTGTAAAGAGCCTTAACGACAAGCAGTTGGCAGGTCTGACCATCCACGAAATCCTCCACTGCGCACTTTCACATGTCCCTCGGATGAAAGACCTTTTTAAGGTCGACCCTACAACCGCTAATATAGCCGCTGACATTGTTGTCAACGGTATCATTGATGATAATAACCTCGATCTGCCCGACGGGGCGATTAGGGATAATGACCTCAAGCATCTTAGTGTAAGAGAGATTTATAACATCTTGAAAGAAAAGCAGAGTAAAGATAAGAACTATATGAAGAACAAATACGGTGTCAACGATGTCAACGTCTGCCTCGTCGACGGAGACGACAAGGATCAATTTACTGATAGCAATGGTAATAAAGTAGAAGCTCCGGATTGGAAAGATATTATGAATAAAGCTTCTACTATAGCTAGGATGAAAAAAGCCGGACCGAACGGTGCGGGGTTGGAGAGGATTTTCAAAGAGCTTCTAGAACCCACAATCGACTGGCGAACCATCTTGTATAAGTATATCACCGAGACTCGTAACGACTTCGATGGTTACGACAGAAGGTTTGCCTATAGGAATTTGTATATCGATGATTTCTCAGGGTCCAAGGTCAACGTCCTCCTCTACATCGATGTGAGTGGAAGTATCTCTGAGGAGATTCTTACAGAGTTTATGTCAGAGATCAATGGGGCGATTAACTCGATCAACGAGGTGACTGGGGAAGTGTACTGCTTCGATACTAAAGTCCACCATGTGTGTTCAATCGACGAGATTGAGAGCGAATTTAAGCTGATCGGTGGAGGTGGAACTTGTTTCAAGTGCATCTTTGAGAGTATCGAAGCATACGAGCCTGGGGCGGAGTCGGTCACTTTGCCGATCATCCTAACCGACGGCTATGCCGATCTCGAAGGACTCCCCAGAATTTCTCCTCTCCTCTGGTGTATCACCCCTTCTGGTATAGATAGTTCTATGCTCCCCGACTACTCCGATGTAACCCGCATAATAAAATAACCTAGCCCCCATAGCAACCCTGCTGTGTCTCCGCCCCTCTCGGTATCACCCCACAACGCTGTCCAAGGGGGGAGGGGGGCCAGGCAATCCCCGGGCAAAGCCCGGCTCTGCCGGCTCCGCCGCATATAGAAATGATCCCCGGGCGAAGCCCGAATCGAATCCTTCCCCTTCGCTATGACCGCTCCCCTATCCCTCACAGAGAACTTCTACGGACTCTCCGAATACCTGCAGAGAAAATTCCAGCTCGGATATATCGAGGCGGGGAAAAACCTAGACAAATGTGAATTCTCAGTGGTGGGGAACATAACCCCGCCGGTACTATCGGATACGAACTTCTTCAGGTCGGGAATACGGACCGTCGAGATGAACCAAGACGTCCTGGTTACTTATACCAAAAACGAACAATCTACCGATGTAGAAATAATCGGTAATCCGGAGTCGGTGATAAAATCCAGAGAGACGGTGTTACAGAAATACGAAATCGTACCTGTACGGGTCAAGTGGGTCTATAGCACGGATGGGAGTAGCACAAGATTGCCGATCCGATCGGATAATCTTCCTCGCGATGAGTATTATCCGCAGTTAACTATGCCGCTGGCAGAATACTACAGACGGTATGAGGAGTCAGATTCCAATATCCTCGTACTGATCGGCGCTCCGGGAACCGGCAAGACCTCCTTCATCAGGGGGATGTTGCACCATACCCGCTCCGATGCGGTCGTATCGTATAATTCCGATATCCTCGAGTCCGATCAGATCTTCGCCGATTTCATGTCAGGTGAGGAGAAGTTCATGGTACTCGAAGATGCAGATGCGTTTCTGTCTTCCCGGTCGAAGTCGGGAAACACAGTGATGCATAAGTTCTTGAATGTGGGAGACGGCTTACTGAGTACGAAGGGGAAGAAGATCGTATTCAGTACGAATCTGCCGAGTACTAGGGATATCGATAGCGCATTGTTGAGGGTTGGCAGATGCTTTGACGTCTTAAGGTTCAGGGGATTGACTGAGCAGGAAGTGAAACGGATCGCGGGGCCTGATTTCGTATCGGATCATTATCCACTTACCCTAGCCGAAGTGTTCGGAGGAAGTATAAAGTCAGATAGGTTAGACAACAGAGTGGGCTTCTAAACCAGCCCTATTTTTAGACACACCCCTATAGCTTTCAACTAATCATGTCCGTGCCCGTTAAGTTTTCCGATCGCCCACCTCATTACAGTGGTTATTGGCCCGTGATCGACCCTGATCAAGATGTCATGAGCCGCCTAGTACGTGTCAAATCGGGCCAGATGTATCTGTGCACCAGCATTCCGGAGAATACCCTGCCAGGCAGGTTTATCCTAGACAGCTTTGACGACTCGGAGTGGGTAAATGCTTCGGTAATAAATGATAGGAAAGAATTCGATTTTATCGGGTACAGTTATCTCTATTCCTTATGGTGTATATTCACGATGCACGGGGGAAGACTATCAATCTCTAATAGGGGGGAGATTTATCCGCTATACTGGAGACGGACTAATATGGCCGAACTCAATCTCCTAAACCTATTTTCAGACACACCCCTATAGCTTTCAACTAATCATGGTCACGCATTCGTTGGTCACCATCGCGCTATCCTCATCCGACGAGGTGAAGTCCGCCTTAATCGTTCACAATCCGCCCTTCTACATCGTGAATCGGTCGACTAGATCCCTGTACCGAGTCGGAATGGACAGATTCCTCTCCTCCGTGCACGACCCCTACACGGGCGATCAGGTCAAGGTGGACAAGGTCCAGAACTATATCAGCTCACTCGATCTGGTCGGATCGGTATTTCATACCATCTTCCTAGACGACGAAAACCTGCCCTGCACCGAAACCGGGGTGAGGTATAATCTAAAACCTAAATCCCTCTCAATCTGGAACAATGCTATGATAGGATTAATTTTTCAGCCCTAACTCCATTGAAAGATCCCTACTTCCGCGTCGATCTGATCGCTGCCACCCCCAACCCGCAGCAGTGCGTGTATGCCGGCATGCATCAGGACTACAGCGAGGGCTTCGTGGCCGCTGATCGCGACAACTGGCCGGATGAAACCCGGGCCGGAGAAATCTGCGTGAAACGGCTCCTGGCGGGTGAGCGAGGCCATTACGGCCCGCTCGAACATGCCCAGATCGTGCTCAACGTGGGCTGGTTTCCCCATTCGGTGATGCAGCAGGCCCGCACCCACCGGGTGGGCGTGAGCTTCGATGTGCAGTCGATGCGCTATACGGGGACTCGTATAATCGAAGCAGCTCGGGGGGGACGTGACCTTGAGTCGGTGTTCTATCTCCGCCCCGTCGGCTCCTATAGCGACCGCAGTGGCAAGCGCTACGAGTACACCGAAGAGCAGCGCGAATACGATCTGGAGGGCTGTCGCATTGCTGCGGAGGAGTACCGCTACAAGATCGAGATGGGTGGCTTTGCCGAGGAGCACGCTCGTGGGCTGCTGCCGTTCGACTTCCGCCAACATTTTGTTGTCAGCTTTAGCCTGCGAGCCCTTCTGCACTTCCTGGACCTGCGTGCTAAAGCTGATGCTCAATGGGAGATCCGCGAACTGTGCGATCTGCTCTGGCCGCATTTCCAGCAATGGACCCCTGAGTTCGCAGCCTGGTATGAAAAGAGTCGCCTCTATAAGGCGAGGTTGTCGCCATAGGCGACCCCGTGATTACTGCAGTAAATTGTTGTCCGCCAGCAATTTTAAGATGGCCCGCATCGTCTCGTCGTGATTACGAGTCTTCAATTGGGATTGGATCCGCGTGATTTCCGCGTGGACGTATTCGCCTACGGCGAGGGTTTTGTTTTTACTTTTTGATCTTGCCACGGGTAAATAAAGTTCTTATTCTCTCTTGCTTTCACCGGCTTTACTGCAGTAGCAGTTGGTTTTTCAATGTGGATGCGGGGGGTCTGGGACCCGGGAATTTAAGGTTAGGGGGCTTGATGATTTGACCCCCCCAGGGGGGGGGGGGTTCATAGGAGCCGGCGGCCCATTTGGGCCGTTATGTCACAGTGTGAGGGGTGCTGTATGATTAAAGCATGCAGGCGAATCGGTCCTGCGCTGCCAACTTGAACCATGAACGATTTTTATCAATCTGTGGCTGCCATGGCCACAGGGGCTGCCCTCGGATTTTTAGCCCTGGCTCCCTTCGCCAAGGCAGTAGATGCCCTAGAAGGGCATAGGTGCCCGGGGGTTCCCAGGGTGCAGGTCAACCCTGCCCCCCTGTTGGGGGACTGGGCGGCCTGGGGGGCCTGCCCACGCCAGGGGCTGGTCACCCCGCTCAAGCCGTGACCAGGGGGGGCTTCGGCCCCCTTTTGTCAACCCCATTACATAACGGCCCATCGACAGCCGTAAGCACACTACGTGTGCATAAGGTGTATTTGGGCCGTTATGTCACAGTGCCGGGGGTGCTGT
>Ga0099851_1001064_pt1 | contig 11641 bp, 20 predicted proteins | sample CB_VirMetaG_6_FD_78176 | JGI IMG/M metagenome (GOLD analysis project Ga0099851, IMG submission 78176) | Freshwater to marine saline gradient viral communities from Chesapeake Bay - CB_1508_2 Viral MetaG | ecosystem: Environmental > Aquatic > Marine > Coastal | place: USA: Chesapeake Bay... | reverse complement strand
CAGACGACCGGCGAAGCCGTCGAAGTCTCGTCCGATGTGATGACTTTGGTGCAGACCGCTCTCGGCGGTGTCATCGGAATTATTGGCGGCTATTTTGGTGCCAAGGGGATGAAGAAAGACGACTGAGTGTTGTAAAATATAGGTAGCGGCTGTTGGTAGCCGCATCCCCGGGAAGCCCCCCAAAACCTAAATCTATCTACTATGCTGGGCAAATGGTTACAACCGCTCAAGCCGACATGGTCTGGAACAACGACGGTCACACACTGTGGTTGCGTCTCGAACGAGAAAATCTCCAAATTGTGGAGATTTCATGTCCGGGAACTGACGCCTGCCAGAGCCGAAACGGTTGCGTCGTTCAATGGTTTGTCCGGCTGTACGGTTTTGACTGCAACATTGGGGCGTGCGCACCAGAGGAAAAGTTGGAGATTTGTTGGGCGCTGGTCGGCGACCCGAATTATTTAGAAGAAGCCCAACTGTGGTTCGTTCCCGTGAAGGACGAGGTGTTTCACGCTTGGATGACGTCGCGTCTTCAGACTTGATATCTGGTCGGGCGACCGTTTTTCATCTGGATCCTGTCTGCCGACTGGTGCAGGGTTGTTGCGCCAAGTTGGGTGATCTTCCATGCGTCACTTTCAACTTGTTCGAGTAGACCGAGTTTGACGAGTCGTTCTGCGGTGCTCCTCACCATGCTTGGTTTGGTAAATTTAACCAGAACGTACATCGCGGTTTCAACATCCAGATAGCCTTGCGCCCGAGTCTGACTGACCGCCAGCAACAACAGATCGTGACTTGACGAGTTCCTCAGGAACGGAATCCGGTTTCCCGGAAATGTTTGGGCGATCATGCCGCCAGTGTATTAGAACGGTTCGCTATCGACAACGCGCTGGCGTGGAGAAACCAGTTTTTGTGTTCGAACCTGCTCCTCGGCAGGCTTCGCAACCGTTTTTTTGGTTGACATCAGCGTGTTCAGCAGTTCGATAGCGTCACGGAGGTGCTGTATATCACTGTGTCCGTCGATCATTACGGGGTTAATCCGGTACACATTTTTGCGATTGACTTTTGTCTTTGTAATTAGGCCGCAGTCGTCCAACGACTTAACTGTTTTATCCACAAGGGTTTCCGAGCATCCCAAATACACAGAAATTGCGCGTTGCGTCAATGTGGGATCCTGCATGATGGCCATCAGCACACGACCGGCGGTTGACAGAAGGTTGATTCCTTCGTCTTTGTGGTAGCGGAACAGTTTCTTGTCGTCGAGGGCGCGCATCAGTCCTTCAACGGCTGACGAGTTCGGGTCGTCCCCGATGGCTTCGGCAAGCGCTACGCGAAGTTCTTTAGCACTAATTTCATCAGGCATGTTGTCACCATCCTCGACACAAGTTACATCGATGTAGTAAGGTACCGCGTGACCAAAGTTACAGGCTTCGGCTAACCCTGCTGGGAGGTTATCACCGTGTTGAAAGATTCGCTCGCACAGATCGAACAGGAAACGGCATCCACCGAGAGTGGGGCATGTCGACTGTTCCAAATCTGTAGAGGTTTGGAGTCGGCGGAACGCGGCATCCTCATGAGGATCGCGAGCAACCCGAAAGTGTCAAACCGTGTCATCCACAAAGCCTTACGGGATGAAGGAATCGTGATCGATCGGGCCGGTTTATCAGAGCAACGTAAATGCATGCGCACCGAAGCATGCGAGTGTGATTGGGATTCGCTGTCATGAACGAAAAGTTGAGAAAACGTCTCGCCGCCATCGAAGGCGAAGCCGAACATCAGGATGCGATCAAAACTCGCAACATGCCGAACGGCTGGGAACCCGGCGTCGTGTGGGATGGGACACGCGGCGAAGTCACCACTGACCCGTCGTTCGATCCGAACGCCGACTGGGATGACTTGCTAGCAGCACGCGGTCTTGACCCTGAAGTCTACGAAATTGTGGGCGACACCATCCGATGGACGTCGTTCGACGGCTGGAAACGTGACGCACCGGGCGAAGAGGCGTATAGCACCATCTGTTATTCGTTCAAAGCGGAGATCAGAAAGAAGACGTCGGCAGTCGAAAAAGACGCGATCCCCGAGGATGTATATCAGTCCATTTTGAAGGCGAAAAAGCCGTCAAAAACGGCCCCTTCAGGGGACAACCATTTTGTTGTTGCACTCTCAGACTGGCAAACAGGCAACCGTGACGGAGGCGGCCTTGAGTTACAAGCAGAAAAAATTGCTGAACTTGTCCATTCGATCCCTGCACGCATCAACACTTTACGTGGTGGCGGCACCGCTATTGGCCACGTCGTTATTGCTGGTCTGGGCGATCTCGTCGAAGGAACGTGTGGGCATTATCCGGGCCAGCAGTATCGGATCGAAGCGGACCGGCGAGAGCAAATCAAACTTGTCCGGCGCGGAATCCGAGACATCATCCAAGCCGTCAGCCCCATCGTGGAAAAGGTGACAGTAGTCGCTATTGGCGGTAACCACGGTGAAAACAGAGGGTTGCAAGGCAAAGCGTTCACAACCACGGGTGATAACGACGATGTGGCGATCTTTGAACAGTTGGCCGAGTCGTTCGCAATGAATACCGAAGTGTATGGCAACGTCGGATTCAAACTTCCGTTAGAGAAACTCACCCTCTCTATAAATCTATCCGGGAAAGTGGTTGCGTTCACACACGGACACCTCTCCAAACCCGGAGCCAACGCCGGACAAGCAGTCTGGAACTGGTGGAAAGACCAAACCATGGGCCGCGCACACGAAGGAGTCGCCGACGCAGACATCCTCGTAACAGGCCACTACCACCATCTCAACGTCAAAGAACAAGAAGGCCGCGCCGTCCTCATCTGCCCCTCACTCACCGCAGTAGGCGAATACTTCCAAGACACCTACGGAGTCAAAACCCGGGCAGGAACCCTCAACTTCACCGTAAACGAAAACGGCTGGAACAACCTCAACCTCCTATGACCACCATCATAGGAATCGAAGTCAACCAAGGCGCAATCATCGCCGCAGACGGCCGCATCTCAACATACGACCAAACCGGCTACAACACCCAAATCAGCGCCCTCCACGACACCACAAAAATCCACACCACCAACCACTACACCATCGGAACCGCCGGAGACCTCCGAGCAATCAACATCATCGCCCACACCCTCAACCCCCCAAAACCCCCAAAACAAGCCACCCCCAACCAACTCTACAAATACCTCATCACCCAACTCGTCCCCCAACTCCAACAAACCTTCGACGAACACAAATACTCCACACGAAACAACGAACCCAACCAAAGCGCAGAACATTCCTCAACGTTACTCATAGCCATCCAAGGCCACATCTTCTATATAGAGGGTGACTATTCGGTGATGAGAGACACAACAGGTTTATATGCGTGCGGAACCGGAGCACCATACGCTTTAGGGTATTTACATGACCGTATAACCCCTGACACCCCACTCGAACACGCCGAACAGCAAGCCAGACGTGCCCTACAAGTAGCAGCCCACTACGACCCTTACACCGGGCCACCAGACACCTGCCAAACCATCCCCACAAAAAAACCGGAAAAAAATGGCAGAACACAACCCCCCACCTTCTAACACAACCGATAAACACCAAACCAACTGGTTTAACCAAGCAAACTGCAAAAACAAAACCCACCTCATGTTCCCCAAAGAACACAAAGACATCACCTACATCACCACAGCACGCCAAATCTGCGAACACTGCACCGTCCAACAACCCTGCCTCCAATACGCCCTCGAATTCCCCCCAGCAGACATGCACGGCGTATGGGCAGGACTCACCAGCAGACAACTAGCAAACGAACAAAAACGGCGCGGCATCAAACTAACACGCCCAACACTCTCCCAAATGTGGGGAGACTAACCCACCCTCACCCCACACGAATCACAAAACACAAACGACCCCACACACACCTCAACACGCCCACACGGCGAAACACGACCACACGGCTCCAACACACGCTCCCCCAACACATACCCACGCAACACATCACCCACATCAGGCCCACGAACCCCATCCACCAAACGAGGCACCCCCTCACCCGAACGAACCACACCCTCCACAGCCAACAACACCAAATCCGACAAACACACCCCCCGACGCTCCGCCTCCAACAACCACCGATTCTTCACCGAACCACGAACCCGAACCGTCACATTAAACAAACCATCCGGATCCCCAGCCCGCGACGCCCTACGCCCCACAATCCCTCGCAACCAACAAACGAAAATACTCCGTAATCGTCAACCCATAACCATCAGCCTGACCAATCACCGTACGCTTAAAATCCGCATCCACCTTCATGGTGATCGAACTTTTGTTGTTGTCGGGTTGTTTTGGGGGTCGTCCGGGGTTTCGTTTCATGGGGTTTCCTCCACCGTTGTTTCTAGGTAGTGGGTTGTGTGTCGGTTGTAGGCTTCTAGTGCGAAGTTGCGGTCTTGGTTTGTGGTGAGTGTGTGGATTGCGGGTCCGAGTTCTTTGATGGTTGCTTGGACGCAGGGGTGGTGGGCTATTTTTGTGGGGGTTTCTGTTCTGGTTCCTGTGTTGGTGTTTTTTTGTATGGTTAATATGTGGGCCCACATTTGTTGGGGTGTTGGTGGCGGGTTTTTTATTCTGGTTTTTTGGTAGGTGTTTTTTATGTGGCCTGCGGTTGGGAGGTATTTTTCTTCGGTCGATATTTTCTGGATTATTTTTCTGGTTTCTTCGGCGGGTAAATCTTGCAGGACAGCCCACCAGCCCCGAAAAACATGGGGGGCATCAACCTCAAACAAATCCTTGTTGTACATCCCGTACGTTTCACGGACGATCGCTTCCAATTCTTTCTTATCCATAAGGCTTTCCACCACCGTAAGCACCTAGAACGTTGAAGGTCATGAGATTTCCCAGAGTTTTGCCCGCCTGCCTGACTGGTTGACTGTTTCGGCGTGGTCGCCGTTGGGGTCGAGGTGGGGTTTGAGTAGGTGGTGTTCTTCTCGGGCGGTTCGGATGGCGCGGCGCGCTTGTTCGTGGCGGGTGAAAGTCCCGTTGTTTACCATGGCGTCGGCGATTTGGTCGTCGGATGCTGGTCCGTGGGTTTTGAGCCATTGGTAGATGGTCTCAGTCTTCTCGGTTTTGCGTAAATTTAACGACTTTGCGGCTGCCGCGGACGTCGATGGATCGGACCTTCGAAAAAGACGAAGTTGCGTGTTCACCAATCTACCTCCTCGAGGCCATCCGGCACAAAAGCCAGAAAACGTTCAATATGATCCTGATCCCGCAAAATCAGTTCGAGATCGTCGTACCGTTTCTTCTGTTTATTGCGACCCATATGGAAATCCGAGCGGGCACAGCCATCAATCGCCCGTTTACATTCGTCAACCCCGTAATCCGCGATCGCCGCGGCAACCTTAAGCCGACGTTTTTCGTCGAGCGCAGGAACACGTTTTTTTCCCGGCCGCATCACGAGGATCCAATGCCCGTAAACCTGCAAAATTTCGTGTTCTGGGACAAGCGCCGCTTTTTGCCGCTGCTGTTTCTTCAGTCGAGATTCTCCACGAACCGGTTTGGTAACAGGTGGTTCATCCATAGTTTCAGTATATACCTCTCGTCAAGTTGCTTTCCACCACCGTTGAGTCAAGCAAGAGGGTCTTGTTTCGTTTCAACGTTGGTCTTTGTTTGAACGAACAGGTGTTCGGTTGGTTCAACACTTTGGAGGGGGTGTGGGGGAACCTTTTGTTTTGCTCAAATGGGTTTTGGGCAAGGCTTCGCCGCCACTTTGCTTTTGGGCAAGTGTTGATGCTGGTGTCGGTTGACCGGTCAGGTTGTCTGGGGGGACGTTAGCAGGTTTTGGCGGGAACCGGGCAGATTTCTGGAACATTTTTTGTCCAGATTTGGTGGGTGTGGGCGTCGAACACATGTTCGGGTGTGCTACAGTTAGACCGTCCCGGCGTTGGTCCTTTCGTCGCTGGACGAATGAGGTTGAGCCCGGTGGTCGTGTTGGCAGGTGTCACGACTGCCGGGCTCCCTCGCTTTCCACCACCGTAGTTGCCTTGCGCGTCTGGGCGGCCCGAGGGGTTCCGGGTTTCTTCTGCGAAGGTCTGGGCGATCCCCGGGGCTTGCTCGTGCGCCGCGGGGACCGCGTTCAATTGAAGATTTCTTGCCAATCGAAGGATTGTTGATCCTCGTGGGTTTCGACGATGTGGATGGCGAGGCTGTTGAGGTAGATTTCCCAGCGGCGTTCGCGGGCGAGGGGGTCCGGGAATCTTTCCGTATATTCCGCGACCTTTTTAGTGATAAATTCGTCGGATACGGCGGCGAGGATGACTTGTTCGTTCGCCGATGGGAGGATCACGGGGCCGTCGTCGCCGAGTACTTCGAGTGGGAAGTGGAGGCATTTGACGACGTAGCGGCCGGATGCGCCTGCGAAAAGGAGTTCTTTTGATTCGCCGCTTGTCTGGGCAGCCATGATTTCTTCTTGAAAAGTTGCCATTACGTGATCGAGGCGTCTCCGATCCTGATCAGACAAATTTTCCAAAAATTTGACGAAGTCGAAGATCTGCTCCTCGAACTCGCTGTCGCTGTCACCCATCCGCGATCCCTTTCCACCACCGTAAAGATAAAAATGGAATATTTGTATTTGTTTAGGTGGTTGGTGATCTCCGCCACTATTGTACATCCCATGAACAACCGAGACCGATTCATCATGTACATCAGCGCGCTCACCCAATTCGTCGCCCGAGAAGGACACCCGAACGTCCCGGCTCTCCACATCGAGACCTTCGACGGCCGGGAAGTCAAACTTGGCGTCTGGGTTGGTTACGTTCGGCAACGCTACCGGGCGAACCTCCTGACCGACGAGCGCATCGAGGCTCTCGACCTCATCCCCGGATGGCAATGGGGACCGTTGAAGCCGGGCCCGCGGCAAAACCCGGACAGAAACCGGGAAATTGTTGCCCAACGGCGAGGAGGATCGAGCCTTCAGCAGATCGCCGACCACTACGGACTGACCCGTCAACGTGTCCACCAGATTCTGTCCGGAATGGACACCAAGGTTGAAGATGTCCACATCTCAGCCTGATTGGGGGACCGTCGCGTTCGGTTTCGCACTGACCGTTCTTCTGAACTCTGCGATCTTCTGGGCGTCATCGAAAATCTTGGTCGACGTCGGCCTGTTCGAAGTCCCGCTTCGTTGGTCGCAGTCCGGTCTTCTGGCACTTTGCTACGTGGCATCCAAGTTGTGGATGGCGGCGATTGTGTCGGGCCGAGGGAAGTAAGAAAGGAGTAAAGAACCTTCCCCCGACCCGACGATCTTAGCGGTCAATGTGCCGAAGAAGGTAGGGTATCGTCCCCTTCGGCTTGCGACCGCGAGCGAGTTGCTTGAACACTTGGACAGCCTCATCCATGTTCGGCGCGCAAATGATGCCGTGCTTCTTGACGAAGCGGATGCACTGGCTTGCGAGAATGTCGTGGAAGCCGTCACCGACTCCGGTCACGCCTCCGTCGGACACCCAAACGATCGGCTCGTTGTAGCGACGATTGTTGACCGCCCATTCCAATGCCGGAAGGTCAACACCGTTGCCTGCCGAAATATTGTCAATCTCGCGATACATCTTGCCGTTCTTCGCGAGAATCCAAGCGTTCGGTCCACCATCGCGATGCCATGAGTAGGCGAGGACGGTGGCTCCGGGAGCGTTCTCCACGATCGTGCGAATCTGATCGCGCGTGAACGACATGGAGCCAGAAACGTCCAGCACGACGATGCCACCGCGACCGCGAATCTTCCGATCGAAAATGCGCTTTTGAGGGTCGGTGATCATTCGGGTGATGTGGCGAGGGTTCCGACCAGTGTTCGTAGCGACGCGCTTGCGACCCATCGCCCCTGCTCCGGTCATCTCCAACGGCACGTTGCCGAAGACGAGTGTTCCCCATGAAGGGACAGTGCCACGACCGGGGGTAGGCGCATGGTACGGCTCAGTCGACTTCAACGTCTCTTCAAAGTCGCGAGGTGTTGACACTTCTGGCGTGTAGTGCGCGATTGCCGTAGGTTTGCCTTCGGATTCACCCGTCTCTGTTTCGTCGTCGGTTGACTCCGACTCCGGCTCTTCTTGTTCGGGTGGCCCCATGCCTGCGATGCGATCAATCCATTCCGCTAGGACTTCGGTGTAGTGGAAACCCAGTGGTGCGAGTCCGGTGGATTCGTCAACGTCAGTGTTGGCGAGTTCACCAGAGTTGTAATAGGACTGCATCTGCTTGACAGCCTTCTTCTGAATGTAGAGAAGGTGCTTGCCCCAGTCGCGATTGTGGCGACGAACGCCGGTCAGGAACTTCTTCGCGGACGCGGTATTGGCGGTAGCGACCGCGAACATGACAGCGGACTGCCAGTCGTTCATCATCGCCATGCGCTCACCGTCGGCGGTTTCTCCGTCGTCGGAAAGGTCGGTCAACATGTCGAAGCCTGCCTTCTGGCAGAGAAGGTTGACGCGAAGTTCCTCGCAAACGCGAAGTGCTTCTTCCGAAGCGATCTTGCGATCAATCCACTTCTTCCAGTCGTGCGCCGGTGACACTTTGGCGTGCATCATCTCATGGGCGCGAATGGCGCGAGACATGGGAGATTCATCGCCGGGAGTCACCATCTTGCGATCGATGATGTTGGTGTGGGGCAGACCGCGCTTGGGAGCGCAGGTGTCGGTTTCCCAACGACCATGCTCCGTGTCGTGGCGAGTCAGAGCCTCCGGTAGAGGCTTGATGACCGTCATGATGCCACCGATTCGATCTTCATCGCGTCAAGGATGGATTGAGCCTGATGCTTGAAGACGAGACGCGCACCCTCTTCGGTGCCGATCGTCTTGCGAAGTTGATCGAACGTCATGAACGCGCGAAGTGACACGCGACGATCACCAGCGTCCGCGAGGTTGCGAGCGATGCCACGAATGTCGTAGGACAGCATTTCCAGAGCGTCGGGATGAGGCTCGTTGATGCGAATCTGGACGGGGAAACGATCGACCAGTGCTTCTGGCAGTTCCTCCATCTCTTCGATGTTGGTGGTCATGACCGCAGAGAAACCCGGACGAGGCTTGAACTTCTGGCCCGTCTCAGGGTGCGCCCATTCAGCGGACTCTTCGGAGTCAAGGATGGCGAGAAGGGTGGCGAAAACGTCTCCCCCAGCCTTATCGATCTCGTCCACGACGAGTCGACCGCCGGTCAGACCGTCGCCCTGCCATGCCTTGATACCGGCTCCGTACATCCACTGGAAGGAACCGTCGGACGACGGGAGGAAGCCTCCGGTCACGTCAAGGTTGGTCATGTCTTCGGTGCAGACGAGACGAAACGCGCCAGCGGACACGTTGCCGTACTTCAAGCCAGCGTAGGTCTTGCCGGTTCCGGGGGGACCGTAGAGAAGGACGCGATTCACTCCCGCGTCGATCACGTTGGTGAAGTCCTGCCAGCATTGGGGGATGGATTCGTTTGTCATGTCGGTTCCTTTCTGTCGTTGTTGACTATGACAAGGAACATTCAAGCCTTTATTCGGACACTTGACAACGTCGGTTCCAAAAAAACTTGGAAAGATTTATCCACACCCCTGTGGAAAACTACAAAACCTTCTGCTGGTCCTCAAACGCCTCATACAAGCCGTTCTTCACCTTCTTGTACCGAGGGGTCTCTTTCAGGTACTTCATGACCGAAGCGTAGGACAGCCCCGACTCTTCCTGAAGAACTTCCGGGGTTACCTGCTCCAACGGGTGATCGAACGCCCACAAGTCAAGCGCACGATACTTATCCGCGATCTTTGGCTTCGCGGCAACCGGGGCTTCGAGATCGACGTCCACATCAAGGAACGTCTCAGCAACCCATTCGATCGTTGGGAGCGACACCCCGTACTGCTTCATCACAGCAACCGGGTCAGAACCAGAGTTCGTCAGCACCACATGTAGCGCGCGATACTTCTCTGAAATCTTGTAGGTGACATCAGAAGGGACCCGTTGAGGCGAACCGAACTCGGCTACCGCGTCATCCCAATCAGCGTCCCAGACCTTTTTGATCTCCTCGAGCGTGATTTCCATGTTTTCCTCTTTTCTTCCCCCACCGGCCGTTCCGGCGTCACAGAGCCATGATGGACTTTATTCGACGAGTTGACAACCCGCGGCCGTAAATATTTTTCCCGGCAGCCCCGTGGTAAACTCTATAAGTCACAACCCCGGAGGTTTTTATGCGTAAGAAAAGCGGACAGCCGAACGAGTTCGGCATCTTCGTCAAGGCCGATGCCCCCAAACCAGCCGCGGCACCCGCGCCAGCCCCGGCCCCAGTCGAGGAGCCTGCCGCTGAAGCGGCTGCTGAAGTCGAAGAAAAAGATGACGCAGAGGACGTCGCCGAGAGCGACGGATGGTCCAAGAAAAAGTCACGTAAATCCAAGTGACCCAGAACCGTAGAGGGTTTCCTCCACCGTGATGCCTTGAGGCAACACGCGGAGGCCCCTCTGCTACCGGGGGGAGGCGACCGTAGCCGCCGCTCCCAGACGCGGGGCTCCGACAAAACCCCCGATCCGTTGTAGCGGACGGGGGTTGTCGCCTTTTCGGGGTTACTTGATTCCGAGTTGCTCCTCGACGAACTGTTGCCAGTCGCCGACAGCGTTCACCTCGTCGAAGATGTCGGTCGGGTTATCGCCCCACGACATTCCTCCGGTGAGGGTCCAAACCTTGTCGTTTTCGCGGAAGGTTGCGGTCTCGCGACTACCCTCGTACACGGATTTGAGTGCGTCGCCGAGCCATTCGGCAACCGCTTGATACCACGGTTCGTCTTCGTCCTCGAACATCACTTCGTACAGGTAGTCGAGGTGTGTGGTTTCGAGGTATTGCTTCATTTGTCCGTCGTTGAGTTCACCGAGGATTGTCTGCCAATGCTGGATTGGCTTCGTGGTGTCGGCAACGGCGTAGATGAAGTCTGCGCCCATATCAGTCCCTTCTGTTGTAGGTACTAGTAAGCCTACGGTTTATTCGGACGTTTGACAACTTCAGACTTTGGTTTCCACAAACTCGGCGAGGTCAAGGAACGTGTTAGCGAACGTCCCAACAGGGCTGCCGATGCTGTCGTCGTACAGGTCGATGATCAAACCTTCATGGGTGATGGTGACGTTCAGTTCCAAGTCACCGATCTTGACGTAGCCCCGATGGATGTCGCCGTGTTCGGACGGGTCAACGACGGTGTAGTCACCCATGCCAGTTATTCTCCTCGTAGGTGTCGAAACCTTCTAAGGCTTCCATGAACTCCTGATCGTTGTCACGAAGCATCTGGAGTCGACGCTCCAAAGCCCCGATGATCTTGTCTTTCTCGTTGGCGAGGGCGTCCATCCAGTCCTCGTATTTTGAGGCTGGAACGGCGAACGCCACGGTGAAAGCGTGGTTGTAGGTCGTGTCAGGCATAGAGTTTCGGGTCCATCGTCTTGACGCAGGTCGGGCAGAGAACGGTTTCGTTTTTGGGGCCGACTTCACGCCAGCCCTCGTTTGCTGCTTTGCCCCACTCGCCCTTGTCCCAGTCTGCCGTGGATTTGGCTTTACAGCCGTCGCAGGTGATGCTCATGTCAGTTATCCTCCTCTTTGGGGAACCTGATCACTTCGCTGTTGGCATGCTCCTCGCAGACGGGAGTCACATGAAT
>Ga0099851_1001063_pt1 | contig 11642 bp, 15 predicted proteins | sample CB_VirMetaG_6_FD_78176 | JGI IMG/M metagenome (GOLD analysis project Ga0099851, IMG submission 78176) | Freshwater to marine saline gradient viral communities from Chesapeake Bay - CB_1508_2 Viral MetaG | ecosystem: Environmental > Aquatic > Marine > Coastal | place: USA: Chesapeake Bay... | reverse complement strand
TACGCTTGCTTGTCATGGCAATACGCTGTACTTGTGGACTTGGTTCTACACCAAACTCAGGTGCAATCTCCATAGCCAAGTTGTAGGTAAACGCCCGTAGATAACCTGGTGGAAAGAACAAATTAGTTGCAAGCGTAGCGGGATTATCCAACTCTTGCACCGATATGAAGTGCCACTCCAAGTCTCTAGTGGGACGTGGGTAAATAGTCATCGTAACGTCAGGAAACGTCATGTTTACGAAAATGACTTGCGGATAAGTAGACGTTACCGTTTTGACTGCAATACCGTCATACTGCTGTTGATTGATAAACTTAATACCAAACGAAACGTTAGTACCTGGGTCACGGTAGTATGTAGCGTCATCAAGCAGCACAGGACGCAAACCAATAAAGTCACCACTAGGACCAAGGGTGCGTGTAATTAAACCAGCAGGCCATGTAAAAATTTGGTCTTGTGTGCTAAAAACAGACAACCGTTCAGTATTCCAACTGTCGATCATTTGGTTAAGCGCCATCAGACTGTCTTGCATAACAGATGCAGATGTGGTTTCGCCTTCAGCCAATACACCAATCAACCGCAATGCTCGGTTAATTTGATCGCCAGCAGTATAAACAGCCATTTTAATTTCCTTCGTTTGTCGCCTCAGTCTCTGCGACTTTACGGGTGTATTTGCGCTTTACGGCAAGCAGGTTAACCGTTTCTTCGACAATCGAAGGCGTAGATGGATTGTATATCGTCCAGCCATTTTCTACATCACATTCAGCTTCTAAATCTGAAATTGCAACCTTGGTGCCGTGAATGGGATGATTAAGATAAATGTGCATATTAAAACGGGGGTGATTAGCCCCCGATACATTAGGCAGTAATGCCGATGTTTTTCAGTGCAACTCGAAGAGCGTTAATAGCAGTCGCTAACTCAGTACCAGAAGCGGTATTGGTAACGGCTGTGATTGCAGCAGCTTGAACAATTGGTGTAACGCCGTAAAAGCCAGCAGTACCGCCAGCCTTACCCATAATTGCACCATCCAGTTGCTGATCTTCGTATGCAACGCCAATAGATTTGGTATTAGGCATGATTCATCCTTAAAACAGGGGCCGAGGCCCCATTAAATTTAACCAATGCGATAGCAAGTGTAAGTACCGTCGCCTGTTTTACGAGCGCGGAAAATAGCACCAAAACCGGACGCAGTGGTTAAGCCAGAGCCAACTAAAGTCCAACCAGTATTGACAGTCAGTGTAGCCACACCAGTGCTGGTAGACATAACGACAAAGTCAAATGTGCTGCCAACTTTAGCGCTGCTGATTTCAGCATCTACACCACTAACACCAGTTACAGCAGGAAGCTGAAGATTGTTAGCATTAGTTTGTGTATAAAGAATTATGCCGCCTTCCAGATCAGCAACTGTCAAAGCGGCAGTTGCATTAGCTGTATAAACCGCAGGTGCTGGAGCGTAGCCCAGAATAACTTCATTCAGATTGCCGTCACCAACTTGATAACCGCCGCCGCCATTAGGTAATGCCATGATAAATTCCTTTAAATAAGATGTAAATTAACGCCCCCGAAGGGGCATTAGGTTTAGCCCCAGATACGGCAAGCCATCTGTGGACGAATGGTGCTGTAACCGTACAGTACGTCAATACGGCAAGGCATACGGTCATTGTTGATGTCATACTGACGAACAACGCGCAAGCTGATACCGTTATGGACAGCACGAGCAGCCATGTCTACACCTTGGGGCAACAACAAGTCAGCAGTTGCAAAGGTAATAGCATCCTTGTGGTAAACCAAGTTCTGAGCGTATTGACCAGAAGCAGCACCTAAGAACGTTACAGATTTACCAGTTACAGGTAATGCAGTCATGGTAGCTAAAGCATGGTTAGCCGAGTACATGGGAGCAACGGTTACAGTCCAAGTACCAGACGATGCGGTAGCATCAGCCAAGGCAACAAACTGGAACAATGAACCAGTAGACTCACGGGTTTGTGGGTTAACTGCGTAAGAATCAGCAACAGTAAACACGTCACCGGCTTTAATGGTTGTGGTTACAGAACCTTGTTCCAACAGAATAGTTGAAGCACCTTCGGAAGTTACACCAGGTGTCTTAACCAGAGTAGAAGCAGAAGCGTCACGAGTACCATTGGTATGTTGTTTGATTGATTGAGACATATTGATCTCATCAAAGCCCAACACGCCAGTGCCCATCATGCCATTGCGGAATTGTTTGCTGATAGTGTCTGTAGGATTAAACAGACCCTTCATACCTTCAACCAAACCAGCGTTAGCAGCAGGGTTTACGGTAGCGTAACGTGGGGACATTACAGCAGCAGCTTCGTTCAGTTTCTGTTGGGCTTGCAACAGCACCAAAGAAGTCGAAGGAGTAGTACCAGGAGTACCAACAGAGTTACCGATTACTTTGTAAGCGTTAGCAACGTCAGCATCAATGCTGGATGCCAATTGGCTAATACGTGGCTTAAGCACACGTTCCGCAAAGTCGTCCAATTGCATAGTCAATTCAGCAGAGGTGAAGTTAACACCGATGTGCTTTTGGTTGGCAACAGACAAAGTGGTGAACTGTTCGTTGTCGTCCTGAACTTGCAGGGCGGCACCATCAGTTACCAAAGCGCGGTCAGGTAAACGGATACGCAATGTAGAACCAATCTTAGCGCCTTCAACAGCGAAAGAGTCGTCATATTGACGGTTCACGTTACGGGTTAATACAAGGTTGTTCTCCAGAATTTCCAGAGCCTTGCGGGTGATCATGTCGATCGTTAGGATACTATTTGACATATTAAAAGTCCTTAAAAGTTAGCGATTCTGAGCTTCCCACTTCTTCCGCTGTCTTGCACGTTCAGCTTCAATCCACTGCGAATCCGTCATAGCCTTGGTAGACCGTGGATCAGTAGTGTCAAAAGCTGGCGACCCAGAGGATCGTGCAGTTACTGGCGAAATCGGCGCTGGCGCAGATGTTGTTTTCTTAACCGGGGGTGACGAAGCTAATTTAGCCTCAATCTTCCCAATCTCCTTTGCCTGACTGAGTGGCGTCATGCGCGAGATACGTTCCGCATCTTTTGGATTTGAACCGAGATAATAAGCTAACTCTGGTCCAATATCTGAAGACTGGATTGTTTCAGCCATCACGTTTGTAATTGACAGCTTGGGATTGTATGCGACTTGTTCAAAATCATCATACTTATCTCTTGCTGATTCTTCACGCTCCTGATAGCTTTCAAGAACTTGCGAGTGCTGCTTAGCGGCTTCACGTTTAGCAATCAATTCTTCGGCTCTCTGGTATGCCAGTGCTTCCGCATAGGCTTCAGGAGACTCGTATTGATCAACGGTTGCCGTTGGTGCAGCTCTAACGATTTGCGTTTCCGCAGCCCGTTGTGCTTGCTCTCGTTCCCACTTACGCTGCTCTCTTGCAAGGCGTTTACCGATCATCGCATCAATGTCAGTTTGAGAGTACTTTTTTTCCTCTGTTGCTGAATCGTTTTGATTCTCGACTATTTCCGGCGCGTTCATCGCATTTTCAGAAGTGGCCGTCACTTCCGATGCTGGCGCGGAGTCAACTTCCGCTAAGGTTTGGACTTCTTCAGTCATTCATGAATCCTTCGATTCCCCGGTCTACTGGGCCGGTACAGTCCCTACATTATGCGCTAAGGCGGCGCTTGTCAAGAGTTAGCCAAGAGTGATTGTTCCACCAGCATCATCTTTGTAAAAAATAACATTAGACCCTGTGTAATAAATCATTGACTTCAGCGCGGTGTTTGAGTTCGTACCGTCGTTCAATGAATTGTTAAGGCCGCCTGGAAACCATCCCGATCTGTCAAGAAAATACAAACCTTGATTCCCGTTAAATTGAAGAAGGGATGGTGCGCCCATGTCAGCAGATTTGTATGTTTTGATGTAATCAAGTTTGTTTCCAGTAGCTATTGCTGGTGTTTGAACAGCAGTGCCAATGCCTGTATATGTTGAAAACAAATACTCTGTGCCACGAACTGAATTATTGTTAAATTTTATTCTTTGGCCTACGTTTGTACTTGTGTCATAAATTACCAAAGTGGCATAAGTGTTCAGTGTGGTAGCGCCACTAAAACCTGTCTCGTTGAACGATTTTCCATTGAAATTATTTCCGCTAATATCAATGTTACGAACCAATTGATTGATAACGTAAACGCCAATTTTGTAATCTTGAACAGAATTGTCGCAAAAACTGATATTTTCTTGCTCAAACAATGGAAACACAGTACTGGTTGCGCTGGTATAAATGCGAAACGCAATTTGATACAAACCAGATGATGCAGCTTGTGGTGGAAATTGAACACTGTTTCCACGAACACTAATATCGCGCATTGAATCAACAGTATTAAACCAAGGACGGGAAGGATAGTAATTTTCTAACCCATCACTATCCACAGCAATAACCGCCACAGCAGCTTGTGATGCAATACCTTCTGGCGCATAAATTGTGTTGCCAACTACGTTGACTTCAAATGAAGGTACAGTTATAGAGATTGCAAAAGCATAATTGGCAAATACGTTTCCTGTAATTTGCACATTACGAGAACGAATTTTTACAATTACTTGGTAACAAACAACTGGTGAGTCGGTGTAAAAATAATTGTCGCAAATGTCAACGTCTATACCAGACGCATAAACAGCATGTTCGGATGAATTGTAGACATTGTTGTCGTTAAATTTCCAGCCCCGACCACATCGCTTAACAGCACCAATGCTAGAAGTCCAAGTGTCTGTTTCAATTTGAGTCGGCAAGGTGTAAGTACCTTCTACAGCCACACAATCGTCGCACCACTCAAAGTAGTTTCCAGATACATCACAAAAATCAACACCTGACCACACAACAGCGTGTATGACGTTCCGACCAGCAACTGCATGAGCAACAGCAATGCACGAGTTGTTGATGAATTTGGCGTTGTAGTTTTTAGTTGTGTTGTATGTGGCACTATTTACATAATCAATTTCTACTGGCTTTTGATAGTAAATAACTGCTGAATCAACACTTGTGAACAAGTTGTTTTGAACTACCAAGTTTTTGGTGTTCCTTGCTTCGATGGCGTTTCGGAAATCATGGATAACGCTGCCGCCAATAGCGTGCTGAACATTCTCACCAATGAATTGCAAATCACGCACCGTGACATTTTCAGTGGCCGCAGCTACATCGCTGTCAGGAGTTCCAACAAACACAATTGGGTAGGCCAATGCGTAAGTGCTGATGTCGGTGTTAAATCTACGCAGTTTAGAACTGTTACCAGCGCCAGCAAGTGTAATGTTGCTGTTGACAACCTTTACACCCCATCGGTCATTGGTGCCAATGTTGCGGGCGAGGCGGTATTCACCTGTCGGGAAAAACACAGTGCCACCCGTGGCCGCAAGGCTGTCAATTGCGGCTTGCACAGCTACTGTGTCATTGGTTGTACCGTCACCTGTTGCGCCAAAATCTTTGACGTTGACAACAGCGCCAGTAATCAGGGAATAGGAAACTTTTGTAAGTGCCATTTTTATGCCTGATAAGTAATTGAAAAAACCATGTCTGTTGTGGCAGCTTGTCCTTCTACTACATACAAGAAAGAATTGCTTGGAAGTGTTCTAACGCCTGTAAAAGATGAGTAACCTGCGTTCCCGCAACCTCCTATGCTGTTAGTAGCAGATGCAAAAGGCAACCCACCTACAAACACGCCACCACCACCAGATGTAATTGATGTGGTTGCCGAAATAGTCCCTGTTACAAAAACAGTTCTGCCAATTCTTGTGTAAGTTCCAGATGAACTAAATGTTCCAACAACAGTTAATCCAGCCCCTTGTGTCGGCGTCCAAGTCCCTTCCTCGTACCAGTTCAGCAACTGACTAATCATTGTGCCTGAGCCAGTGGTGTTCGCGGTGAAGTTGACGCCTTTGGCTGCGGTGCCTTGGATAAAGTTGTCTGTAAAAGTACCACCTGCCGAACCAACGGCGCGGCCTGCGGTTAAATCAGCAACAGACACTTTTACTGTTGCGCCGCCCTGAACAATTGGCAATACTTCTGTGCCAACAAGTGGGGTCGTTGCGCCTGTAAGCGCGGAAATCTTTTTATCGGCCATGATGATTCCTTAAACGTAGCTGATTTCAATTGACGAAGTAACTGGAGGTGCTTGCGAAAATGTAATAACAGTGGTGGCAACACTGTACGTGTTCTTTTGCTGATACACACCGTTGATGTACACATTGGTTGCGTTTTCACCAGCCGGTGCGCTTGCCAATGTAAACGTGGTGTCTGTGCCATCGCCCGTAAAATTGGCAATAATTGCTGTGGCATTAAAACTACTACCAACATTGTCATAAGTCGCAAGCAAAACTTCGGTGCTTGTTTTCAATACAAACTTGTATAGTTGCAACGCGTTCCAAATTTCACCACCATTGGGCACTCGCCCAGCAGAATCCAACACGATGGGATTTGTGTGGGCTGTGTTACCCGCACTTGACGTGTACGTAGCCAGCGGTGTTGATGTACCAGCCTCGTAGGTGTAAATCTTGCCGCCCGACAATGGATTGCCGTTGTTGTCAAAAAACTGAGCACCAACGCCGCCAAAAATTGATAGTGATACAGCAGCCATTTATTACTCCAAGAGAATCAAGCCGCCATCCTCTTGCACGAGGTTGTCGCCGATCTCAGTTAACAAGTTGCTTTGCACAGTAGCATCGGCATAACCCGATAGCAGCGACATAATGGCACCTAAACCAATAGCTATGCCGTTACGAATAGGTATGCCAAAGTAGCTCATTGTGAATTTATTGGTTTGCAGTAAATCGTGCCGCCAGTAGACACCATAATAGCACTTACGAGCCATTGTCCACCGTTACCCTGCGGTACTTTAAACGGAATTGGTGTAAAAGGCGGTACAGGTGTACTAGCAGTAGTTGCTACAGCACCTTCACCAACTTCAATGTAACAGGCTTGGTCTGACCAAACAACTACACCTTGGGGACCTGCGTTCCAAGTGCCAGTGTTGCCAGCAGTACCAGTGTAAGCAACTGATCTAGCGGGGTAGTCCGTTTTGGACAAAGGATTCAAAAGTTCCATGTGTAGCTCCTATGCAAGGAATTTTAACTTATATAAGGTGGATAAGTACAGTCCGATAATTTCATCAATGATGTTTTGAATCGGGGTATCTGTTTTATCGCACATTTCGTATCGACAACCTTCAAGTTCAGTCATTGACTCTTGAAGAAAGTCGATAATGTTGTTGGTTTTTTTGGCACTCATTAAACCAATTGGTCCTATTAAACCATGCCTACCTTGATACGCTTCAGAAAACTTATCAGCCAATTCTACAATATCTTCGTAAAAATGACCTAAAGCTTTGTGTTTTGAGTACGAACGAGTGTTTAAGTGCACCGAATGAGCCACATCACGGGCTAAAAACAGTGTGCCTACAAAATCGGCTGGTTTCATTGTGGCATTCCTTCTATTGGCATTTCTGGTTGCATTTGTTGTGGCATTTCTGGTTGTTCAGGTTGCATCTCACGCATTTCAGGAATACCGCCTTGTTCCATAGCTGCTGCAACCACACCCATAGCAATATCTTGAATCTGTTGTTCAGTCATACCCGCTTGCACTGCGCTAATGCGTTGTGTTTCTGCTTGGTACGCTTTAATCTCAGCTTCGTAATCTTTACGGCGTTGTTCTTGCACTTCAATCGACTTGCCGACATTTTGAATCATTTGGTGCATCTGCTCCATCTCTTGACCCATTGCCTGCATCTGTTGCTGTGCAGCTTGCAACTCTGGGTTCTCGTCAGCATCACTCATGAGCTTAGGATCAATGGTTTTGGCAAAACGTTTAGCCATCTCTTGCGCACCAGGCCAGTCCATGTTTTTAACAAACAGATCACCAGCTACTGTCCACAATTGCGGATTACCTTGTAACAGTTGAGCCATAGCTTCAAGAGCCTCTTGGCGCTTGGTTGCATAACCAGGACCAGTGGTAGCCACTACATCGTATTTACCAACACTAGGGTTGTAGATTTTTTCCATCACAACACCCTGCTGGTCAACAATCTTGTTAACTGGTTCAGGCTGGTCAGGGTTAATTTTAACCATCTTAGTTTCACCGTCTTCACCAATGATTCGGGCAATACGCTGTGTATCGTAAATCTTAGGAATTAGGTCAATTAGTTGACGCGCAATGTGCCGCACACCACGAGCCAAATTATCACCATAGTGGTATGTGCCTACATCACCTTCACGCTGACGCGCAAGAATAGCTTTACCAGAACGTTCATTGCTACCCATACCCAAACTGGCGTTGTATTGACCAGTTGTGGATTTAATGTCTTCAGAAGCACCCGCCTTAGCCTGTAAAAGCCCACTAGAGGCCATTGGAGGTTGTGCCCGCTGTGGTAGTGGCAGAACTGCGCCTTGACCGTCTGTAACGTCTGGATTGACCTCTAAGTAAGGCCAGTTTTGAGTGTTAGCGGTTTTCCATTGGGTTTCGTAACCCTCAAACTGTCCACCGTAACCAATAAACGGCGCTTTTGGCGCTAAGGCCAACATCTCGGCTTCTTGTGAAACCCAATAGTTGTACATACGTTGAGCGTCTTTGGCGTTTCGCACTAAGCCCGATACATACAACCGACCATCAACTTCAAATTCATTACCAACAATACGAATTACAGGAATCCACTTGCCAGCCCATTCACGTTCTTCAAGAATCTCGTAACCGTTAATCTTGCAATACTTAACCTTACGGCGATCAGACTCACGCGACTTCAACGGCTTACCGTACATCGCTTTAAGCTGCTTGTCCTCTAAGCTATTGGTAAACGCTGTAATGTTGTCGGGATACAGGTTTAACGTAGCACGGTCATAGTCAACGTAGTAGTAATCGGCAATCCGAATAGTGTCTTCGTTTAACCAGTTGCTAATAGACTGATCACCTACACCAAGAGACTGTAACGTGGTAATCGGTGCAGCATCTGGATACATCCGAGCGTATTCAGCTTTGGTTATATCTTCGGTTATGAAACACCACTGCGCATCTGCACCAGTTGGGTCTTGGATTGTTGGGTCCATGTACACGCTAAAACTGTTACGCACTCGACCAATCTTAATGTCTTGGTCAAAAGTGTTATCGTCACAGTACTCAGTTAACAAGCGCAAGTAACCTTCGCCATATGACACTTGGTTTTCACAAGCGGTATCGTATGCTACGTCTGCATCGGAAATATACTCAATGTGGCGAATCATGCCATTGAATATTTCAGCCACTTGTACATCGGCTTTATCGTCAACAGGTATGACTTTAGCACCTGGGCGATTTTGACGCTGATCGTTTGTAACTTGACGAACGTGTTGCGGCAACTTGTTAATTGTTAAACAAGGACGCGCATTAATAGTTTGACCTTGTACTGCACCACGGGTAGCCAATACGTCAGCAGGCCATTGCCAATGGTTGTCAGGTGAACCAGCGTAAAACTTTAGGTCATCTATTTCATCTTCACGAGATTCAGACAATGCAGACATTGCCAGATCAAGACGTGCTCTAGCTGTAGACAATACATCAGAGTCACTATTCTTTTTACCACCACCTGCCGCAACGTTAGCAGCAGCAACAATGCCTGATTGATTTGCCATGTTATTTTTTCTTTTTTGCAGTTTCGCGTTTAACTGAATAAGCTATTGCAACAGCTTGTTTAACGGGTTTGCCAGCGGATACTTCGGCTTTAACGTTCTTGCGAAAGGCTTCCTTAGATGAAGATTTAACCAATGGCATCATTTACCTTTCTTGGCTGTTTTAGCCGATTCTTTAAACGCTTTAGCAGTTGGTGCACCAGCAGTACCAGGCTTGCGCATTTTCTCATTACTACCAGCAGCAATACGTTGCTTTTTGGCGTGAATGTTTGCATAGAGTCCAGGTTTAGTAGCCATGATTTAACACTTCCAGCGTTTTAACGCAGCTTTAGCACGTTCACCATCTTTGGCATTAGCTGCAACAGCCCCCATTCTGGCACAAAAAGACGCTTTACGGCCTTTGTCTGCTTCAGTTTTAGGATTAGGTGCTGGCGCTTTAAGTTTACTACCGGTTTCACGGTTGTACTTCTCACGACCCTTAGCCGTTAAACCAGCGCCTTTTGACACGGGTAACTTTTCGCCGCGTCCTACACTTAATGATACACTTTTCTTTGTTGCCATTATGCACCCATCCAAGAAGTAGCGACACCGCTACCTTGACCATTGATACGAGTAATTGTCCGTGGATTATACTCACGATGTGCTACGGGAAACGCAAACGTTACAGCAATCGCATCAGCCGCATCGGGAGATGCTACACCTCGCGCTTTCATTTCCTTCTTACCCTCTAAAAAGATAGTACCTGCCGAGTTGGGTTTCTTCATTGGACCAGTTAAATCACTTTTTAGCAATCTATCCGTGGGAATAGACGCTGTTTTCAACCAGTCCCGCATTGCACCCCACATCTCAGCGCGTTTATTACCCCACATTATCGGGTTCTTTGCTTTCCAGCCAAAGTTAACCCCGCGTACTTTATACTTCTGCTCCGTTAACCTGTCAAGCACCCCGTAACCTAGACCACCTTCGTCAATCACGGTCAACACTGGTTGATATTCCATAATGGCATCAATCACATTACCCACCGTGGTCATGGTGTCATCACCCTTAAACCGTTTTATGGCAATAATGTCCCGACCCTGACGTACTGCAATCACAGTACTGTCCATACCACCACGAGCAGGGTCAACACCGATGACTATCGGCGCAGTCATGTCCTTGTACTTAACCCGTTTCATCGCATCATCTACTACAGTTGGTGCAATAAACTGGTCTTGTCCCGATTTCGGAAAGTCACCATACACCTCAACCCGCGCTTCATCCGAGTCCTCACCATACTCATTAATAATCTGTTGGTAAATGGCTTTATCTGTACCTTCTACGTCCCTAGCGTCAATCTTGCGACTACGCCAAAAGTCCCGCTTAGAACCATCCACGGCTTCGTAAAAGTACCCCGTGTTGCGCCGACCATTGCTAAACGCTAACCAGTATCTATCCAATATGTTCTCTGTAAAGAACCCCGCTGCTACCGACCATATGCTGTCAGGTATACCCGATGCTTCGTCAAATATCACCATCATGCCATCCATGTTGTGCACACCCGCATACGCATCTGGCGTTTCTTCACTCCATAGCTTACCCTCTGCACCCCAGTACCGTGTACCCTTACGTAGATCACGCTGTACCAGTTCAGTTAACCACTGTGCAGGATTCAGACTTGTAGCCGTTGGTTCCCACCAGTGCGCATTAATGCTCATCGTTACCCACTTGGTCAACTCACCCCATGTAACCTTGCGCAACTGCGTTTCACTGTTAGCCGACACAATTACCGAACTGCCTATTCTGGTAGTCAGCATCCATACAATTAACCAGCTAACCAGTGCTGACTTCCCTACACCACGGCCAGAGGACGTAGCTTGGCGCATCGCATCTATCAACTGATCGTTGCTAATGTTGTTGCGGTTAGTCTTGATAAACTCCCGAATCTCACGCAACACTTCCCTCTGCCACTTCCGAGGTGACTTGAAGTGCTCCAAGGGTGTATTCTTTTGCCCCCAAGGAAACGCAAACAGTACAAACG
>Ga0099851_1001062_pt1 | contig 11642 bp, 19 predicted proteins | sample CB_VirMetaG_6_FD_78176 | JGI IMG/M metagenome (GOLD analysis project Ga0099851, IMG submission 78176) | Freshwater to marine saline gradient viral communities from Chesapeake Bay - CB_1508_2 Viral MetaG | ecosystem: Environmental > Aquatic > Marine > Coastal | place: USA: Chesapeake Bay... | reverse complement strand
GTACAAACTTCCCCTCTCTATCAAGTATTATTTTACATTCTTCACTTGGGGATTGGCAATTCCTATGATGTTCTACGGAGGTTTATGGTTTTTCCTTTCAGGTATAGGTTTCGGATTTGTCGGAGCGGCAACTCGTTTTAAACTAAACGATAAGTTCACACCTGTCTTTCATTTCACAGGAGCCTCTTTGGGTATCCTATCCGCACTTATTGGTTTAGGTTACATTTTTAACGATTGGACACCCCTAATTTATTTTTTACTTATTTCTTGTGCATTGATTGTATCAAACATCAAAAACATGATTTGGTGGATTGAACTCCTGGCATTCACCTTGGTTGTGTGGGGATTGGCATTACAGGTATAAAATGTTCAAATTAGACACAAATACTTTGTTGGTTTTGGGAGGTGTATTGATTCTCCTAATGATTGGGTTGTATAAAATGACAAATGAAAGTCCTTCACAACCTTCTCAGAAACTTAATCAGTCTTCCCACCAACCCATATATCATCTTGTCGTTGGAAGTTATTTAAACGAAGAATTTGCTCTTAACCAATCAGATAAATTATTACAAAAGGGTTTCGGTAGTATTGTCCTACCTTTAGAAAATGGATACTACAGAGTCAGTATTTTTTCCGACTCGAGCAAGGAAGAATGTGAGAGGGCAAAATCTTCATTTAAAGAAGAAATACCCAAAATTTGGATTTACCAACAGGATTAATTCATTATTGCAATGTACAAGTTCAAAGACGTTGCGATGTTTAACCAAACAAAATAAGGAAGTAACAACAACCACTCTTGTCCTACTTGGGTTCTAACATCTTGAATCATTTTTCCAATAACAACAGTGAGTGCCGCAATAACCAAAACCGCAATCCACAACCAATGTAAGTGAAAGAACAGTGGACTCCATAAAATATTCAGAATCCACGATATCAAGATGATTGGATTAAACTTTCCAATTTTCTTGAAATATAAACTTGTCATGAATATTGAAAAACAAACCATGATAGTTGTCCAAGCTAATCCGAAAACAAACCCTGGCGGTGTCCAAGGTGCTTTAAGAACGGTATCATACCAAACTGATGATGTTCCTGGATCTGTCCACAAACTTCCTAAAGCTAAACCTCCGAAGTTTAACATCAAAAATGCAAAAAGAGTCAAACAATAATTCAATATATTTTTCATACTAATAAATAACTGATTTTGTAAAATAAATAAATAAAAAAATCCCCATAGAATTATGAGGATTTTAACTATAGCCAAAAGCTATGATAAACACACAATATTAATTGATTTCCACCAGTTCAATAGCAAAAACCAAATCTTTACCTGCCAATTGGTGGTTGAAGTCCAAGAGAACACTATCGTCGTTGATTTCAGTAATCACCGCACTGATGGGTTGTCCAAACATATTGGTACCACTAACTCTGGCACCAATTTCATAAACGAAGTCTTCAGGGAAAACACTTTTTTCCGTAACCTGAATCGCTTCAGGATTATGTTCACCATAGGCTTCCGCAGCAGGGATGTTAATGGTTTTTTTATCACCCTGCTTCATGCCCAAAACTCCTTCATCAAAACCTTTGATTAGTTGTCCTGAGCCAACTTCGAACTGAAGGGGTTCTCCTCTTTTGTACGAATTGTCAAACTCAGTACCGTCTTCTAAAGTTCCGATGTAGTGAACTTTAAGATTGTCTCCTTTTTTTACTTCCATGTTTAATTTATTTTATAAGGAAATATAGTAAATTATATTGAAATTAACAACCCTTCAATTAAATGGCACATCCTCTACAACACGCTAAGTCTTCAGTTCAGAAATTTGGAGGTAAAGAAGAAGATTATATAGACATACACAATTGGTTTGATGAAACCAAAGCATGGACAGGTGATATGTGGCACAGAGCTTTCCGTCACCATGCGGAAGGTATTTTTGAGTGTGAAAAAAAGTTTGGGATATCTTTTACAAATTCAGATGGTAAAACTGTTTACACCCGATATGTTGGTGAACAACACGTCAAGGAGGATTGTAACAACTATGTTCCAAATGCCAAAGAATGGATTACCAATATGAGTTCTCATAATCGTCCCCAATGGATGATAAGAACCATGAAACTAAACATAGAAGACTGATATTTATTATCATGGATCAAGAATTTAAAGTTTACTTAGGTATTTTAACAGACTACCTCAAAGAATTTGATTGTGTAGCCGAAATTGAATTGGATGAAGAATTACAAATTACGAGCTACGGTAGTAATACTCCAAAATTTTATTGTCCGGGAAGAGGCACACATACCTTCCCTATTCCAATAGAAAGAATGTTGGAGAAATATTTGGACGAACAAATACCAGGAGACGACAGATATTCTTACGAGGGTGATGGTGAATATTGGGAGTATAGGCTCTACATCGATCCCAAGGAACGAACCCTAAAGGTTTTTGGAAAATATACAGTATACTCTTCTGAGTTTGGAGCTGTCTGGTCTTCGGAATCCGAACACGATGATGAATTGAAAAAAATATTAGATGATTTACAAAAATATCTGATAGAACAGGGTTCGACAAAAGTTGGGAATAATAGATACCATTTGAATTTTTCAGGTGGTGGTGATTCAGGAATGTTGGAAGGTCCAGGTACTTTTGATAATGACATTACCATGGAACCAAATGCAGAAATTGAGGACTATTGTTATGCGGTTCTTGAGAATAATTATGGTGGTTGGGAAATCAACGAAGGTTCACAAGGAGAATTTTTATTCGACATTGGTGAGGGTACTGTGGAATGTGAGTTTTCTTACAACACTGAAGATTCCGAAGAAGAATTAGTGTTTTCTAAAAAATACTAATCCCACTCTTCATTTTCGGTGATTACATGATTTCTCCACCATGTGGTAAATTTTGGTAAGTATTTTTTCCCAGCTACAAATTCTCCAATTATTAGAAACAATATGAATGTGGGAAAAAATAGAAAAAGAGGTAATAATATAGACATTTTTATTTTAAAAATACTATCTGAACTTTCTAAGTAAATTAAAGATGGACGTACGCTTTAATTTTCTGTTTTTCCCAATCATCGGGAGTGTTGCCATTCTTACCCAACAATAGTATCGCCATTGTTCGGTGCCAACCTTCATAGAGAACATAACCATCTTTGTCTTTCAACAAAATAATGGGTTCGTTCGTTCCGTCACCTTTTGCAACCCCCCGCTGATAGTCGGTTCTTTCTTTATCCATCGGAACGAGATATGCATTTACATCACCAAAACTTCTTTCCATAAAAGATTGTTGTGTTGTTTTGTCAAAGTCTTCGAAACCTAAATTCAAAACTTCTAAACTCCATGGACCTTTTAATAACCAATCAGAAAAACCTCTGAGTACTGGAATAACATCCCCAAAGTATGTGTTTTCAATTTTTTTTACCACATCAGGAGCTCCCAATATCTGTCTCGAAACAAATTCTTCAATAACATAGATAGGTGTTTTAGGATACTTTGATTGTATCGCCAAAACGTATTTATCAAAAAGATTGACAGAGTCCATGATAATAAATATCATTCATCATTTTCTTTGTTTAGTAAATCTTTGAGGATTAAACCGTAGAATCCACCAAAGAAAAAGTAAAATATAATTTCTACCACAGATGGGAGATCTAAAAATGTGGGAATTATCCACATAACTAAACCCAACAGTGCCAATTTCAAATGTCTCATACAAATACTGATGGGATATCTTCCCAAGATGTTGTATATTTTTGAGTTATATACTCTTGTTTCATTTCCCACTTCTTATCAACATTAACTGGCACTTCAAAAGACTCCAAAGGTTCGGTAAATAAAGTTATTTGTTTAACATTATCAGGAGTTAATTCATTAAAGATTATACCACACTTTTTGTATTTTTTATCGTTGGAATAAAGTTCAACCATATATGGACATACCTGACTCCATATCTCATCGGTGTTTTGAGTAGGTTCTTGAAATGTAATAGATTTAGAAGTATAGTGTCCCTGATTCTTGTGTTTGTTACCAGCAAGGAAAATAGTACACCTTGATGTTGAAACTTCATTTTCTTTTAGTTTTTTAACACCATTCTGTATGTAGTGGTACATCGCTTCTTGTAATTGTTCTATCTGTGTTAAGTCAGCACCAAAAGAACGAGTAGACGCTATATTCTTTTTCAACTTGGACTTAAGTTGAACAGGGTAACAGTACATTTCCCCCAATTCTAATTTAGTTCTGAGTCCATTGATATTCATGAGTTTTTTTACAATCATATCATTCATATTCATGAACTGTCCTACTGAATCAACACCATAACTTCTTAACTTCTTTGTCCACTTTCTACCGATTCCCCATACTTCAGATATATCAACTTTGTACATCATATTTCTAAAGTTAACTAACTCCCAGTATGAACATACTCCCTTATATCCCACTTCACTTTTCGCCATATGGGACGTGAGTTTAGCCAATGTTTTATTTGGACCCACACCAATTGATACAGGTATTCCAACTTTTCTTTGAACCTCTGATTTGATGTGGATAAGAGTTTCCATTAACTTTTCATCTTGGATATTAGAGAAATCAACGAAAGCTTCATCAATAGAGTATACTTCCACTTCGTTAGCATATTCTTTAATTACACTCATTACCCTGTCAGACATATCACCATATAGGTTGTAGTTGGATGAATACACACAGAAACGATGTTGATCCATAAATTCACGTTTCTGAAAAAAGGGTTCACCCATTTTAATTCCTAAGTCTTTGGCTTCTTGACTACGAGCAATAACACATCCATCGTTGTTTGACAATACAACGGTGGGTTTCCCAATAGATATGGGGTTGAATACTCTTTCACAACTCACATAAAAGTTGTTACAATCAATGATACCAATCTTTCGACTCACTTTATTTGATATGTTTTAGTTTTTCCTGTAGTTCCTCAATACGACGTGCGTATTCTTCCATCTTATCTGAATACCCATTCAGACGAGCTCTTTTATATCTTTTTTGAAGTTGGTGTAATTTGTGTCCCAACTTCAAAGCATCCAATTTGTGTAAAATCTGTTTCATTGACAATTATTCACATTTTTATTGGTATATCGAGCATAAGTTTTACCGACATACTGAATTTTTATTTTCTTAGAATCTTGATAATAGATTTTCTTGTACATTCCATCCTCATCCAATCCCGACCAATACAAATAGTTAACATAACATTCCTTGAATGATTCAACATCTTCAATAAGTTCATCTGTAACGAACTGATGTGCACCCCACGTTTCAATACCCCACTGATCCTTTACCACGAGTCCTGAGAAAGTATAAACGTAGTTATTACCTTTGGAATATTCTTTTTCACATCCAACCAATACCATCAACACAATACCCAAACCTAGTCCTATCAGGATTTGAGTGAGTGTCGGTAGAAAATCATTATATTTGAAATTTTTCATTTTTTTGTTAATATCCATGTTACTTTTCCCCACAAATTCTCTTGTCCATTGTATTCTCTAATCTTGAAGAATGTCTTATCGGACAACACTACTAAATCCCCAACTTGTGGTTTAACTGACTTATCTAAAACTAAAACACTCCCATTTTCAACACCTAACGTTGTTGGACCCATATACCTGAAAAAGAAAGTGGAATATACATTATCAATAATAAGTTCATTGATGTCGAGTCTTTTATCAACATAAGACTCCGCGGGTGATGCAAACCCTGAAGTCTGTGTCTTAATATGTAATTCCTTGGTAATCATTTCTTATTTCCGAGTCTGCGAATGTTTTCGTTCATAGCAACAAGAACAATCAAAATGAGAATTAGTAGTAATATCATAGTACTACAAAGATAATAAAATTTACCTAATAAATCAAAATATCCTTAAGACAAAAACTTAAGTTTGTATAAAGTGGAAGTTTGAAGTTCGATAACAGTATCGATGATATTTTGCAAGTGAGATGGGAAACCTTCTCTTGTCATGTTGATTTCACCCATCAATCCCTCGAAGTATGCAATTACTTGTTCTTTAGACTCATATCTCATAATTGGAAAACTATCATAGTTTTGAATCAGCCCAAATTGTCCCTGATATGATTCAACCAAACTGTCAACTAAGTCATCAATTCCTTCGTAATAACCTTGGAGAGCTTTATGTTCAGCGTAGGACTTAGTTTGTAAATGAAACACGTGTGCCTGTGTTTGAGAATGAAGTAACTTCGAGGCTGTATTTTGCATTGGATTTGTTCTGGTAACAACTACTTCTATTTGTTCCTTAACTAAATCTTTCTTTTTCACGTTAACTAATATTTCTGACTTTTCCATCTCAAGTAATTTTATTATAAATAGTTTATTTATTTGATTTTATCTGACACTGAAAAACTTCCTGTAATATATACATTGTGGGTATTCATTAAAAATATCATGGAAATACTTGGGTAATCTAATTTCCGATATATTGTCTCTCGAAGGGTTTGAACCTAAGTATACTCCACACACTTCTGAACCCTTAACCTTAACCTCGTCTAAAAATATGACTTGGGATCCGTTAAACTTTTCATTGGATATTTCGAGTATGAACTTTTTATCCTCAGAACCTAACTCTGAGAAAAATGTTTCAAACGAACTGTCTATACTCGTTCCCGTAAAGTCTGTGACTTTGTAACCTGTCTCTTGTTTTTCAAAATAAATTTTGTGGATTTTTCCCATTAAGGTACTATTGAATCTTTAACTGCTTTAACTTCACAGTGTTCCTTCTTGCAAGGAATTTCGATTTTCTTCTCAATATAAATAGTATCTATTTTTATAATTTCTCTAATTTCAGGTTCAGTGGTTGTTTGTTCATCAACTTTTGGGGTGAAATTTTCTACTTTATTGTTAACCGAAATTGAATCCCATTCCATGTTGGAGGTTAGAACATAGATAAAAAATCCAATTGCAAATACTATCAGAGAAATAACTATGATACCCATTAGATAAAGCGACTTGTACTTATTCATTTTCAATTTTGTATAATATTGTTTTCAAAGAATGTTTGATATTCGAGGTGATTTCTTTTTCAAATTCATTTCTACGTCTTTCTACCTCTTGGTTGAATAGGTCGATTACTTGTGTCATTAGCGGATCATCAATCACTACACTATAAGAATAGACGTGATTGATAATGTTAATTGAATTACCATCCAAAATGATAGTCAACATTTTCTTATCATTTTTGAGATATCGTTTGTTGGACAATGGAGAAATCAAAACCAACGTGTCTTGATTGTATAGTAAACTTTTGAAAATCTTGATAGCATCAAGTTGGTATTTGTTTTTTACAACAATATCGTGTCTCAGCAGTTTCAGAAACTTCAAAGACAATTTTTGTATCCTACGTTTGAGGTAGTGTTTCATAGACGTTTTTTATTTGTAACCACAAAGATAAACAAAAATTATATTTCTCCAAACACCTGTTCACATTCTTTCAGTTTGATTTGAAAAGGGGTGTCTACCATGATACAATCCTCGTAAAACTCCATAGCTTCTTTGGATTTGAACTTAGTTTGCACCCACTCATGAACCTTAGAATAGTTTTCAGAGTGATAGATATTGAAATCGGTAAACATTCTACCACTTTCCCATAAGAACAGTACTCTAACCCCTCTTATATCCGCAATTTCAATAATATCACTCATGGAGGTTGGATTTTTATTATCGGATATACCAATCACCGATGTTTTGGGATTATATACTAAATAATAAAACTCTCTGATAAAATCTAAAAATATTTCAAAATCAGTATTCATTGAAATCAGTACCAACTCTATCCTTATCAGATAAAATCAATTCCGAGTCTCCAATGAGTTCCATAACACGCTCTCTAATTTCAGGAACCGTGTCCCATTGCAGAGTTCTTTCCTTTTCAGGATTGTATTTGTTGTCTGTCAAATATGTTACAATGGTGTTGTCTTCCAAAGTAATCAATCCATGTGCAAAACCTTTCGGAACAACCAATGCTTTTGTATCATCCAACTCAAAGAAATAAATCTTTTTGTATCCCGAGTAGAATTTTCTCAAATCAACTACAAAATCTAAAACCTTACCCTGAATTATCTTCACATACTTAGTTTGCTCGAAAGGTTCGACTTGAAAGTGTAATCCCCTCAGAGTAAATTTTTTATGACTGACTGAAGTGTTTGATTGTATCCATAGTCTGTCGATGTCTTTGTTGTAATAATCAACGATGGGTTGTTGATTGAATACACCACGATGATCGTGATATACGGGGTGTTCTATTAATTTAGGTAATTCCATTATCTTCTTTTGATTATAATATCGTTTATGATTAAGGCAAATAAATTGTTTTTCCAAAAACTATTAATCGCATCCAAAGGTGTTTCTACTATCGGTTCATCCTTTCCATTAAAACTCGTGTTGAGTACTAATGGGAGTCCTGAAACATTTTCAAATTGTTTGATTAGTTTGTAATATCTTGGATTGTTCTCTTCAGTCACAGATTGATATCTTGAAGTACCATCTATATGAACCACCGCGGGAATCAAGTCTTTCCATTTTTTCTTAACAGTGGTGGTTACCAACATATATGGGGAGTATGTGTTGAGATTAAATACCTGTGATTGTTTTTCATATAAAACAGAAGGTGCGAAAGGACGATACCATTCTCGTCTTTTAATGTCATTATTTATATATTCCGTCATCCATGAATGTTTTGGTGTTGCTAGTATAGATCGATTACCTAACGCTCTTGGACCTAATTCAGAACCACCTTGGTACCATCCGATTACCTTGTTGTCGTTCAGATAATTTGCGGTGATTCCAATAAGTTCTGTTTCATCTTCGATGTGATAAACTTCAATCTTGTCTCTAAAAGGTGTGAGAGAATCTATATAGTCTATTGCGTTCAGAACATCTTGATTGGAATACGGAATTCCTGTGTAAGGGTTCAATAACTTTTTTTCTTTTTTAACACCCTTGAGAACCTCAATGTATCCATACCACGCACAACCTAAGGGAATACCTGAGTCGTCAGCAGGTGGAATGAAATACGTTCCTTTAAAATTTTTCGATAAAATTATTCTTTCGTTTGTATTACAGTTCAAGAATGATCCACCAGCTACACAAAGATTTTTACTCTTTGTAATGTTCTTGGCGATGTTACAAAGGTGAAGTGAGGCGTTTTCTTGTTCTCTCTGATAAAGTCCCGCAATGTTTGCTCGTGCTGAGAAGTCAGATTTATAATGTATATCAGGACGGATTCTGTCTAAGGGGATGTGGAAGTTGTCTTCTGAATATCTTGTTACTTCAGGTGTTGAATCTACAAATGACTTATCAGCGTAAGAGGCAATTCCCATTAATTTTCCAGCTTGCCAATTGTTTGATTTCTCGTCATAAATTAACTGAAGGGCACCTTCTCCGTACATAGTACCAATTGAAAATTCGTTATCAGGACCCCACACAAATGGGTACTTCACCCATTTTTTCCAAACTTCTTCTACTCCATTTTTCGTAAAGTGGAATATACTAGCACCCTCAGCATAATCGAAATCCTCTTCACTTGTATCTTGTATATCATAGCCGTTTTCTATCGCCCATCTTTCCATGGGTGAACCTGCAACTAAAACACTACCCATAGCATCTGCAACCACAACCGCAGCCTCATCAAAATCCGATGAATAAAATGAGGAATATGCATGCGCCATGTGATGAGGGACAAAAACTAATCTTTCTTCGTCCAAACCTATTTTAGAAATAAATTGTTCCAACACTTTGTCGTTTTCTACTGTGTTGTAAACAAACAAATCAACATCTTCGTATCTTAGATTTTGACTTGAAAGACAGTAGTCTATAGAATGTATGGGCATGTCTGTTTGATATGCACCATCACCTTTTAGTCGGGTTAATCTTTCTTCTGTTATAGCAACAACTAATTCCCCATCGATTACTAAAGCAGCACCTTTGTGGTGTCCTACTGAAAATCCTACTACTACCATTTTAATTTTTTATATTTTCAAGGATTTCATTTATTTCTTGAACATCAGTCTCATTGTAGTCCTCAAATTTTTCCATCTGTTGTACAAAATAAGGTATTTCATGGTATCTACCCAAGTTATACAAAGCTCGTACTTTCCATAGTAGTGATTTACAACTTGAATTCGAGTAAGCTTCAATATCTAGAAGAAAATCATACTTAGGGTAGGGAAACTTATTTTCTTCTCGAATCATGTAATCTGAAATTTCATTAATCATTAACCAATTGTTTTTTCTCCAGAAAAAAGCAAGTTTTTCAACATTGTGTTCATTCCTATCAGGACAGAACAACAGACAATCTTCGTAATATTTAAACGCAGTGTCCTCTTCACCCAACCAATCGAACGCTCTACCTGTATGTAAACACGCCAAATAACCTAACTCCACTTCTCTATGATCGATTTGATAATTTGGAAACCCATGTACTTGTTTAAGATATAGTTGAAAATAGAATATAGTTCTACGAGCAAACTCGTTTGTCATTTCTTGTGGATAAGGATAGTTCCATTTATCGAAACGATACGTGTCCATATAACTTTTAGCAGTATACCAAAGATGATAGTTATTTTCTTTAATCCGATGTGAAGGAATTAAATCCGCCTCAAACGTAAGAGCATCTACCAAATACTTCATTGGTTTAGTATAAGAGAATCCATCTTTGGTAACTTTGTTTTTGATGCCCCAAGGTAATTTGATTCTATCGTAATCATTACCTCTCCCTTCAATATAAGGTGTTTCGTGAGCTTTCTCAGGATTGAACCTCCAATCCCTATGAGCATTCAAAATCCTAACTCTAAGGTATCTGTAGTTGTCTTGTTCAGCCGGTAGTAACCAACTATCCACATGAGTATGATTAAATTCAGTCCAATCAAAGTCATCGTCAACTACTAAAATCTCGTCCGCATCGATACGTAACAACCAATCACATCCGTGATCAGCCTCCATTGCAGTTCTTACCAAATGTTCTGCATTGGCACCAGCACCTTTCCACCAATCTAATTGATAGAGAAACCCTGGTATATTTTTTTCTTTAAAAAAGTCGCGAATCAAATCTTGGGTGCCGTCAGTCGAACCATTGTCTTGTATTACCCAGTAGTCGATGTACCTGTAAACACTTTCCAAAGATTTGATAACACTTTTCGATTCGTTTTTATACATCGCATAAAAACAGAATTTAGATGTGGTATTCATTATCGCTTCAGCCATAGTCAAACAATAAAAAAATTTATTTTTTTTTAATTACTTAAGGGTGCTTTAATTGTTGGGTGAAAATTATAATCAATGAGTTCATATTCAAATTCCCCTCCTATTAAGTCTGATTTTGTGATTCTAACTTGAGGTAATGAAAATGGTTCTCTACCAATTTGTTCTTTTGCCTGTTCCAAATGATTTTTATACAGATGGGTATCACCAAGATTACCAATCAGGAATTCAGGTTCCATGTTTACCTCTTTGGCAATCAACAGTAGTAACATACCATAGGATGCAATGTTGAATGGAAGTCCCAAGAAAGTATCAACAGATCGTTGATTCCACATTAATGAAATTGCTCTACGAGGTATACCATAGAAATCCATATGTTCGTGGAAATAATCTGAAGAACGATT
>Ga0099851_1001059_pt1 | contig 11653 bp, 10 predicted proteins | sample CB_VirMetaG_6_FD_78176 | JGI IMG/M metagenome (GOLD analysis project Ga0099851, IMG submission 78176) | Freshwater to marine saline gradient viral communities from Chesapeake Bay - CB_1508_2 Viral MetaG | ecosystem: Environmental > Aquatic > Marine > Coastal | place: USA: Chesapeake Bay... | reverse complement strand
TCTACTCCGATTATATACGCGACATCACGAAGGACAATAGAATAGAATCTGGTCAGTATTATTTATACGAAAATTGGGTAAAGCACAGTGATAAGGTAAAAAAAATAAAATTAAGCAAAGTATTTAACGATTCAAAGCTAAAGGACTATAGTGTTATATGGCATGTTAAGCATGGTCATTATAAAGAACCCCGGTGGCAGAAAGAGTTTAAAAAATATTTATGAACTGGTTATTCCTCAGAGGCTCCGTACCAAAGGATCGCAACCCCAAGGAAATCATATTTGATTCATTGGACAAATGTGATGATATGTGGACGCATTTGTTTTATAATTTACTCAATGAAGAGGACTATGGGGAAATATGGTATGGAGGGGGAAACAGGGAGCAGAAGTACGCTGAAAACTATATCGAGCGCTATGTTGGATCTTTCAAAGAAAAGCCTAAGTTTAAACCGGACATCATATTCGCAAGGGGTGGCTTTGAGGAATATGACAAGCTTTTACAGAAATATCCTGACGCGTTTAAAGTCTATTACGGAGCCGGAAAAAGACATACCCCCCAGTCAAAATTACAAGAATACAATTTAACCCTGCAGGACAGTTTTGAGCGCTGGCAGAAAGCCAGGAAGAAAATGCCCAAGTGTGCCCACTCAATGTGGGTAAAGCCGGCAGCAGATAATATTTTCTTTCCGGTACACGAGAACAAAGAATACGATATTTGTTTTATCGCCAACGGCTCCCAGGCAAAGATAAAGAACATAAAATGGGTTTACAAAACCATCCCTAATAAATGGTCTGTCCTGCACCTCGGGACCAGGTCCAGCTATAAGCCCCCAAAGAACGTAAAGTGTAAAAGAGTTCTGCGAAAGGACATGGCTAACGAAATATGCAAATGCCGTATAGGTATTGTTCCTTACAAAAGCATAGACTCCACGCCCAGGGTGATACCGGAAATGCTGGCATGCGGCATTCCTGTCATAGTTATGGATAGTGTTCATTTCCCGTCAGACAAATATCTTATTGGCATGTCTGGAGCGGTGTCAGGCCAAATGACATTCTGGTCGGTGGTAAATGCGTTTATTAATAATCAAAAGCCAAATTCCATAAGAGAGCATTATTTAAAAAACCTCAGTATGGAAGTGACATCAAAAAGACTGCGAGAAGTCATATGTCAAGAATACAATCGCAAATAGAATTGCTCAGGACGGCCAAGAAGTGCGCTATAAAGGCCGATATTTATCAGTACATGTTTCTAGGGTACGGAACTCTTCTTGGTGCTGTGCGTCCCACATGGCATCCTGAGCTTAAGAAAACACGCAGGGGGTTCATGTATCATGACAGTGACTGTGATTTATGCTTCCTTTCCGACAGATTCAGTCTGGAGCAGAGAGAAGCTTATTATAAATATTGCGTAGAAGCCGGCCTTATGAGCGGGTGGCCAAACCCAAACTTAAGACAGAAGCGCAGAGATGACGATAATTCTCTTCTCTGGTTAAGTATAAAGAGGAAAAAACAAAAAAGTTGTAACTGGATGCAGATAGAGCATGAAGATTTAATGCTTCACGGCAAAGGTCCGGGTTGGCTAAATGAGCAAAAATTCCCCTCGCGCAAATGGGGATGGAGAGAGAAAGACAAAGCCATCATGAAAGCCGTGCCAAAAAAATACTTCTGGCCGTTGATTGAGATAGACTTTGAGGGGGAAAGATTTAATGTACCTCTTCAATCTGGCAGTCTTCTTGATATCTGGTATCCAGCTTGGCATGCCCCAAAGAAAGGGGGCGCCAGTAAAAAAAGCATGATCGTAGTTATAAAAGACTGGGCCAGAAGGAGCACATGGAGAACTTATTAGTCCTTTACGGGTATGTCCCGGGCTGAGTATTGATAAGCTGTTTCCACAAAAATACAGGGAAAACCGAGAATTTCTATGTGACGTAATACCTTCTGGTTTCCAGAAGCGTAGATGTCACATTCAAAGGACTCAAACTCTTCTTTGGTTATTTGGGCGAAATGAGTCTGATTTGAGGTTATTGTCACGTCCAAATCTATCTGGTCGAATATCTCATTGAATATCGCTTTGGTGTATTCCATAGAGAATCTGCGCTCCGGGTAGTCCAGAATTACAACACAAACCTCACCATATTTCTTAGCCAACCTGATTATTTGGCAGATGTGCCCGGGATGTGGCGGGGAAAATTTACCTGAAAATAATACTCGCTTACTCATATTATCTATTATATATTATTTCATAAGTGCTTGCATTAACTAATTTTATATGATACATTTAAAGTATATGTTTAACTCTGTTTATTGTCCTAAAAATGAGGACCACATTAGCTATGCGGGCGTTCACCGCAAGATCATGTTCCTTTTTGACAATGACGGCATATTAATTCATTGTAAACTCCATGGCTGGATTAGGTTCCGGTTTGAGCGAGGAGGGAAAAAGATTTCATTTGATAACGTGGCCGTAAAGGCCATAGATGTAAAAAATGATAAACATTTGGATATCCAAGAAGCCCCTGTAATTGCTGTAGGGGAATTTCCCAGGAGAGGTAAATGCCAGAATTCCAAACCCCGAGAACATTAGAAATCTCAAATAAGTCTTCCGACCAGGAAGTCGTTTTCAAGGTTGAGACTGAATTTCAACGGGCGTTTGACGTACAGAGAAGAGACAGGACAAGGCTTTACAGGAACTTTGGCCTTTACCATGGGGTTGATGGGCTTCAATGGGAAAGCGCTTTATTAAAGAAACTTAATGACGAGAACCGGGCCGCAGCCCAGTTTAACGTAACTCAAGCCAAAGTAGACACTCTCGCGGGAGCTTTGTCTCAGGAAAAATACGATCTGGACTGGAAGCCTATTGATGGGGCAAGAAACAGCCTGACGGAATCCATAAAAGATACTTGGTATGCGGATAAGGAACTGTGCAGTTTTGAAGACCACATTGAAAGAGTAATTATAGACGGATTGATTATGGAAGGTTGTCTAAAAATGCACATGAGTAGCACCCATAATCCACTAAAAAACATTGCTTTTAAAAGATGCACACCCGGATATATTATCAAAGACCCATACTGGATATCTGATGATGATGATGATCTGAATCGTTTATGGGAAGTTTTCCATCTGCCGGCCAATAAAATACGCAGTATTTATGACATTGAAAATGCCAAAATTGACGCAGAAATAGAAACATGGAAGAAATTAGGCGGGGATTATAACGATACTTTTGATAGAGATCCCAACACCCTGGTAAATATGAACTATAAAGGGCATATGCACAGGGTTATTGAATTTCACTGGATGGAAGATATTAACCGCACCCGGCTGGCAGGGAAGAAGCTTGGTGGAAACAGATGGATTCCTTTTCCCATTTCTGAAGATCAGGATCTTCTTAAGAATTTTATGATGAAATACAGTGTAGATCCTTTTTCTATTAGGGAAACGCCTTATAGAGACAGAATTCACCATGTTACCACAGTATGCCCATCTCTTTCGCCCCATAAAGTTCTTACCAATGGAATATCAGAAGTACAACCAAAGAGGCTGCCGTACTTCTTTTTTAGCGCAAACAGGGCATTTGGACAGGCAAAAGGAATGGTGGATGATATTTACGACCCACAGAACACGATAAATAAGAGAGAATCAAAGCTTACCGATTTGGTTAATACCTCCAGCGGTGGTGGGAAAATGGTTAACTCTTCTCTTTTTCAGAGCCGTGAAGAGAGAGAAAAGTTCAGGGCAAATGCTAACGACCCTGCAGCGGTATTCTTTGTTGATGGTGACGAATTAACCCAAAACAGGGGAATTCACTACATAAACTCCAATCAATACCCAAGTCAGATAATAGATACCATCCCCCGGATGTACGACCATATAGACAGGATAAGCAAAGTTCCCCCTACCCTTGATGCTTTAAGCGAGTCTTCTAATGAGTCTGGAATTCTTTTTGCGCGTAAACTTCAGGTTGCTCAGGTGGGTTTGATTACTACGAGCAGAAGGGTTAAAAATCTTAGAAAGAAAGTCGCTTCTGCTTATTTTGAGCAGTGGTCATTGGTTTATAACGGCCCGGAAAGGCAGTTCACTACTTCAGACGGAAAGTACAATACTACCCTGAATAAGAGAGTATTTAACGAGGAAGAGGGAAAGGTTTACATTCAAAACCGTCCTGACCAGGTTCCTCGGTGTATGGTGGTAGTCACAGAATCACCAAATTCTCCCAACAGGAAACTCAGGGATAGGGAATTATACGCAGAATATTTCAAATTTGCCGTCCAGAACGACAAGCAGTATTCCAATTATTTCTTTAGGAAGTTAATGAGGACAATGGATTTAACTGAAGAGGAAGAGTCTGAATTAAAGGAAATCGAACTTTTGCAGAAACTCAGGGATAGAAAGGCTATAATGGCCGAAATAGCGCAATTAGACGCAAATGAAAAACAGGCCGTAATGATAAGCATGCAGTCATTGGCGGCGGTTCAGCAGATGGGTCAACCGCAACAGCAAGTCCCAGTACAGCAGATACCAGAAGAAGAAATTGATGACGGTTCTTACGAAGAAGTTCAACCAGAACAACTACCAAGTTTCAATCAACCAGAACCATTAAGTGAACTGGCTCCAGTGGAGTCGGTTGAAGATGTTCAAATCTAAAAGGAGGCTACGATGCCAGGAACAGAGACACCAGAAAAGATGATTTTTAAAACCGAAGAAGAGCGACAAGCGGCAGTTGATGCTTTGCCTGATACTCCCCCGGAGGGAGTTGACCCTGATAAGTTTGTGGAAGAACTCGAAGAGAAAATGGAAAGCATTTACAATTCAGAGATAAATCCAGATTATGTGCCGGCGGCGCCCGCGGGAGATACGCCCGCCAATGAAGACCCTAACAACGAGCCAGAGATAACCAATGATGAACTGGAGAAAAACCGCATTAAAGCTCTTGAGGAAGAGCGGGAAAGGGTTCGCCGGGAAGCGGAGGAATATAAGGCCGAGCTGGCTGCAGAACGGGCAGAGCGCAAGAAAATGGCCGAAGAGATAAAGAAAATCAAGGAAGCAAAAGAAAAAAAAGTAGAAATCGATAACAATGTCGATGAACTCGACAAGAAAATATTTGAGGTTTCTCAGGAAATGGAAAGAATACGGGAAAGGCGTAGCAAGCTTGACGATCCATATGGTGATGAGGCTATTAAATCTCAGGACGATCTTATTTCCCTGAGCAATAAATATACGGAACTCACTAATAAGAAAAACGCACAAGCACTCGCCGACCTCCGTGAACAGAACGAAAGAGTTTTGAAGGAGCAGGAAAATGAACGTAAAAGACTGGAAGAAGAAAGAAAAGCACGGGAAGCACGAGAAGCAGAACAAAAAACAAGAGAAAGACAATACCAGGCAATTGATGAATTCAGAAACAGTGTTGACGAACTCAAAGGAGGAGCCAGTTACGCAGAAATGTCCCAGCAATACGACAGTTGGGCCAACGAGGTTGCGCAGATTTTTTATGGCCGTAATCTCACTGCTAACGAGAGTCATCTTGCAGAAGTCGCTGTTCAGAAGTATCTGGATGGTACTCCTGACCTTCTTGCGAAAATGCGTGAGAAGGGGTTAACGGAACCAAGGGACTTAAGGAAATATCTGGTTATCAGTGAAACCGATCTTCTTATGAATGGCTATGAATTCGACAAGAATACTGGTACATGGAAAGAAATCAAAAACAATACCAACGGCCAGCGTGTGGTTTTACGAGATCATCAGCAGGCCTATAATGAGCTTTTGCGGAAGAGCGGGAAGTCTACTCAGGATATTTTAAAAGCATCCCGGGACTCTGCTGAAAATCTCACAAGAGCCATGCAGAAAAGAGCGCCTGCCACTGAATTACAGGAGAACCATGAAGCGGGTACTATCGAGGACATGACCATAGAAGAAGCGGACAAAATTTTCCAGAACTCAGACGAAATGCTGATTGCCAAATTATACCGTGAGAACAGGGCCGACCCCAAGGTTGTCCAGTTTGAACGTGCTGGCAAGACCCTTGGGCACTTTGATAGCCTTAAGGAGATATTTGGAGAGTATTAGAGGAATAACCCTCACAGGCCGGTAATGGCCGCCCCCTGGGCGAAACGCAATAAGCGTAACATTATAACTAAAACAGCCTAAGGAGGTAACTAATGGCTTTGCTTATTGGACTCGGCCAATTACCGGCGCAGTCACAAATCAACGGATATAACAAAATGTTGCGCATGCGTGCGCGGCTAAAAGACATTTATGTCAACCTGGACGGACTCTTCAAGAGGACCGAGCAGGAAATCCCCAATGCCATCTATATGAGGATAGACGAGGGCGTTACTCGTGGGACGAATAACATTACTGTTACTATGAAGCTCCCCCTGACCGGGGCAGTGGTAACTGGTAATACTCGTCTTACCGGTACTGAGGAACAGCCCAACACCAAGGCTGCCACCATTTATCGCAACAACTACAAGAAAGCTGTAAGTGTTGAGGATTATGGTACTCGGAACCTGGACCAGGTTGATTATGGGCTGTACAAACAGCACATCAAAGACCTCGGTACATGGTCCCAGCAGTATGAGGGGTTGGAGATTCGCCAGGCATATGTGGAGAGATATGGTTTCTCCCTGCGCTTCGGTGATACCGCTGCTCAGTGCGTTCCCGAGTGGAACCCGAATATATATGTGGCCGGCGCTACTGACGCCAATCAGCCCGTATATGACAACAACCTCGCCACTTACACGAATAACATCGTGAATTCCATCCTTTCTGCGGGTGGCGGCGCTCTTACGCCAACAGCGGCTCAGACTGCCACTTTCCGTATGTTCAACAAAATTGCCATCAATGCGTTGGACAGGAAGCTTTTCCCTCTGGACATTGCCGGTGAAGATGCTTACATCCTTACCGTGTCTGAGCTTCAGGCTTCCATCATAAATGACGCAACCTATAACGCCACTGGCGGTTGGGGTGCTCAGTGGTACGCAATCAATCGTCTGCCTGAAAAGGTTCAAAATTGGTACGGTATCCTCGGCGCCTTCAAAGCACCCAGTGGATGCACCATTTATGTGACCGTTGATCCCAAACTGCCCACCCTCCTGCCTACCGGTTCAGCAGAGCCTTTCTCTCTGACCGCTGGTTATGTATGGCCGGGTGACGTGGACCTTCGTAACAGGGCCAACCCCAACACCCGTGACTGCTCCATCCTCCATGGTAAGAGCGGTATCACCAACTGGGAACCCGAGAAGATGCACTTTGTGCAGCAGGATGACGATTATTATCGCATCATGGGACATGGTATCGCCGGTGTTCGTGGTATTCAACAGGTCCAGTTCGACCAGCAGAATCCCAATGCGACCTCTCGTGAGTACTATGGTTCTATGCTTGTAATTCTTGCAAGGCCTCAGTATTAACCAATAAACCTGCCCCGGGGTAAAACCCGGGGCGCAACCTAAAAAAGGAAAAAGAAACATGTCAAATGCAGGACTTTTCGTAGCAACAGGAGAAGATTACGATGATTACGACATCCGCGCGGAAGCGGAGCGTCAAGGTAAGGGCTTTATAGAATTGCGTCTTAATCGCAAAGAGGCTCGCCGTGGCGGTCAGGATGGGGTGAGATTCGTTGGTGTAAGAGTTATCAACGGTTACAAAGGACCACCGGACAGGGATGGTATCGAGACTATTCAGCTTGATGAAAGCGGAGGCGCTTTGCATTTCAAGTTTGACAGGGCAAAGAGGGAATTCGTGGCGTATTTGTTTGATGACAAAACCCCCGGGCCCCACTCTGCAACCGGGTATAACCGTGATTTTCTGGCCAGTCATCTTGTAGGAAAGTCCTATGAAGACCAACCTTTCTACATCGTGGAAAATAAGGCTGTCGAAAAAGATGTGGAAGCAAGGATGAAAATCATCCAGGAAAAGCTTAAGAAAAAAGAAGAACAGAAAAAATCCGAAGGTGCGAGTTCTATTCTGAGTATTGATGAGGAAATGAAGCGTCTCGAAAAGAGGCGGGCAGAACTTCTCGAGGCTCAGGGTTTAACGGTCACCAAAGGAGATTTATCAAATCCCGTTATGCAGCCAGATAAGGTCGAGGATAAATCAAAAAGACCGGTTGGCGCCGGCGTTAATATGGTAGGAAATGGCTAGTACATCTCAAATCATAGATTGGGTAAAACAGGATGCCCCCGGTTGGAACCGTACCGGAGTGCATGGCATCCTGCCAATCCTAAACGAAGCACACAATATTCTCGCGCAAAACGAAACCGAACAGATGGTGGCTTATGACGCTTCCACTGGGAGGTTTCCTTTGCTTACTACCACGGCAGGGACGTATCAATACGATATGCCCAGTGATATATGGAGAGTAAACGAAGTGCTTGTTGAGGCCAGTAGCTATAACGAGTACGATTTAAACTATTCACTTAACGTCATCAGTGGAACGAACTCCAAAAAGTTTTATCAGCGCAAATGGTATCGAGGTAAAGAATACATAAGAATTACCGGTATAAAGACTATTGACGCCCGGAGGGGCCAGAACTGCAAAGTCATATTTGATTTCGACCCGGGAACAGGAAGCCTGTTTTATTACAGAGGGTACTTGAAGCCAACACAGATAACATCTGAGAGGATAGAGTTGATTATACCGGAGAAATTTCATTTAAGCCATGTTGTCCCTGCGGTTATAAAGTTAATTGAGGGCTTCCAGAATCACACTTGGGACAAGTCATTAGCTTTTATAGAAGAGAAGTACAAAAGAGACATAATAAATGAAATGAACAAAGGCGAACAAGGCGAGGATGGATTTATTGAGCGGCGTGAAATATAAGAGGGAGCAAATTGAAGCATTTCAAAGAACCTACAGATCCCGAAAGATATCCTTCAGTATCATTCAAGCAGGAGTCGTTTGGGCCTCTATACAAGGATATACCGTATAGCGAAATCCCCAATAACGCCCTGGCCTGGGCAGTTAATATTTTACAGTTCGATAAATACTTTGAGGTAAGACCAGGCACTAAACTATGGGCAGAGCCTGATTACCCGGCACTCAAGGGGCAGTTCCAGACTCAATCACAGTATGAGAGGCCTCAATCAAATCTTCCGCATATTCCGTTAAAGAACAATTACGCGGCCACAAAAACCGGTTATTTGATTACAAAGACAGCAGGGGTGGATTTCAGCCCTTCTGATGTTGGTAACTATTTTGTATGGCCTGACAATTCCCATGATTACATTGCCTCTTATATAGACGCAAACAATATAATGGCAAGGCTTGACGATACACGTTCGCCATGCACCGCAGAGAACCCCGGAAAGATAAGAGGAGCCATCAACAGATGGTTCTGGCATAAGAAATCAAGGAAAGTGTTCTGGCACATAGCCAATCAGGTATTCTGGACAGACTATCGGATGGCTACGTTTCACGAGATTTATTCTCTTTCCACTGCAGTACCTACAAACGAGAAGTCTTTTTTCGATGCCGAGAAGGACAGGGTTTATCTTTGGACCACCAATGGGATATTCTTTATTGATACCCTTGCGGACCCGATTGAGATGTATAAAATAAACGAACCAGTACCAGATAATAATATCCAAGGCAAAGAGCAGACCAAAGAGAGAATTATTGGACGCAGATATCTAAATACCATGTCTATTCTCACAGGCACAGGCAATCGTAACCGTGGTGACGAAGGTGTGGCTATTCGCAAAGAAACCGGACCTAATAAGATACGCAAGGAAAACAACTATAACGATTACAAAGAAGTGTTTTGGGCTTACCAGATCCTTGAATCTCATCAGACTGGCCAAATATCCAGATATGTTGAATGCGGTGCTGCAGGAGCATTGAGTAATTTTACTGAAATTGAAGAGCCTTTGCAGGGTTTAAGTATTATTGCACATACATGGAGAGGACCGGCAGCAACAAGAAATATAGCCTTTGATTTACGCAATGTAGCCTCTTACGATGAAATAGCCTCTATAATACAGGAAGTAATGAGAGAAACTTTTCCCGATATAGCACCGTATTGTGAATGCAGATTTTTTGATGATCATTTTATTTTTACATGTGGCCCGGAAGATGATACAACAATGAATGCAATCGCTCCTCTTGCTGCTGCATTGTTAGATGTTTCTGGCGTTAATTATATAAACATCCCAGGTGCTCCCAATATATTTACATCTGGAATTCATGTTATCGAAGGCGTAGATGAAAGCGATAACGCATTAATGATACCTCCGGGACAGACTCAATGGACTCATTACACTTTATATGGAACTAAAAACACCAATAAACCGGAAAATAATCCAGAGGCTTACGTCTTTATGGAAGATGTCCCGGTAGCCAAAAGTTTTATAGCCAACTATGAGGTCGAGGTCACTCCGGCAGGAAACGTAACATCTCGTGTTAGAATTGTGGGTAACCATAATAAATTTGAACTACATGATATCGGCAGTTTTATAAAATTTGAGAATGGTTTTGAATTTGAAATAATGGCCTATGATAACGATGAATTGGTAGTAATAGGTTATGAAGCAACTGGAGTATTAATTTACCCGCCAACAGTTTTACCCCATTACACTTCATTTGAAAACGTGGCCGCCTGTATAGGTGGTGGAGACATCCGTAAGGCATACCAATCCGGTGACACGGTCCATAGGATTTCTGGAGACATATTTAAGCCTTCTGACCTGAGAAAAAGACTGTTCTGGTCTGACGGAACATACGGACTTTGTGTTGAGTTTATTGATGAAGACACAATAAGGGTTTCAAAGGAAGAGGAAAAAGGCACTTCTCTAGTTCCACTGGCCCTGACGATGAACCCGACAGGAAGAAATTTTAACGACACCATTACTGATACCGCTCTTGGGTACAGGTTCAAATCCCTCCCTCTGCAGAACAGGTTTTGGTCTGAACTGCCTTCTGGAGACGCCGGTAACGTGGTAAGCGGATGGCTTTTCTCTGCTACCAAGGGAGAGAATGACATCACATACAGTCAGCTCCCGTTAAATGCTGAATACCTGGGTGGGCATTATTACTCTGAATTCCAGAACCAGAGGATAAAAGACGCCATCAGGTCTATAAGAGAGTTCCCGGGTTCACTGGTTATATTTTGTGCTAACTCCACATGGAGGATTCAAACCAACGTAAGCGACATCCTTACTACCCCGGAAGTTGGGGAGGCTATTGCCGTGGTTACCGGGATAGATTTGGTTGACCAGGCTATTGGCATTCAGCACGAAGGAAGTTTGCAACCATTGGAGAATGGTTCGGTGGCGTGTATTACCTCAGAGCCACAGGTAAGAATATTCGATGGATACCAGTACGGAGAAGCTTTATGTAATGATAAAGATGGTAAGAGCTTTATCCTGAATGATATCCAGAAGCTTCAACCAGAAGTGTCTGTTGGTTACGACCCGCTTATGGGGTACATTATCTGGGGTACGGAGATACCTTACTGATGCCATACATATGGGCCGAAGAAAGAAGTATTATACCGTTTATTTATAGCGGTAGTCAAAATATAACATATGGCTATATTTCCGGTGATTCCAATGGTGACATATGGTGGGTAACAATCAAAGCCGGACTTCACCGCTACAATAAAAACACAGGGGCTTACACTCTTTATACTTCTGGAACCAGTGGATTGGTT
>Ga0099851_1001056_pt1 | contig 11676 bp, 4 predicted proteins | sample CB_VirMetaG_6_FD_78176 | JGI IMG/M metagenome (GOLD analysis project Ga0099851, IMG submission 78176) | Freshwater to marine saline gradient viral communities from Chesapeake Bay - CB_1508_2 Viral MetaG | ecosystem: Environmental > Aquatic > Marine > Coastal | place: USA: Chesapeake Bay... | reverse complement strand
GAACGCATTATCAATTTAGTCATTCGATTGGTTGATATGGTAGGTACCGCTCTTGCTCCTGCGATTAACAATTTAATGCCAGTCATTATGCCTCTTGTAAACGGAATCATGAGTTTACTCGAGGGATTAGCACCGGGAGTCGGAATTATTTTGCAATCTGCCAATGAGTTGATTGCATTTTTAAGTCCAAAAGCGGTAGGATTGGCAAAAACCTATGGTGAGTATTTGGGGCGACTTGGAAAGCACGTGAGTACTTTTATCGGTGCAGTTCGACAAGTTGTAACAACTGGTGATTTTTCGCAAATCATCTCCGTACTGCAATCGTTTATTGCAGATGCCGGCACAATGGCTTCCGGTATGATTTCCGGTATCACACCACTACTTACGAGCCTGTTGCAAAACGTTGCCACATCAATCGGAAACGCACTTCCGGGATTACTTTCCATGATTGGCAGTCTCCCCAATTTACTCGTAGGTTTGTGGCAACAGCACAGTCCGAAGTTGCTTGCATATGTCGGTACATTGTACAACCAAATCAAAGATGGCATCATTCGCATGTGGCCTATCATCGAAGCCGAGGGTGGACGCATGTTGCAAAACGCAATGACGTGGCTTGGCGAAATGGGAAAAAAAGTATTTGACTTTATTCTTGGCATTTTCACCAACCCCACGGTGAACACCGCTGCTGAAACCTTGATACACGACCTTATTGCGATTCTCGGGCGATTATCATCAAATCTTGGACAAATGCTCGTTGGCTTGTTAAAAAATGTCGGCGTAGGATTAGTGACATGGCTCGTTGAATTTGCTCCCGCTCTTGGGGCGCAAGCTCTTAAGCTCATATTGAATCTTGCATTTGTTCTTGTAGATGCACTGAGTCAAGTGTTGAGTGGATTGCGAAGTGGCATTCTGCGAGGGCTTGGACTCACCGAGCTCGCCGACCAATTAGATGCCGATATGCAACGTATCAGCGAAAATGCTCGCCGAGAAATTGCTAACATTTCTGCCTCACTCGACCGCTTCTCAAACTGGTGGCGTAGCCTCAACTTGATGGAGATGTTCAATCAATTCGTGCGAGATGTTCAACGATTTTGGATGGAAGACATCCCACGCATCGGGCAGTTTCTTGCGCAAATCCCCGACATTCTTATGATTGCAGCAAGTGCTGCGTTCAATGAGGTGACTAATCGCTTCTTGAATAATCTTGAAGAAACGATTAGCGGAATGCTTAACGCTCTTGGATTATCCGGCTTAAACAATGCAGTAGGCTTAATATTTGATTCATGGCGTATATCCATTGATAACATGACAAACACTGCTGAAGATGCCCTTTCTCGCATTAGAGATTGGTGGGATGGATTAAGTGGAGCGGCGTCAGGTGCAACCGAAGCGGCTGAATCATCAAAAGATTGGACAGGTGCAACCAAGGGTGCAAAAGAAGCAGTAGACACACTGAAAACATCGGTTACGAACTTGAATCAATCACTTTCAACATCTAACTATGACATTTATGCAACGGCAGCAAATCAAGCAGCAGCGACGACCAATGCAGTCACGAGTGCAACGTGGGACTTGAAGTCAGCCACTACCAGTACATTCACCGAGATTCCAAGCTTGGTAAAAAACTCCACCACGTCAATTCGAGGGTTGAATCAAGCTGCTGACTATGGGTTTGGTGCGGTGATTGAAAACAGTCAGCAGGGTGTTTATGGCATGATGGAGTTTTCAGCGACGGCAACCGGAATGCAATCGTCCATGGATACTGCTATGCGTGGCGTAAGCACATCAGCAGCTCAATATGATTTTGGTGGTACGATGAATCAGATTGTGAATCAGTTGCAATCCATGGGGTCGCAAGGCGCACAGGCATTTGTCACGGCGTTTGTGAATGCAATGATACCGAATGGCACCACTAACATCAGTAATACTATTATTCAAGCGGTGAGTGAAGCCGTGTATTATTTGATAAATGGTGGCATTCTTGAAAGCAAGTTTTATTCAGTTGGTCAAGCTATGGCAAACGGTATCATGGCAGGCTTGAATGCGAATCTTCAAGGGATAACCGATGTAATCAGCGCACAATTGGGGATTGATGCAATTATTGGCAACCTTGGCAATCTTACTACCCGAGTAGCAGTGCTTTCAGGGCAAGTAGATAATCTGATGCGAAGTGGTGGTGGTAGTGGGTCAAGTGGGCGAGCTGCCTCCTACACGACGGTGAATCAAAAGAATATGAGCCTTAACCTTACCATCAACCAAACGGCACCGCAAGGAACGGTGGACAACATCCGATATGCACAGGCACTCGCACAGAGTAAGATTTATTAGGGGGAATCACCATGAGCCTATGGGATATGCTGGTACCACAGCCGTCGTATACGGTGCATAATCTTATCCGAAATCCGAGCTTTGAATATAACAACGCATTTATTGCGGGTCAACATCAATATTGGTACTACTACGATAGCGGTGGTACTCGTCTTTCCCCTATTCCTAGTCAGACAAGTATATGGTCGGCAAACGGAAGTAAATCGCTCGGGCTTTCCCTCAATGACACGCAACGACGAGTAGCGTATACGCCCCGAGAAACTGCGTTTGACGAGTGGAGCCTTACGTTATCACCAACCATCACGACTACAACCCCTGCTGGCACCACGTATGGCACAGGCAATCATCAAGTCTGTGTCATGTTGTTATCACCCTACGGTGTTGCGCTTGCAACCATGAACGACGATAACCCTATTGTGTCAGGAACGGCACTCTTGCCACGCTCGGGAATGCGTCAAATCGACTTGTTGCGTGGACACAGTCGTCCGTTCTTCACCGCCACGTTTGCCCCCGGAGCGGGAGCGGTCGCCACCCGAGCGGTGCAATTCACCATGCCCGCCGCCGGAGCGCACGATTACCCTGCCAATTCGCTAGGGTACGCCGTGTTTTGGTCGCAACCAGCGTTAAGTGCATCGGGGCGTCGTATTTGGCGTCTGCTAACCGTTAAAGGAGGGATTGCCGACGGCGCAACTATCACGGAATCGCTACCGTGTGCGTCTACCACGACCAATGTGCTTGATTGGGGACGTGGGTCAACACTCTTTCTCTCGGACACCGGAGCCACGCCCTCGTCGTTTTGGGTGCGTGATGATAGCGGAAGCGAGATAGCAGCCGAGTTTGTTGGCACTGACACCTCACAACCTGCGTTTGGCGTGTCACCACTCAGCGTGACTGGCTCAACCTACAAGCATCACTTGTACGTTGAATGGTTTGTAGACCCAAACTATGTTGCAAGTACCTCACCATTCATCGCCTGTGCATGTGACTATCAAGTGTCACTCTTTGACCGAGCATACGGCACAACCATTACACTTACCAATCCCGAAACCAACAACAGTCGCCTTGACGCAGTACCAAGCAACCGTTCACTCGCCCCTCGGGTAGGACGAACCAAGTTTGTGTTCACCGCTCCTGATGACACGACCAACACCGATGCAGGTCGTGACCTTGAACTGCGTATTGAGGTTATCTCGCCAACCGGTACATACACTGGTCTCAACGCCGTGTTATACCTCGATAACGTGCAAGTGGTGGACATCACGTATCGGAGCGACGATTCCGTCAACTGGAATAACGTCGAATTCACGTACACTGATGGTGACGTGGCAGGAGGCGATTGGCATGACTTTGCGCCCTCGTATCGCACCTCGTCCGGTACCACTGTTGACGGTATCAATAGTGCATGGTACTGGTTAGGAACGAGTAACGTGGGGTGGGCATCATCGTTTGGACAAGCGATTCGAGACCGACGCCTTACCACTAACACGGTCGAGAACAACGTGTTTGGAGGCACTTCGCAACAAGGATACTCGCAGTCAGCAGTTGTAACTCAGAACGCCACGACTGGTATTTACGTGTCCATTGATAGCGAAACGCTCGGAGCAACGGTAAATCCCTCATCAACCGGATTTGGTATGCCCGAGATTGTTACCACCGCACAGCAGTACGGTATCGTGGACGGTGGTATCGTCCAACGGCAAGTAGCATCCATGCGTACGATGCAAATGACGATTGAGATTGTGGGTGACTCGTACGACGACTTGCACGACCGACGACGACGCCTCATTAACGCCCTAAAGTTTGACCAATTGGCACAGCAGGGCGACCGAATGATTCGCTATCGAGGAAGCGGATTTCCGGTCGTGTTTCGAGTGACCTACACCGCCGGACTTGAATTCACCGGACTGGTAGGAGTATCGTTTACCGAAGCGGCGTCCATTCAGTTCTTGTGCCCCGACCCATACGTATACGCTGAACGAAGTGTCGGCTCACAAATGACGTTGCAAGGGAGTCTACAAGACACTCGCACCTATCTAATGTATCGCCTCGGAGATAACCAGCCATGGGTGATGTCGGGCTTTAAGGATACTGCTGACATCGTAGAGGGAAATGGCACCGTAAGTATGTCGGGTGGCTCTACACTTAGTGGTGTCGGCACATCGTTTAGCGAAAAGGATATTGGTAAGATTGTCCTCAATGCGAGTGGCACACCAATTACCGGCTCGTTATTGGGAAGTGTTATCAATGAAGTCAATTCCACGGTAAGTGTAGTACTCGAATCCGGTGCAACGGTCTCCTCACAACGCTATTACCTTATCAGTCCATCGCTAGTGTGGAATGGTGGATTACTCAACTACCACCTTGGTTTTATTCAGTCACCAGTCACCAACACCGTGGCTGCCGTCGTTGGGGGATTTGACAAAGGATTTCCGGCGATAGGGTATGGAATGCACCGATACCTCGTCGCTATTTCCATGGATGGCAAGCAAAACACCACTGCTGGTAACTACGATAATCCAGTACCCGGCTCGGGTACTATTTCGTGGTCAAGTGGCGCACGCACGGTGACGTGTAGCACAGCATTCTTTACCCCCGAGATGGTTGGCAACTTTGTGTGGAACACAACCACGCCGGGCGGGGCTATCACCACATCCACGTCAAGCAATATTGTGACTGGAACGTACACTTGGGTTGCAGGCAACGTAGGAAAACCAATATACACCAGTGCCAATGTATACATTGGCACGGTCGCCTCATACTCGGGCACGACTGCATACCTTGGAGAGAATGCGTTAGTTGCCGTCAGTGCCATGTCGAATTGGCGTATTGCAAACGCAGCTATTGGTTATATTGCGATATGGGTTAGCAGTACGGTGGTCACGCTCGGGGTAAACACGACCACAGCGACTGGTAGTGGTAGTGCGTGGGCATACACCAGCTCGGGATATACTCCTAACAAAGATTACTCATCTATTCGCCCACTGCTTACCGAAAACTCGACGGATAGTCGTTCGGGATATTACGCTATTGAGCCGATTGCTCCTATTTCTGCCATGTATCAAGAATCACCATACTCACTGTTGATTGCAGGGCAATTTCAAGGGTACTCTGCTGGTGGCGTGCTTAAAGACAATATTCGCCTTATTCGAGTCAAGGGGTGGGTTGACCGAACGGCAACCACGTCTGATGTTGGCGCACCTCAAGCCTTTAGTGGCAGTAACGTGGAATCCGTAGAAATACTTGCTACGGACACTGATGCAGGGTGGGGCTCACCAGTGATTGCGTGTATTACCACCGACCAAGTAGGAAACATCTACGTGGGCGGGTACAACTTTTCGACCTCATACGTGTGGTACATCGGGCGAGCAAACGACGGCACGTATGGCACAGTGTATCGACCGCTTGGAACGTTCACCACCAACTACGTACAAGCACTGGTGACTGACAACAAGTTTCCGATTGCCAATGTGTTCGCAGCGATTGACGGCTCTCCCTACATTATTGCCTACGCATACTACCGTGCTCGCAATAGCACTGGGACGTGGCAGATACCGCCCACGTTCACGCTTACCACATCTGACGGCACATATACATACTCACAGTCGCCGGACAACCAAATCTACTCGTTCCTCAAAACGGAGAGTGGTGATATCTTGGTCGGTGGTAAGTTCACGCAGTGGGGTGGGGTTTACGGGCCGGTGCTAAATGGTCTTGGACGACTAGTGCCAAAGATTACCACGCTTACACAAAACGAGCCATTTGTGGATGCCTTACCTGCCGTACCTGCAGCAGGCACGTTTCAAACACCCGGAGTTGAAGAGGGATTCTCTATTTTCACTATGGCTAATGCGTCATACTCACCAACCACAGGGTCGTACTCAGGTACTGGTGAACGAATCATGTTTGGTGGAAACTTTTCCTCGTTTCAAGACGGTCGTGTGTCGCTTGGGTTTGGTTACTTGGAAGGGAGCGGAAACGCATCATCAGTGCGACGCATGTCCGTGAGCGACCTTGGTATCATGCCACCTCCCGCACTTGCCGACTACCCGCAAGTCATGGCAGTCGCAGCAACTAATCGCAATCGCTTCTACTACGCTGATACCACGGTCACCAAAACAGACAACTTGGTCGGCCCGACCATGGCACTGCTGATTACCAATAGCACCAATTCAACCGAGTTTGCGAGTAACCCTCCATTCGAGCAATATGGTATTGGCGGGGCGGCTACGGTACCATCATCTATTTACGGTATTCCACAAATCGTCAATGTGCCAGTGTACGTGCGTGGCACTGCAAATCCGTACCCAGTGATATCGGTTGAATTAAGTTGGACAACGTCTATCTACGAAATCATTCAGACTGAAACCAACGCTCGCATCAAGTTTGACGACCTCTATGGTCTTCGTGGAGTACAAGCCAATACCGGTAACATAGAAATTATCACTATTGACTTTCGTCCGGGTTTTCGGTCGATTACCTCAAACATTCGAGGCAACTTGATGCAGTTTGTGTCGCCCGATAGCAACTTTGCAGACTTTTACCTACTGGCACCGTATACGACCAACATTGATGCAGACACCTCACGCATCAACACGCTTGTGGTACGTTATAGCGCAGTTCATAGTGCTGTCGGAGACCTCACCCCTACACAACCGGTGATTAGCATCAATTACACACCAAAGTTTTGGTCGTTCGATATCCCGAGGTTGTATACCGATGAGCCCGATACCCCACTGATGTAGGAGCCAGTATGAATTACAGTAACGCCAAATATGAGCTCAACTTTTGTGATTCGCTTGGCAATAGTATTACGTTTTTATCAACTGCCGACACCAACCAGTTTCAACGGTTAGCGGCGGTGCGAGGCGTAGGGCAGGTCGGAGCACTCACCATTGAGTTTAGTGGTGGGGCAGAGCAAGCAGCGTTCTTTCCCTTACTCGAACGCTACGGTGCCTTGCGTAAGGACGCTATCATCGAAGTGTGGCGTATCACCAATGGCTTTCGGTCGCTCCTCGGGGACACGGTGTGGTTTGTACGGCAAGTCACTCGCTCACTTGCAGAATCGGGCGTACAAACCATCTCCGTAGTGGCGTACGATGCGATGTACCTGTTGAGTAGTCGTATCGTGGTTAATCCGTTTGTCGTGATTCAAGAGCCAAAAATCACGCTGACTGGCACCCCGAGCGATAACATGACTCGCTTGGTGCGTGATGCGTTCTTGCGCTCACCTATCTTTGGCGACCGTTCAGTTCCCAACTTCTCGACCCCACGTTACCAGTTCTTTGAGGACGTGACGGTGCAAATCGACGTGGCTCGCACTCCACTATTGGAAGCGTTGCAGATGCTCTCCGAGGTGAGTGTGCAACAAAGCTCACCAGTCTACTTTGACGTGGTCGCAACGTCGGCATCCAGCATGATGTTTCAAGTGTTTCCCGACCAACGAGGGTTTGACCGTCGATTGGGGCAGGGCGGTGGCGGGGGACTGATTCTCGGCTCGAACACTGGGATTATCCGAGAGATTACTACTATAACCGATTGGACAGACGAAATTACGTCGGTCTTTCCGTGGGGCGCAAACGGCAGTACGGTGAATCGGTTTGTTACCAATCCGCTCTTACCAGTACCACCGATATCCTCACCCTTTGCTCGCCGTGAGGCAATCAGTGACGCTGGGAATGGTGATAACGACGAAACGCTCTCGATTGCCTACTCGGAGTTGCAAGCACGACGTGGCTCATGGAACGTGTCATGCACGCTTCAAGACACCAACGACTTTGTGTATGGCATTGATTGGGGCTACGGTGACCGCCTGTATCTCAACGCATTCGGTACTAATGTGGACTGTCGTATAATGGGTGTTGAGGTTGAGGTGGCGAATAAGCAGGAAGTTATCCGGCTTTCGCTGAATGTTACAGAGGAAATTGTATGAGCTACAATCGCACCGACCTAGCTACGATATCCAACTTGCAATCGAGTGTGCAGTCTCTTCAACGACGGCAAACAATGCCATTAAGTGCGGAGTTGATTGGACAAGGTTTGACAGAAAGAAGTAGTACAAGAGATTCTCGACAATTTCTTATATGGGATGAATTTGTTCGTAAAAACGGAGATTTTTTTATTTTTATTACCACGCTGGGTTATGCTTTGTCGGCTTTTAATCGACAAATTATGAAATTTACTGTTTCAGGATTGTATCAATTTGATATTACATTAACATATGCACAAAACCCACCAAGCCTTACCACATTGTCAATAGTCAATATTGAAGCAGGAAACGACCAAAGTGATACTTTGGTATCACAAGAATTTCATAATACACTCACAATTAACGCTCGATTTATGTTGTATATATATGAGGGAGATGAGATTGCCGTTTGGCTTACTAACACTTCAAGCACTACCGTATCTCCTATTCGAATACAAGGCGTATCTGATGCACCTATTATGCGTATTGTGGCATTATCGCAGTTATATTCCACATATGTTGGTGACGCATCAGTTATTCGTGGCACGACGCTTACCAGCATTCCCAACGCAACACTAACCCCTCTTTCTCTTGGGTTTACGGCAGCACCATTTATTCCGTCGTATTTGAACTCCGGTGCGCTACTGGCTGGTCAAGATGCTGACCGGAGACATGGCTCTAATGCGCTTGGAGGTTGGGAATCGTTAGACCCATCCAAAGTTGAATTTCCTATCACTGGTACATATTTTATTAACGCACAAGTTACGTGGAGTTCCACCGGAAGTGGCGCAACGGCTCGATGGCTTGTTCTTCGTAATCAAAATAATAAAGTTATAGCGTGCAAAACTGTTGACGCATATACCGCAGTAGAAAGAGCAATCAATGTATCTGTGCTTTTTAAAGCACAAAGTCTTACGGATTCAGTGCAATTAATGGTGTACCAAAACTCCGGTACAAGTCAAGATGTTCCCGCAGTTGTTCTTTTGGATAATCCTGCATTCTATTCATTATCTGCTGTTTATATTGGTTAGGAGATTATTATGATTGTGCAAATTGAACGTCAAACCACGGCGCAAACAATAAACAATAATACAATCACTACTGCTACATTTACGACTATTGTATATAATGAGATGAATTTCACTTTTGGCACCGCTCCATATTCCGAAGTCACTGTTAATATCGAGGGAACATATATTATTACTGCCAATGTGGGTTTTGACTCGGGAACAACTGGATATCGAGCAATGTTTTTGCAGTTAAACAATCCAAACATCAATCCACCATTTGGCACATGGGACACCATATCATCAGCCTACGTTGGTGCAACAATTGCGGGGATAAAACAATTAAATTGCTCTGCCATCACTCGATTAAATGCAGGAAATAAAATTCGTTTGCGTTACTTTCAAACACAAGGTACTGGAATTTCCACTGCACTTTCCAATTCAACAAACGGTACACCAAATCCTACGCTCTCCATTGCATTGATTGTTCCCTAAACAAATCACCCCCCTCTTTTTCGTGAGGGGGGTGATTGCGGGGGGATTCGTTATTTTTTACCATATGGTGGGTAAATGTTTTTGGCAGGTGATTGTAGGTCTCGCTTCCTGCCCTGCTTGACCCCAATCGAGGGCACAAAGGCAGACGTGATATCCTTTTGCAATCGCTTGCCAACCACATTTTTGCCGTTGGTGTCGTAGAACTCGGGTTGACCGGTTTTACCGGGCTGTGCGCCTTTCATGTAGAACTTGGTGTTCTTTGGGCCGCCAGCATGTCCGTATGTACGTGACTTTGGTTGCTTGGATTCATACTTGTTGCCCGATACTCCACCAAATCCGCTTGTCACACCCTTGGCGACTTTCATCGCAGCACTGTTTCGGGTGCCAGTACCGGCACCAATGCGAATTTTGCTATCCCAGTGCGTTCCCCACCCACTTTTGGGGTTTGTCCACAGTGTTTCCGTTCCCTTGGTACCTACTACTGGACGACCACCGACGTCATTCGCAGCAGGTCGAGAAATACCAACCACTCGAGCTTTTGCTGATATTCCTGATGCTTTTGATTTTGGATTCGGTGTGGCGGTGGGTTTGGCTGCTTTTGCATATTGACGACCAATCCAATGTTGCGGGCCTCTACCCTTCTTTTCATTGTAGGCTCGTACAACGGCAACATCATCGCCCTGTGGATTTTTACGACGCTTTGGAGTATCGCTTTTCTTTGCTCGTTTGGTGATTGGTGCACCAGCAATGTCCATTGGCTCATCAAACGCAAGCCCTCGGGTCGTCTTTGGCTTGATTGGTGCAGTACGTTTTTCCAATTTCATATAGGGTTTTGAGCCGGGATGCGAACCACCGCCAGCACGTTGAGGGCCGGTTCCGCCAACTAATCTTTCTTTTGGTGAGTTTTGAAACTTCTCTCGTGTGTTACCAAACACGCCACCAGCTTGCGCAGGGGTGTACGGTATTTTAAGACCACCTCGTACGGCTCCGGTTATAAGCTCAACAATGCTTTTTTGAGGCGGTTTTGGTGGCTTGTCATCATCTTTGTTCTTTCGTTTGTGCAACGAACTCGCATTTGTTGTTTGACGCATTGAATTACGCATGTTGTGTTTTTCCTCGATTCCATCTAAATCCATTCGCATCTTCTTTAGGTCATCAGTTTTTGCTGACAACGCAATTTGACGGTCGTATCCAGTCCGCTTTGCACCACGACCACTATCACCTTTTGGTGTAGGAGCACCAGTTGTTAATCGTGTTGATGGTGTCGGAGCTGGTGTCGGAGCTGGTGTCGGAGCTGGTGTCGGAGCTGGTGTTGATGTAGGCATATTTGCTTCGCCCGCCGAAGCAACAGGTAATGGTGTTGGTGTTGGCGTAGCAGACGGCTTTGGATTTGCGTACTGCTGTTGTTTAGTTTTATTCCACGTTGCAGTACGTTTTGACCATTCCTCAAACTTTTTCCGATTCGCTTCCATTTGCGCTGGTGAGGGTTGCTTCGTAGACGGTGGTTGCGTGGTACCGGTCGGTGCCTTGGATTTTGGTGGATTGTTTCGAGCATACAACGTTTTCGTCGGACTTGGTGTCTTCGTCGGACTTGGCGTATTCGTCGAACTTGGTGTTTGTGTTGCCGTTGCTGACGGTCGTGGCGTCCGAGTAGGTTGCGTCGTTGCGGATGATTGTGCGGTCGCAGAGGGAATGCGAGTAATCGTCGGCTGACGTGTTATTGTAGAACCCGGCTTTTGCACTCCTTTCCCACCTTGACCGGTCTCTGCTGATAAAGGTGTTTGCGATGGTGCGATAGTACGTTTTGGTCGTTTTGTGCTTGTAGGCACTGCCGTCGCTGTTTGCGTAGGGCTAGAAGTTGCGGTGGGAGTGGTGGTGATT